>Ga0214919_10004424_pt1 | contig 20574 bp, 22 predicted proteins | sample LL1503_MetaG_FD_177994 | JGI IMG/M metagenome (GOLD analysis project Ga0214919, IMG submission 177994) | Freshwater microbial communities from Lake Lanier, Atlanta, Georgia, United States - LL-1503 | ecosystem: Environmental > Aquatic > Freshwater > Lake | place: USA: Georgia | collected... | reverse complement strand
AAGAATCGTCTATGACGCAAACTTATATAAATCAATGGTTAGAGCGCAGTTTAGATGATTCAGCTATAAAAAGAGTTATATATCCAGAATGTTTTTTGCTTCTAGAACATATTCTCACCGAGACGGTTAAATGTATAGAAGGATTAGTAATTAATGAAGCATATATTGAAAAACAAGTAGCTCAAAATATGCATAATATTATTACAGAAGAAATAATTATATGTGGAGTTAAAATGGGTTATGTTCGTATAGATATTCACGAAAGGATTAGAAGTATTTTAACTAAACCAATGGTAAGTTATGAAGAAGATAATAATTTTAATTTAACTAAAATTAAAAAAATATTTGAAAACGATGAAGTTATATCTAAAATTATAGAAAATTATAATATTAGTCTAGAACCTATGGATTATATTGGTCGATGTGTAGAACAAATAGAAAAGTTTTATGAATTATGATTGCTTTTCAATTGTTTGAATAACTATACCACCAAAACGCATTTCATTAGCATAACATTTGAAACCTTTAATCCAACAAATATGGTCTTCTTTTTTTACAATAGTATTATTTATTTTATGAAAACTAATAAAACCACCAGTACAATCTACATTAGCAAAAGAAATAGGATTACCAAAGCTATCTATTATTTCATCATTATCACTATTAGAACATTTATTACATATAGCTTTAGGATATCTATGTGTAAAATATTCTAGAACATCTTTACAAATAGGACAATTATGAACTATTTTATTATCTTTATTATCTTTTATATTATTTTCTAATTCCATTTTTATAATACTATATTTATTATATTATATTTATTATATTATATTTATTATATTATATTTATTATATTATATTTATTATATTATATTTATTATATTATATTTATTATATTTATTATATTATCTTTATATTTATTATATTATCTTTATATTTTTTATATTCTTTATTTTCTTTATTTTATTTTTCTGTAATCGTTTTTAACTTAAAAATAACATATATTATTATTTCATATATTAAATTTAATTACAATACTAATAAATTTCATAAATACTCAAAAATGAATATAGATCTAGGAACATCCTTTTGTTTTGATGATATTCTTATGGAACCCATATTAAGTAATATTAGCTCTCGTAAATCAATATCTCTAGAAACTAATATTGGTATTAATAATAGAAAACTAATACTTAAAACACCATTAATTAGTAGTCCAATGGATACTGTAACTGAAACAGATATGGCTATCAAAATGGCATTATCTGGTGGTCTCGGGATTATACATCGTTATATGAGTATTGAAGATCAAGTTACCCAAGTAACTAAAGTAAAGCGATTTCTTCAATATATAATTTCAGAACCATATAAAATTAAACCAGATACACACTTACAAGAAATAGAACATTTGCGTAAATTATATAATGTATCTTCATTTTGTGTTGTAAATGATTATGATGGTGAAAATAAAAATATTTTAGTTGGTATTTTAACTAAAAGAGATATTGAATATATGAAACATTATCAAAATTATTATACTATAAATAATGAAAATAATGAAACTAATAAAAATATTCAGATTCCTGATATTATTGCTAATAATTTTATGACTAAAATAGATAAACTTATTACAATAAGTATAAGTAATACTTGTAGTAGCACTAGTAATGAATATAATTTAAATTTAGAAAACACCTTAAGTCTAGCAAAAGATTTAATACATACAAATAAAATTGAGAAAATACCCATTTTAAAAGATAATACCTTAGTTGGCCTTATAACTCTTAAAAATATTTGTCATTATGAAAATAATAAATCTAAAGCATGTATCGATTCTAATGGTGCATTATGTGTAGGAGCTGCAATCGGTATTGTCGATGATTATATGGAAAGATTAGATAAATTAATTTCTGCAGGAGTTGATTTAATTTGTATAGATGTTGCAAATGGTTTTAATACAAACGTTTTTAATTCTATTACAGTAATTAGAGATAGATATCCAAATATAGTTTTAATGGTAGGCAATGTTTGTAATTGGCAGGGATATGCTGCTCTAGCACAATATGATGTTGATTGTATTAGAGTAGGTGTAGGAAATGGTAGCATTTGCACCACCCGCTTGGAAACTGGTATTGGAAAGGGACAATTTAGTGCCGTATCTGAATGTTTTCAATATAAGGCTAAAACAGAACAAATTATTAATAATAATATAAATAATATAAATAATATCAATAATATCAATAATAATAATAATACTATAAATACTTCAAATACTACAAATACATACAAACAACTCCCCAATCTTATCTGTGATGGTGGAAGTTTAGGCAAAACTGGTAATAAAGTTAAAGCATTGGCATGTGGTTCTAGCGCAATTATGTTAGGTAGAACATTGGCATCAACAATTGAAAGCCCTGGAACAATTATTCATCGTAATGGAAAAAGGTTTAAATATATTAGAGGAATGGCATCTACAATGGCAAATATTAGTAAGCAAGAAAAAGATAAACATAGCGATTCTAAGGAAAAAAATGTTTCAGTTAGTGTCAGTACCCATTCAGAAGGTGTTGATGGGGAACAAGAATTAAGTGGTAGCGTAGTTGATGTAATAGATCAAATAAATGGTGGATTAAAGTCTGGAATGAGTTATTTAGGATGTGAAACAATTCAACAATTACATAATAAAAATTCAAAAGGGGAAATAAAATATAATTTAGTTACTAGTATTGGGATGAGCGAAAATGGCATTAGGGTTAAGACTTATTAGGCGAAGTGATAAATATATTTTAACTAATTACTGTCCCATTTCTTGGATTCATCATAATAGCTATATTTTCTGGTCTTTGTTCAGATCCATATTTTATATCTAATACATAATTTATAAAATTAATATACTTATCAAAATTTTGTCCATTATTTGCATTTATAAAAATTTTAAATTCATCAATATTAGAATTATCATCAAAATAATTCATCAAATCAGATGGTTTAGTAATCGGTCCTTTTTTACTCATAAAATTTATTATATTTTCTATATAGTTTCTATTACGAAAACCAACAGACTGTGAATATGGTCCTATAAAAAGTTCTATTTCTTCAGTAAAATAACCTCCTATCATTTTTTTCAAATGTTTGCGTGTTTTCTTACTGCGACGAATATTTTAGAACGTCTTTTAGATTTTGAAGATTTCTTCATACTTTTGCTTTTACGAGAAACTGGCATTTTATTTACTATTTATTTTTTAATTTTTATTAAAGTTGAAAATATTTTATGTATCTAGATACTTAATATATAAAAATATTAAAAAATATTAAAAAATATAAAAAAATATATAAAAAATTTAAAAACTAAAAATATAAATATATAAAAAATATCAAATAAACTATTCCAAAGACTGAGAGGCTTTAGCCTCTCTAGAGTTTTGGCGCGGCTTTTACGAAAAGCTGCTTTTGGCGCGGCTTTTTCGAAAAGCTGCACTACATTTTAGTAACAAAATCACCCAAACTTCCTAACCCAGTAATAGGACAAACTCCTGAAGCACAACTTGCAGCACAACTTGCAGCATTACCTACAGCACTACCAATACCACTAGAAATAGAACACAATCTAGATGGTTTCCCTATAAAAGCAAATAAAACAAATGATATAAATATCCAAAAAGGCATCCAATCAAGAACAAATGATATAAGATTACAGCTATTATCTTCAGAATAGTAATTAGAACAATATTCAGATAATTCATCTTTTCTGCAATTTTGCATTTGATTAGTTAAATTCAATTGATTTCTATTCATAAATTTAACTTCATTTTGCAAATCATTCATTTGTGATCGAAGATTATGCAATTCAGATAAAATTGCTTTTGAATTAATAAACATTTTACATCCATTTCTAGACATATTAGATTCTTCACATTTAGTTACACATTGTTCTTGTTTTTGAATTTTAATAAGTTCTTCTGCTTCTTCTTCTTTAATAATATTATTTAGAATTTGAATACGTTCTATTGGTGTAAGTTTTTTCAATTCATTATGAATAGTAACAGTATCATTCAAAATTATTTCTTTGGTTTCTGGTATAGTTTCTGGTATAATTTCTGGTATAGTTTCTAGAATAGGTTCTTTATTCATTTCAATGTATAAATTATAAATTGGAAATTATTGAAAATTAGAAATTAATAATAATTATTTATAAATTTATTTGACGTTTTGTCTTATATTCTAGAAAGAAAGAAATTTTTTAAATAAAACTACAAAAAATAAAAAAGACAAAAATGGCAAAAAGACAAAAATGGCAAAAAGACAAAAATGGCAAAAAGACAAAAATGGCAAAAAGACAAAAATGGCAAAAAGACAAAAATATAAATAAAAAATTGAATTTATTAATAATATTATATAAATTAATAATACAATTACCAATAAATTACCTTCAAAAGTTATTTTATATTCTTTAATTAAAAATGTCTGAAACTATTAAATCAAATGAAAATAAATTAAATAAAATTAATAATGAATCTGATTCTAATAATCAACTTATAAAAGAATTAGATGAACAAATAAAACTAAAAATGTCTGAAAAAGAAGAAAATAAAGAAAATCTTGTTCAATTAATGGCATTAATTGATAAAAGATATAATATTAATGATTCAGTAGAAGATTTTAATATTAGATTGCGAAAATGCTTTAATATTGGACATTTACATGAAAATGCATCTCGAGTAGAAATTTTTGCAGCTGCATCTGATTATGAACTGGCAGTTTATGGTCTCTAAAATAATTATAAATATTATATCTATATTTTTTTTTTATATTTATGTTTAAAAATTGATATAAAAATAATATAAAAATAATATACATTAACAATATATAACAACACAAATAATACAAATAATAAAATGAGCAATCCAGAATCAAATCTAGAATCAAATACAAAAGTATATGTAAAGCAAAATGTTGAAGAACACGAATATAAAATGCATAAGCATATATATGAATTAAATATTGTAAATACTGTAAAAATAATTAGTTATGATAAAAAAACTAAAGTAATGGTAATGGAAAAAATTGACAATATGAATCTTTCAGATATGTATGGTGAAGAAGATCATATGATTGATGAATATTATTTTGATGAAATACGAACTATAATAAAAACATTAGCAGATAATCATATTGAGTATCCAGATATTACTGGTTATAATTTTATTGAATATGATAACAAAATATGGATAATTGATTTTGAACATGCTAGTATTTTCAAAAAAAATATAAAATCCTCATTTGTAAATAAATTTATTAAAGGTTCGAATAAATGGAATCCTGATTTTAAGTAGTTATTTATAAATAATAAAATTGAATTAATATTATGTGGTTTAAATATTTATAATGCTTATAAAAATATAATTTGTATTCAAAATAAAAATCAATAATAAATAATTATTTTTACATTATTGTTATTTTTTATTTAATTCTAATATCAAAAGCATCATTATAGGTTAAACCTTGAACTACACTACCTAAACATATACCTATTAAAAATGCCTTAATCTTTGTATATTTACAAATATTATAAAATATCATAATTATTATTAATAAAAATAATACTAAAAATATTATCCAATGATGTATATGATAATTATTATTCATAATTTTAATTATAATTGAATTAAAAAATAAAGGTTTTCTTTTTTCACCAGTATCCATAATAGTAAAAAAAAGAAAACCTATTACACAACCTATTAATATAATTTGTTTTCTTTTTACATTTTGATCCATTTTTTATTCTAGAATTATTATTAGATATATATTAGATATATATTAGATATATATTAGATATATAATAGATTTTATTTGAATATGAATATATATGTTTTGTAAAATTAATATTTTACATATTTATTAAATAATCTATAACTTAAAATAATAATATTATCTTATATTAAACAAAATAATATTATCTCATATTATCTCATATTATCTCATATTATCTCATATTATCTCAAGACATATTATAAATTATAAATTATAAATAAAATGTCTTCTCCATCTGATGAACAGATTTTACGTGTAAAGCAAAATATCAGAAATTTAATTAATTTTAATAATTATCTATATACTCAAGGCAATATTAAAATATTGAATTCTTATTTTCTCTTATCTCTATCAGATGATAAAGATTTGGGTTTGGCAATTGGGCTCAATATTTTAGAAGGTGCTATGATAGCTTTAGGTGCTGAGGGAGATGTTATTGGTGTAATAATTGCAAATTTTGCTTGTGGTGTATTAGATAGTTATACAGATTCGACACCGCCGTCACTAAATGCACAAATGAGTAGTTTGCTTACACGTTTTCAAGCAACATCCGAACAATTAAATGTAGATTTGGAATTATATTATAGTGATCCTGCAACATATTGGAATAAAACTTTTAGTGGTTCAGTTACTAATGCATTCGGAACTTATCCTATATCTTCTACATTCAGCGATTTGGCTACAATAGATTTTCCGGCTCAAACTGATTCAGCATTTATGGCTTATATTTATAAAGCGCAATATGCTCTAGACCAACAAGTATGGAATACTTTATTAACAAATTTTGTAATAACACAATATAATCCATCTACTATGTATCCTTGTAAAACAAATACTGAACAACAAATGGAATCTAATGCAGCATCATTTTATGCAAAGCACAAATCATATTGGAATAATTGGGTTTATTATCATAGTACAAATCGCAAAGGAGAAGATAATTCATATTTTACATATTGGCAAAATAATATCGGTACTGGAGCAAGTGCATTTACCGATGGTCATTTGAATGATAGTGCTTGTGATTATCTATTTATAGATTCATATGATAATATTATTGTTAATCCAAATGGACTTTTTCATAGGTATTTTGTGTTTAATAATATGAGTAAAATTAAACATACTACACATACTTATAGTAATTGAATAAAAATATAAAAAAATAAATACTATCTAGAATAAATAATTTTTATCAGTTCCACAAATACAGTTTATAGTACCATTAAATATAGAACATAATAAGCAAGGAAATGTTAAGGCAAATTTACCTAGAATTATTCCTGCAAATAAAGTACAACAGCAATCTGGACCACCACCATAACTACCGCTAGTTAAAAATAGACCCGAATAGAAATATTCAATAGGGTTATTTAAACACCAAGTGTCTTCTAAGTTTGATGTAATACAATTATAACAACATTTATTTTTTTTTTCGCAGTAAATATAGTCACCGCAATAAAAGCATAATCCGCAACAACGCGAATCAAGTGTTTCTTTATAATAGCATTCGCAACATTTACAATTACATTTACATTTATCTGTTTTAGGTTCCAAAGATTTATTTTCCTTTTTACAGTTTGGTTGTTGTAAAACTAAATTATTTTTGATAGTATTTGCTTCTATATTTTCAGATTTAGTATTAATAATAATAGCAGTATCCATTTTTAAATCTAAAATAATTTAGAATATAAAATTGCTATATTTTATTTTTAATATATTATATTTATTTGAATATATTTTCAATTTTTATTAAATTTAATATAAAAAACTAAAAAATAAAAACTAAAAACCAAAACACAAAAACTAAAAATAATTGTATAAATATATCTAAATAAATATAAATATACCTAAGTAAATAAAAAATGCTAAATATACTAAATTTAATTACTAAAAAAAATATGATTTTATTAATGAAAATAATATTAATTTATAGTTTATTACTAATAATATTTCATACATTACAAAATAAAAATACAAGATTTATTTACACATCAATAATTTATTTATTATGTATTTATTTATTTAATATTGAATGTAAATTATCATTTTTATATGTATTAATTGCAATATTTTGTGTAATTACAGAATCTATATATATAAATTGTTTTAATGAAACATGGAAATATAGTAATCCAGATATAATAAGTATTCCTTATTGGTTAATTTCAATATGGAGTATAGCAATATTATTAATAATTGAAGGTGTTAATATGATTAAAACATAATAAGAAAACATAATAACAAAACATATTAAGAAAAAATAAAAAAATTACATTTTTGCTAAACAAGCTATTAATGCTTTAACATCACCTTCAGCAGAGTGGGCATTTTCAAAATCACATCCATAAAAATATTTATATAGTTCGCAAAGTTTAGGCATTTTATAATTTTTCTTATTACCTAAATAAATATTTTTAGTAGGAAATTCAATTTTGCATATATTTGTAGATAATTGTCCTGTACATATTATACGACCCATATTATTTAAATCTTCTAAATGTTCAATACACAAGATAGCTTTTTCTCTTATAAGAAAAGAAAGAGGTACAATAGGATAATTATTAGTTACAATTCTATGTAATTCATTCATTAATACATTATAATCAAATCCAACATTATGTGCTACAATATAATCAGCTTCTAATAATGCAATAGCTAAACCCAAATTACTCAATATTAAACCTAAAGGCATACCTTTAGTCAATGCATCATTAAAACTAATACCATGAATATGTGTTGTTTGTATTTCTGAAAATCCTTCTGGATAACGTAGATGATGATGTATTACATTATTATTTTTATTATTATTATTATCATCATTACTATTATCATCATTATCTAAAATATTATCTTTATCAAAATTATTAATTGAAGACCAAGCAATACTAACTATTCTACAACTATCATATTTATCATTCATTTTATAATCCCAATATGTACCCCACTTTGACGTTTTAATAGGCAATCCTGTAGTTTCTGTATCAAATACAAATACATTTTTACCTTTTAGAAAATTTATTACTGATGATTTTGATTCCATATTTTTCTATAATTATATTTTTCTTATATTTTTGCTATAAATTATTCTATTAGTTAATATATCTTTATATCATAATAATTAAGAATTATTAATATACTATATTATTATCTAATCATATAGATAAAAGATTATATATAAAATATTTACAATATATTTCAATTTTATTTTTATTTTATTAGTAATATCCTATTCTTAAATAAATGTCATCTAAAAGGAAACATGGAAATGGAAATGGAAATGGAAATGGAAATAATAATAGTGTAAATCCTAATTACATTCCATTACCTCAAAGAGAAAAAAAAAGAAAAAGTAATCAAACTATTATGAATATAGGTGCGCGTTTTAATAGTAAAAATTTAGAAGCTTATAAAAAACAGAAAGCTATTGAAGAAGCACAAGCTTTAGCAAAAAGCATAAATAATTTATCAATGAAAAATAAAAAAGGCGGTTTTCGTAATAATAAAAAACTAAAAACTAAAAAAAATAAAAAAAATAAATAAATCTTCTAAACAATAAAAATTAATAAAAAATTGAATTTTTAATTTTTTTATATTTATATTACTAATGCACTAAGAAATTATTATATTAGCAAAAATTCTAGATATTCTAGACACATATTGAAAATGCATTCAATTTTAAAAGCACCCAAGTTTGTTTTAACACTTAAACCAAAAATAAAACAAAAACAAATAGAACAAGTAGAAAAACCAGATACAAAATCATCACTACCATATGATATGTTGAATTATATAGCATCATTTATAGATGTAACAGATACTTTTACATTATTAAGTTATTTAATGGCAATACCCTGTGCATTATATGAAATTAAGAAAAAGTTTGCCTTATATTATTTCAATAATAATGTACATTCAATGGAATATGCTACTTATTTATATAAATTTACGAATGAACCTACCAGAATACTTGTATCAACTTTGATGTCACTATCTCTATTTAATGTTAATGATTTACTTAACTTTTGTACAAGTAAATATAGTGGTGAAACTATACTAAAAACTCCAAATGGTAGGCGTTTTTTAATTTACTTAATAAAAGAACAGAACAAGGCATCTCAAAAAGAAATAATTAAGATTGTTAAAAATAAAAAAGGTTATCGTTTTTCTAAAACTTTGCACCATACATTTCCAACTCTAGATATATTATATTATGAACAAATTGCAAAAATATCTGAATACATTAGTTGTTGTGAAATAGACAAATTTATATACAAAAAATTGCAATCCTATTATAAAAATAGTAATATAAAATATTTAAATACAAAAGAACGTGCATTATTAATGGAACATTATGATAAAGATAATAATTTTAATTATACATTTCAAGGTAAAAAAACACTAATTTATAATCTAATAATCAAATCATTAAAATTAAATTACTTTAATGTTATAGATATATTATTTGAAAATAATTTAATTAAAACAGAATTTATTCCAAATGAATATTCTGAATTTGATATATATATAAGTCAATTACAAATAGATTCAGATGAATTTAAAAAATCTAGATTCATAATTAAATATTTTCTAGAAAAAAAAATAGAAATTTCTTCTTATCAAAAAATAATTTGTAATTTGATAAATGTATCATTTGATAATAAAAATTATGATATGATAAAATTTTTATTGTCTTTAAATGGTGCCAGACAAGGTATATCTATATTATTAGGGTCTATACTATTTATTGAACCACATCTAATTAATATGTCATATTATTCAGAAAATGAATTGTTATCTTACAAAGAATATACTTTAGATGTAGTAGAACAAGGTGAATATGTATTATATGATTTTCTAATTAATAATTTGTCAAATAGTATAGATATTACAATATTTATAAAATATACATTAAGTAACATTGAGTATTTCAATGATAATAGTTATGATAATAATATCAATAATATGAAATTATTAAGGAGATATATATATATTATTGAAAAATATGTAGAAAATTTTGATGATTTAGAAATACATAATAATCCTAATCATAAATATTATTGCAATAGAGAAATATTAATAAATATTTATAAAATATTAATAAATAATAATAATCCTTCTTATTTTCAAGAATTAAAAATAAAATTAAAAGAAGAATTTGATGAATTATTACTTAAAGAAGATACAAACCAAATAACAGAACAAATACTAAGAGAACTTATTAAAAAAATATATTATAAAATAAGAATAAGACAAAAACAAATGGCGAATATACAAACTTTATTAATAATTGCAACTAATGATGTAGGTATTTTAGAAAGACATAAAAATACTGGTTTATTATTAGAATATATAACTAAAATACCAGAATTTTTAATAGATAATATAAAATTTAAAATTATGTTAATAAAAAAAATGAATGAATTTATAAATACTACTGTAAATGAGAATTATATAGAAACTGCATTTTTAATGTCTCATGTTAGAAAAATTCTTGAAATTTTACGAGGAGGCGGAAGCCCTCGCGCTCCCTTGTTATAAAAAATTATTTTATTATTTATTATTTATTTTTTATTATTTATTTTTTATTATTTATTTTTTATTATTTATTTTTTATTATTTATTTTTTATTATTTATTTTTTTTATACAATATTAAAATTATTTAAATTCTGGTCAAGCTTTAGCCTCTCAAGAGTTTTGGCGCGGCTTTTTCTAAAAGCTGCTATTCAAAACTCGAAGAAATATCCTCAATAATTTCAAACCCTTTTTTTATAGCATTTAATTTACTTACATAATAAGGCCTAATTAATTTATGGGCTTCAGTTAAACTAAATAATTTAATATTACTAATTTCATAATTTAAGAATCCTCCTTTTTCTACACGTGTAATATTTTCATTTGATTCTGGTGTATTTTTTATTTCTGCAATATAATAAATATGTTTATAAACTACACCATTAATGCCTGTATATAATTCTTCAATAGGTTTAACATTTCTATATACAGTAATATTTTTATATTTTATACCAGTTTCTTCTACAAATTCTCTTACCGCACAATCAATATCATATTCTTTATTATTACGTCTTCCCTTAGGTATTCCCCATTCTGGACTTGACCATTTTGTAAAACTTTTATCTAATAATGCATTTACTTGATCACCATTATGATTTTGTTTTAATAACATATATTTACGTTTAGCATCATCATATTCACTTTTGTAATTATTTTCACGTTTTAATCCAATAACAGTTCTAATCATATCGAAACTTTCATATGCTCTCAAAATTCTTTTTTCATCAAATGTCATCATATTAAATAATTTAACAATATAATTATAATCAGTAACATCATATTTACCTCTTATAAATTCAATAAAACCTATTGTATTTCTTCTTTGTACTAATAGAATTTTATTAATAATAACTTGTTTCAATTTATTACTATCAATATTATTATGACCATCATTATTGCCATCATTATTACCATCAGTATTAATAGATTCTGATGAATCACAATTAGTAATACTAATAATTTCTTCCGCTTCTTCTTGATTATCTGCAATACCATCAATCGCATCTTGATCATCACTTGTAGCACCTACAATACCAGACATGTTTTTTAATGTGTATGAAATACTTTCATGTCTTTTAAGAATTTTTATTCTAGAAACATTAATATTATTACTTCTATAATATTTATTTTTACTACTATTTTTATTAATATTATTACTTGCAAAATTTCCAGAATTTCTTAAACTATTACCTGTTTTTTTAGTTTTTCTATTTAATAAATTATTAACTATTGGCGTATCTTTTACTAATATTTGTTTTTTATAAAAACAAATTAACCCATATGAACATACTTGTTGATTTATTTTTGTTGTATTATTTATAGTATTATTTATAGTATTATTTATAGTATTATTTATAGTATTTTCTATAGAATTATCTATAGTATTTTCTATAGAATTATCTATTTTTTTTTGGTCATAATGTATTTCATTAATTTCTAATGGTATAATATCCATTTTTAATTTAATTAAGTAATAATTAACAATTTTACTTTATAATTTATATAAAATGTTATGTTTTTATATTACAAAAATAAACTAATAATTTATTTTTTTATAATTTAAATTTTTATATTTGTATTAGTATTTATAAATTAATAAATTAAAATTAATAAATTAAAATCGGCATTAAAAATAAGCAAAGCTATAAATACAAAACAATATACTAAAATATATACCTAATAAAAATGAAACCTAGTGTATGGGGTCCTCAATTTTGGTTTATTTTACATATAATATCATTTGAATATCCTGATTATCCAACAGAAACAGACAAAAATATATATTATAGTTTTTATAGTAGTTTAAAGGATATTCTACCTTGCGATATGTGTAAAAAACATTATAGAGAATTTATTCATAAACACCCTTTAATGCCTTTCTTAGATAAAAAAGCAGATTTAATACAATGGGTAATAGATATTCATAATCAAGTAAATATAAGTTTAGGTAAGCCAGAACTTAGTCTAGATGAAGTATTAGATACATATGGTAATTTAGATCCTATATCACCTTTTGCTGCATTAGATACAATTGCAATTGCAAAAAAACATGAAATTAAAAGATATACAAAACTATATTATTGGTTAGTAATTATGGGTATTATAATTATTGTTTCTAGATATTATTTTAATAGGTATTATTTTAGTTTTTGAGTAAAAAAATTGATTTTTATTATCTAAATATAACAATATAAGTATAAATTTATATTACACAAACAGAAAAAGAAAAATGAGTGATAATGATATAGTAATAGTATTAAAATATCGCCCAAGTCCATTATATAAATTTGATAATTATGATGAGCTTTATGCAATAGAATTGAAACGGCATTTTTCTAGATTAAATGAAAATGCGCAAAAAGAATTTAACTTATTTACAGATAATTTAATGATTGAAAAATTTATAAACAGAAATTGTTTGTTAGATGCTATTGCTGATTTCAAGAAAACTGATTATTTTACAACTATAACTCAAAAAGAATATGATCTACCAAATTATGCATGGACTATTTTTGATAATAATTCATTTAATTGCAGACCTTACCAACCTTGTATTATTTCATAAAAATATTAAAAAAATAAAATATAAATAAATTTGTAAAAATTTATTTTTTTGCGGTTTATATCAATAAAAAGAAAATTAATAAATAATAATAACATTATATAATATAAATCAATTTTAATCAATTTTAATCAACAAAAATGATTGAAGATATTACAGAATTTTATAATAATAATTCAACATTAGTTTTAATTGCAATTGCAGCAACTGTAATTATTATTGGATTTGCTGTTTATCGTCATATGACTAATAATACTAGTCCAACACAATTTAATAGTTTATCAGGTATGAAATGTGATACAGATACCGGTCTATGTTATCCATCTGATCAGGAACCTGATGGGCAAAAACCATTAGATCAAGAACAACAGATAATGCAACAACAGTTAATGCAACAACATATGATGCAACAACAGATGATGCAAGAGCAACAAGAAAGTCAAGGTCAAGGTCAAGGTCAAGAGCAACAAGAACAAAATAATATGGATTCATGTGATGAAGATCAGATGATGCAACAATCAGAAGATAATCAATAATCAATAATCAATAAATTAAAAATCTAATTACTTTATATTTTACTATTTTCAATTCATAATATATCCATATCCATATTATAATCATATTTTCTTAATAATTCATTTACATCTTGTTTTGTCATAATATATTCTAATTTTGGTTTATTTTGCTCTGGAGTATAATGTATTTCAACAAAATATTTATTTAATAATTTTATAGATAATAATGCTGTTTTTTCATCAATATTATTATTTGAAAATAATGATTTATTTGTAGGTATATTATTGCATTTTTGATTATCTACATAAATTGCAAATATATTAGTTTTATTTTCTGGATGATATTTTATATTATATGTTTTGTAATTAGTATATGGCTTACCAAAATTTAAAATTTTAAATTTTTTGTATCTACTTTCAAATGGTGATGAATTAATGTATGACATTTTTTGATCATTATTCTTATTCTTATTTTATATTTATATTTATATTTTAATTTATAATTATTTTTTAGTCTAGAAATATAATTTATTTAGTATTTAGTATTTAGTATTTAGTATTTATATACTAAGTATTATATTTTATTAGTTCTTTTTTTCATTGTTTTATGCTTCTTAAATAATTTCATATGTTTTGTTTTCTTATTTTTTTTAATACTTCTCTTATTTTTTTTATTTAAAGAACCACCTTTACTTTGATATGTAGAAACTGCATTTTTATTTGCAAACCATGCTTTACCGTCACCATTTTTCCACTTTGATCCCTCTACAGTAAATAACCATCCTTTTCCTGAAACAGTTTGATTTAACCATTTTTTACCTGAAATTGTACCTAACCAATTTTTACCTGATGTTTTATTTATCCAGTTATAGCATTTATTTGTACTTAACCAACTATTATTTATTTGTGATATTATTTTATCTAATTCTACATCTAACCATTTATTACCTGATTCTGTAGCTAACCATATATTACCTGATTCTGCATCTAACCATTTATTACCTGATTCTGTAGCTAACCATTTATTACCTTCACTAGTGCTTATCCAGTTATGACAAGCAGTTGTAGTTAACCACGATATACCTGCACTAGTTTTTAAAAATGAAGAAAATAGTTTTTCAGATTGTATATTTTTTTTTTCTTCTGTATCAAACGTATTGAATGGATTATATTTTTTTCCTTTATCATTCTTCATTATAAAGTCGTACCATGCATTATTAATATCCCCTCTAAGACTACCTAATTCTAAACTACCAAAATGATTATTACTCAAAACATTTTTATTCAATATCGATCTATTTGAATTATTACTTAAAACATTTTCTTCAATTAGATTTTTATTCATTAGATTTTCTAATTCATCAATTGGTGTAATTTGTAAATTTTTGCGAATTGTAGAACCTCTACATGCTTTTTTTGATTTTTTAACACTTTCATCAACTCCTTCAAATAATGTCATATTTTGATCATCATAAGTACCATTATATCTAGTTATATCATTATTAGGTGTATAAATATTATTTTTATAATTAAAACTTTCTATCCAAGTACTCAAATTATTAGGAAACGGAATAAATATATTAGCTTTATAGCCATCATTGTATTTATTGTCTGTTCTTCTAGTATTTATAAAATTACCATGTGTATAAGTTAAAATAGATAAATTTTTTTTTTCTATATTTAGTTCTTTATCTATAAAATTTAAAAATTTATCTAAATTGTTGCTATTTTCATTGTAATTTAAATTTTCAGTAATTCTTTTATATTGTTTTGAATCTATTATAACATATTCATCTATATTAGAATATATAGATTTTACCCAATTCATAATTAAAGAAATCATATCATCAATTATTCCTGAAGGTATTGCCATATTTGCAAAATCACTATTTATTATACTTGCACCATTATATTCTTCATTTGCATATGGTGCTATTATTATTGTTTTTGGTAATTGTTTAGTATTAGTATTTTTATCATTTTCTTTCATAGCTTTATATACTGAAAATAATGCAGTCATTATTGTTCTAATAGTAGCTGACAATAATATAAAATCATAATTATTTATTTTTTCAGATAAATATGTTTCACCTACTTTTTCTGCTTGTTTTACGCCAACAAAAGATAATGTTGGTATAAATAACCAAGAAGCAAACATTTTTTGTGGAATTTCCATTTTATTAACCTTCTCTTCTTTTTCAAATTGATTTATACCATTAAAACCATTTGAATCAGAACTGTTTGAAGTATAATCTAACATTCTTATTGCATCAGTAATTTTTTTTAGTTTTTTTTTATTTTCTTTATCTTTCATTGGATTATAAGGTCCAAATTTGTTTTTATAAGTTCTATTATACATATCAATTAAAAGATCTATAAATGGTTTTATCCTACGTTGATATTCTTCATCTTTATATTGATCTTCTTCTTCTCTAATTAATTCTCTTCTAAATTTTTGGTAGTCTATTTGAAGCTCTATATCTTTAAATGTTAAACTATTAACATATTTTTCTGTATCACCTTTTGTATATGTTTTATTTTGTATAAATCCTTTTTTAATATAATCTATGAATAATTCTTTAATTTTAAAATAATTAAAAGGTTCTATCGTAGATTCCGCAGGTTCTACAGGTTCTGCGGAATCTAAAAACTCAATTATTTTATTTTTATTTTTATCTGATTTCATAGATTGTTTTTTAACAGCATATAAGTCATAATTAAATTTATTTTCGTTTTCTGGTAAATTATTATTTTCCAAATCTAAATATTCATCTTCAGCATAGTTTTCAAATAAATTACTACAAGCTTCTCCATGTCTAATCCATTCTACAGTTAAAGTATTTTCAAAATTAGGATTCATTATACTAAATTTAGTATATATTAGTTTTTATTTTTTTATTTTAATTTAATTTAATGTAATTTAACTTTTATTTTAATATTAATATTAAATATATATTAAATATATTAAATATATTAATTTATTTATTTTTAATAATTTTATTTTATATTCTAGAAATATATTTTTAATGTTTTTAAAATATAGTAAATAGTAATAAAAATTTAATTATAAAAAATGCCTAGAAAAACAAAAACTATAAAAAATAATAAATTACAAAGTTTTACATTAAATATAGATGATTTTTTTAAGCAAAAATCAAAATCTCAATCAAAATCTAAGTCATCTACTAAAAAAGCAAAATCAAAATATGAATCAAAATTAGATTTAATAATCAAATCTCATACAAAATCAACAAATGAAATCAATGTAATGAATATATTAAATACTTTTTATAGTATGAATAATCCAATTAATAGTTCTCTAATAAAATATAATGATAAAGAATCAAAATATTTAAATAAAGAAGCATATAATAATTTCAAAATATCTAAACCATTTTCTTCTGATATTTTAAATAGTTATTATGAATCAATAAATGAATTATATGAAATTAAAAAAGAAATTAAAGGTATAAAAAATAAAGATATAAAAAATAAAGATATTTTAATTCCAGTTCCAGTTAAATATGCTACCGAAGATTTTACACGAGGATTGAGCAAATTCATAAGTAATCGTTATAATCATTTACCTGCACCAACAATAAGCAATGCATTTACAAAATTATGGGAGGTTCTAGAAACATTTCCATCCATAATAAATAAAGAAAGTAAATCCTTTAAAGTATTTCACATTTGTGAAGCACCTGGTCAAATGATTCTAGCAACTAAATATTTCGCATCAAAAAAGCGTCCTAATATAGACATGAAAGATTATGATTGGAGATCAAATAGTCTTAATCCTTATAATGCAGAAAATAAGGCTAAATATCAGGGAAAAACATTTTCAGATGATTATAAATTAATTAAAAATAATCCTAAAAAATGGCTTTGGGGTGCGGATAATACTGGTGATATTACTAAAGTAAAAAATATTAAATGGTTTCGTAAATATATTAAGGAACAATGGTTATCATCATCAAAGGATGGAAAAATAGATTTCATTTGTGGAGATGGTGGGTTGAGTACAAATAATGAGCCTTTTCTACTCCAAAAACTCGATTTAGCACAAGCTATAACAGTAGTTGCTTGTAGTAGCAAAGGTGGTTCTTGTTGTATAAAACATTTTACACCTTTTATAAGATCACATAAAGATACTTATAATGCTAGTGGGTTCTTCTTAGGGTTTCTATATCTATATTATACTGCATTCGAACAAGTATCTTTATTTAAACCTTATTCTAGTAATCCTGATAGTGGTGAATTTTATGTAGTAGGTGTAAATTTTTTAGGTATTAGTGAATCGCAAATAGAAAATCTATATAAAGTTTTAGATGGATTTAAATTAAATCACGCTATTATAGACAAGGACCAAATGCCAGAAACATTCATTATCCAAATTAATAATTTTATTAAGAATATGAGCCAATTAAATAATAATGCTATTGAAAAAACTAATCTATTACTTACGTGTTATGATAATATGCCTAATAAAAAAGGTAGTAAAAGTAGTAAGGTTGATTCTAAATTATATGAATTTATGAAATGTAATAAATTCTTAGATGATAAAAATATTGAAACTATTCTAGTTCCTAGATATAATGAATGGATTAAGAAATATAATTTTGAATAGAAAAAAATAGAAAAAAATAGAAAAAAATAGAAAAAAATAGAAAAAATAGAAAAAAATAGAAAAAAATAGAAAAAATAGAAAAAAATAGAAAAAAATAGAAAAAAATAGAAAAAAACATGATTAATTATAAAAAATTGAAATATAATAATTTTTTCAATAAAATTAGAGTCTCTTATTTTAGAATCATAGAATATTTGAGTCTCCAAAAAGTGAAGAATGGAATTTAGTTACACTGAATACGATGTTATCTGTAAAGAAATTGAAGAACTGTGTTTGGCAGAAAAACAAGAAAAATTAGAAGCTTCTAAAAAAACTTGCGAAGCTTCTTTACAAGCTTTCGAAGAAGCTAAAAAAACTTACGAAGCAGCTTTACAAGATTTCGAAGAAGCTAAAAAAGCTTTCGAAGCATCTCAAAAAGAAGTAAAACGACTAACTGAATATAAAATATATTGCAAAGGACGTGATAAGTGGCTTCATCAAAAAGATTTAGTATATAAAATAATACTAAGTTTTTCCGGATTAATATTTGGTGGAGCTGCATCAAATTTTGTATTACATGATTACTGGGTTGGCGAATATCGCAAATATTGTAAGTCTTTACCAGAATCTGATAACATTGTTGAAGAAGCAATTTCATATAATAATATTGCTTTTCATCCAGAATCTTTTCAAGGTAGAACTAATTTACCTCGAGATTATGATATATATATTCGGCAGGCTGATTTTGAAATACTGATGAAGTATTTTGCAGAGAATTATGTAATAAATATAATACCTAAAAAATCGCCATATTTTATTACAACGCGAAAGTTTTTAAAATATTCTACGTTTTCTATTACACCTAAAATTTGCAAAAATGATTTGGAAATTACGATGTATTTTGATTTTATCATTTTTACAGGTGAAGAATACAGATATAAACATTATATGCCACCATATAGTAATCTTGATTTTCGTTGTAATGGTTTATGTTTAAGGAAAGGCTCTATGGGTGTCGAGGTTGGTTCTATTATAAAAGTAAAAGCATTTATGGAATCTAAAATTTCATTGTTGGAAAAATTAGATGAAAGAATTTCAGAATCAAAATTAATAAAAGAGGCTATAGATGATAATATAGAAAAAAAAGCAGTTGCTATGTATTTTCACATTTGTAATGAAGAAATTTTGCGTATGACACCACGTATTAAAAAAATGAAAGAAAAAGGTTATACTTTAGACTTAAGTATTCTATTTACACCATTGAAGATTTAAAATGGGACAAAATTATAACTTAAAAACATTTTTATATTAATAATTATAAAATAATTTTACATAAAAATGAAATTAAAAAGTGAATTATATAAAACTGAACAATACGAAATTTGTGATAAAATTATTACTATATTAAATCTTGATAGTAATAATTCATTTATATTAAAAGATTTAGATAATGATGAAAATAAAAAAAAAATGATATTAGATTTAATACCTGATATTAGAAAAT
>Ga0214919_10004423_pt1 | contig 20581 bp, 19 predicted proteins | sample LL1503_MetaG_FD_177994 | JGI IMG/M metagenome (GOLD analysis project Ga0214919, IMG submission 177994) | Freshwater microbial communities from Lake Lanier, Atlanta, Georgia, United States - LL-1503 | ecosystem: Environmental > Aquatic > Freshwater > Lake | place: USA: Georgia | collected... | reverse complement strand
ACACCCCTACTTCTAGATCTTCCTCTACTTTTACTTCTAGATCTTCCCATACTTCCCATGTTTCCCATACTTACTTCATCCATGGAAGGTTCATCCATGGAAGGTTCATCTTCAACCATGGAAGGTTCATCTTCATCCATATCCTCACCCATACCTCCGGATAATTTCATTTCTAAACCTTCAGTCTTTGAAGGTGAATTCATGCCTCCTTTCATTTTTTTACCTTTAGAACATGATTTTTTACAAGATTTCATGCAAGATTTACCTTTGCTAGAACTGGACGAAGATCCCATTTCACTTTTACGTTTACTGGCATCTTTTAGGGCTTGTTTAAATTGATAATTAGGATTGGCATTATGTCCTTCATGATAAATTTTTTTAACAAAATCATTCCACGCTGTCATTATATAATAAATTCAGATAATAATTTATTATATTTTTATTATAATTTTATATATTTTTATATATTTTTACTTCTAAAATAAAATAAAATTGAAATACTTTTTATTTTATAAATGAAAGTAATAAACAAAATAAACAAAATAATGAATATTCTAATTATGATTCTTGGATCAAACGTTCTTAATTTACTAAATGATCGAATTAATCTAGGGATTAATTTTGCCTCAGATGAGAGAAATTTCAAAAATAAAAATACAAAAATAGATTGGTTTTTAAGTGGAGGAATAAAAAATCCAAGAGAAAGAGAAAGCACCGCTAGCGAAGCATACAAAATGACGGAAATGATTTCAAAATCTAATGATTTTACATATGGTGTTTTAAAAGAAAATTGGAATTATATATTAGATGAAACTTCTACTAATACTGCTGAAAATTTTATTATGCTAAAAAAAATGTTAGAAAATAATCCAAATAAGTATTCCGAAATATATGTAGTAACATCAGATTTTCATTTTAATAGAGCAGAGCTATTTGCGAATAAAATTATTGAAACCAACAAGTTTAATTGGATCCTATCTGATATGGAATTACACGATTCTAGGTACTGGGAAACAATTCATATTAAAAATGTGGATAATGATATAAGAAAATCAATAAAAAAATAAATATATATTATTATTAATAAAAAAAATTGAAACTGATTTAGATATAATAATAAATAGTATTATAACAAAAACAAAATGGTTAAAAATCTAGGCGGTAATAAAGCAAAAGGTCAAGCACGTAAATATGTGAATTCTGATAAAAAAGATACAAAAAAATTAAGGGTATCTGAAGATCCTCTTGAAATTTATGCTCAAGTTGAAAAAGTACTTGGTGGTGGTATGTACAATGTATTATGTATAGATGGAAAATCTCGTTTATGTCATAGTGCTGGCAAATTCAGAGGTAGAAATAAAAAAGATAATTTTGTAAGTTTAGGAACCTGGTTATTAGTTGGGTTAAGAGATTATGAAGCAGGTGGTAATAATAAAAAATTACAGAATTGTGACTTATTAGAAGTATACAATGACACTGAAAAGGAAAGATTAAAAACGACTGTTAATCAAGACTGGTCAGCATTTATAAAAAATGATGCTAAAAATTCATTTACAAGTCAAACAGTTACTAATTCTTCTGAGAATGTTATCTTTGGTGATGCTAAAACTATAGAGTATCAAGAATTAATTGCGGCTGAGTTGTCAAAACCATCAGAAAATAGAGAAATTGTTACAGTAGATGATGAAGAAATTAATATTGATGATATTTAAGTATTTATAAAAATAATAATAAAACAATTAAAATAATAATAAAACAATTAAAATAATAAAAATATTTTTTTTTATTTTTTTAAATTAAATATGTTAATATACATATATATTATTTAGTAAAATTATATACGTATATATTATATATATTTCATGAGTAATCCATTTATTAGTATTGCTTTACCTAATAGACCACCGGTACAAATTGACGCAATGAGTCTTGACAGTGGGGGAGGATATGGTATGTTAACGCAAATGGGAGACCTTGATAATTATGGATTAGACGGTGTTAGAACATTAATTGAATCAGTTCCTGGATATGGATTTAATGTTTTTTTAATTAATGAAACTAAAAAACTTACAAGGGAATTAAAAGCAAATGGATTAGTCCAAAAATATAAAGACGCTCAAACAGGAAATAAAGAATTTAAATCATATATGATAAATAAGTTAGATCCTAGACGTGAAAAATTAAATCGTGATGATAATAAAGTTTTTATGATATGTATAGCACAGATTGATTGGAGTACGTTGCCTGCTGGTAATGAGTTGTTCTCTTTGGAAGTAGAGGAAGCTTTATCTCATATTTCATATGGCGTTTCAAGTGGTGGTGGAAAAAGACACAAAAAAAGTTATAAAAGAAATTCGAATAAGAAATAAAAAAAATCAAAAAAAATAAAAAAAACAAGAAAAACAAGACGATATAAAAAATAAATATAAAAATAGATATAGACACATTAAACCCAAATTTATGAGATTAGAAAAGATTTACGATTTTGCGACCTCCTGTAAATATATATAAAATGTTTAGTAAGTTTTTTAAAAACTAAGTTTGAATAGTTTGCTGTTAGGAGATAATTTATAATACTTATTAATCTTTAAATGCTTTTAAAACAAAATATTATATAAACGGCTTAAATATTGTTCATAATATAATATAACAATCAATTAATCATACTAGATAAATGAGCAATTTTAAAGCAAATAACAGATTCAATTTTTTAAATGAAACTGAATCTCAAGATAAAAATCGAAATGAACACAGTAAAAGAGATTTTGATAATAAACCTAGATATCAAACATATAATAAATTTAAAAGTGAAGACAAATATATTCCTCCAAAAAAAGATTTTGAAATGAAAGCAAATGAGTTTCCCGAGTTGTCACCTTCTAATATTGAGCAACAATTGGTTACTTCTGGATGGGTTTCATATAAACTGGATCATACACAATTTAAATTAAATGAATCTTTTACACCTACAACTAAAGCTAATCCTATAATTAGTAAAAATAAAAATGAAAATGAAAATGAAACAAAATCAATAGTAAATGAAGCGGAAGAGATTATAGAAGCTTTATCATTTTTACATGAAAAACGCACTGAAGAATATATAAAATTATGGGGTGAAGAAGAATGGGAACGAATGTTTATTTTTCCAAATCATGATTATGAATATTTTGATAAGTTGGATGAAGCTTATGAAATTGAGCAAAATAAAATAAATGAACAATATTCAAATTCAAATTATGATTCTTATGGAGAAAGTTATTATTATGATGATGAAATTTAAAATTAGTTAAATTATGTAATGTATTATATGAGTATTTTATAATACATTATGAATGATAAAAACGAAGTAATAGATAAAAACGAAGTAATAGATAAAAACGAAGTAATAGATAAAAACGAAGTAATAGATGAAAACGAAGTATTAGATGAAAAATGGAATAATGAATTTGAAAAAACAGATAAATTATTTCAAGATTTTTATTTAGATGATATATATTATACAGAAATTCATTTTATTTATATAAATACAAGTAATAATATAGAAAAAATAAAAGAAGAACATTTTTTATTATCAACCCCAAATTATATTTCTAGAGAAGAAATAATTGGATTACTTAAAAGGAATACAATTGAAAATAATAAAAAATATTCTATATTATCTATTTTAAAATGTAATATAAATCTTAAACCAGAAGACATTAAAAACTTTTTAATGTCAAAAAATTTAACAGATTATTTAGATAATTTTTTAGTACCAATAAAAAATATCGACGCGATTTCATTTGAAAAAACAATTAATATGTTTCAAGATTTAAATGATTTATTATTTATTTTTTATGAAAATGATGTTAAAAAATCATCAAATAACATGACCAAAAAGATATATTTAACTCAAAAACCAAATCATAAACATACTATTAGAAAACAATATAAAGATTCATAAATATTATAATATATCATTGAAAATGGCAGCACTTATTACAGCATTAGATAATCATACTTCTAAACAAATTGGAGAAAATGGACATACCGAATATGGTTGGTCTAATAGTGTTAGAGAGAAAATCCTTCAATTTAGCTTTCAACTTACTAGAACGGATGAAAGAGGAGTACAAAAATTGTCATTAGTTTTAAAAGATATTTTGGCTACACTAAAGGCACAGCATAGTACTAGAACTGAACTAGTAGTAGTAACCGAGTATTTGGTTTTACTATATAAAATGATTGGCCAAACTCGTGATATTATCGATGGAAAGGGAGAATGTTTGTTGACGTATATGATGATTTATACTTGGTACGATTTTTACCCTGAGTTAGCGCTTTATGCTGTAAAGTGCTTGGTTGAGTTTGAAGATAATGGTAATACTCATCAATACGGATCTTGGAAGGATATTAAGTATTTTTCTAGTTACTGTCATAAGAATTGTTGTTCTTTAGATCATCCGCTAATTCAGTATGCTATTTCTATCATTAATGATCAAATAACTAATGATTATACTAATTTAATCTCTAATTCAGATGAAATTTCTTTGGCTGGGAAATGGGTACCAAGAGAGAAATCTGGAAGATTTGGTTGGATGTATGAGGCACTAGCATGTAATTATTTTCCAAGATATGTAGAAACTTCGAGTGAAAAGTCAAAATCTAGCGCTATTTTAAAATGTAAGACTGAGTATCGTAAGATTTTATCTTCTCTTAATAGAAAAATCGAGACACTACAAATTAAACAATGTAATAAAAGTTGGTCAAATATTGATTTTTCAAAGGTGACGTCGGTTTCTTTTTCAAAACAAAAGAAGGCTTTTCTAAATGTTACTAAGAAAGGAGAATCTAGATATCCTGATGATCAAGATCGAATTGAGTGTGCTAAAAACTTTAATCAGCATATTCAAAAAGCGGTTAAAGGAGAAGTTGAGATAAAAGGAAAGCGTGTAGGACTAGAAAATTTTACTAAGCAGGCGATTGACTTATTAAGTAATAATTATTTGGCTTATTCACCTTCTTTTGAGTCAGAAAAAGAGCTTCTAAATTCTCAATGGAGAGATAACGCTAGTCAAACGGATGCGCTCGAAGATATGATTGCGATGGTAGATGTTTCTGGTTCAATGGACGGTGATCCATTAAATGCGGCTATTGCTTTAGGAATTAGAGTGGCTGAAAAGTCTCGATTAGGAAAACGCTTACTAACATTTAGTTCAACTCCAAAGTGGGTAAATTTGGAAAAAAACCCTGATTTTATTTCAATGGTTTCAACCGTACGAAATGCGGAATGGGGAATGAACACAAACTTTGATGCGGCGTTAAATATGATTTTGGATGCGATTGTAATGGCAAAAATGGAACCCGAAGATGTAGAAGGGCTTACATTAGCTGTGTTTTCAGATATGCAGATGGACCGAGCAGATAGAGATTCAAGCGCGTTATATGACAGAATTAGAGATAAATATGCGGCAGCTGGAATGAGGATTAAAGGAAAACCATATAAGCCTCCGCATATTTTATTTTGGAATTTGAGATCAACCTCAGGATTTCCAGTGTTATCATCACAACAAAATGCTTCCATGATGTCCGGATTTAGTCCAGCAATGCTAAGCCTATTTTGCGAACAGGGTATAAATTCATTACACGCATGTAGTCCTTGGAGTTTATTTGTGAAAGGTTTAGAAAATGAGAGATATAAAATAATGGAACTCAAAGCTAGAGATTTTTTCCTATAAATAAATTTAAATATATTATTAATAAAATATTATTATATTATTAATAATGATAGATAATATTGAAATAATTGTATCAAGATACAATGAAGATTTAAAATGGACGCTTGAGTATCCATTTAATATATTTAGTTATATTGTTTATAATAAAGGTATAAATGATAATTTTGAAAAAAAAAATGTCTTAAAAATTATTAACTTAAATAATATTGGTAAATGCGATCATACATATTTGTATCATATAGTAGAAAATTATAATGATTTAAAAAATATAACTGTTTTTTTTCCTGGTTCATTAGATATGCAAATTAAAAAAAAAAAAGCTACAAAATTATTAAATAATATTATTAAAAGTAATTATACTAAAGCATATTTTATAGGAACAAATGTAAAGAGAGGTATTTCAAATGAGTTTAGTAATTTTACGATGAATGAATATGTTACTTCATATCCAGGTAATAAATTAATAAATAATAAATTAATAAATAATAAATGTCAAAAATGTAAAATTAGGCCATATAGAAAATGGTATAATTATTTTTTTGGTAAAACTATAGTAAAATGGTATACTTATATGGGAATATTTTCAATAGATAAAAAAGATATTATTCAGCATTATATTGATAGATATAAAATATTATTAGAAACAGTTTCTTTAAGTATAAATCCAGAAGCAGGACATTATATTGAAAGATCATGGGGTGCTATATTTTATCCATTAGTATACACAGAAAAAATTCAAGAATAAATTTATTAAATTATATTTTTATAAAAATTATGAGCAGTTAAATCTTCTATTTCATTAATATCATACATATTAAATTGTTCTATAACATTTTCATTAATATTACCTTTAATATCTGCTCTCATTCTTTTTCTTATATCTTGAAATTCAGGTAAAGTTTTACATTTATAGTGATTTAATTGAATAATATTAAAATCAATATTATCATTAAATGGTCCTTTGATTATTGTTCCATTTGTTGATTTAATATAACCTTCACTTAAAATTACATCATGACACGTATTATATTTTAAAAATTTGTCTTTTTTAAATAAAGTTTTAATATGTTTATTACCAACTTTTTCACACATTGTAAATCTTGTTGTTACAGGTTCGTCACTTTTTTCGGTTTTATGTGACGAACCAAAAAACCTCCAATTCATACCAATTCCTTGACAATCATTTATTATATATTCATTGATAAAGTCACATATATTTTTATGTTTTTTGAGAGAAATAAATTCGTCTATATCTATATGTGCTATATGTGTAATATTAGAATAATTTAAAATTTTTGTTGTAAAATGTTCTAATGCTTTGTATTGAACAGGAATATTATAATTATTAAATGGTAAGTGAATTACAATAATATTTTTGTAATTTTGTAATAAAGTTTTATATGTAGGTATATCTTCATTATCATAAATAAATATATATTTAAAACCAATTGCCAAATGATATTTTACAAATTCTTCGATATAATCAGATTCTTTTTTAGCAATACAAACAATTGCCGGAACACAATACCCACTAGCGTTAGTATATTTACCCCATGTCATACCTCTTCCACATTGATATTCTATTCTGTTTATTTCAATTATTTTATTTTCTTTTAAATTTTCTAACCATGTTTTTGTAGGACCTATTGTATATTCTTGTACCCAATCAGGCCTAAATATTACATCATCAAGTATAACAACTGTGTCTTTATGTGCTAAATTGAAACAATTTTCTATATCAGCTTTTGCTATTTTATAATCATGACCACCATCAATAAATATAACATCAAACTTAGCATTATTATCATTAAAGTATTTTGGAACAGTAATTGTACTATCACCAAGTATTAATTCATGTCTATTTGGATAAGTTGAATCTATATATTCTTTTGCTGTTAAAATATAATCATGACCTCCTAAATCAAATGATGTTAATTTTAATGTTTTATTAAAATGTAAAAAAACTTCAGCAGAATGCCCTGCGTTAAATCCTATTTCCATTACATTTATATTTTTTTTACTTGTTAAATTTATTAAATCTTTAACTTGTTGTTTAATTTCTTGACTATATCCTTCAAATGAATTAAAACCTCTACTTTTTAAAAATTTTGTAATTGACATTTATATTATATAATTTATATAATATAAATAAAAATTGAATTTAAAATTAATGATTTATATAAAACAATATAAAACAATATAAATCATAAAATAAATGTTTACAATAGCTTCGACTCGTTTTAATAATTCAACCTTAGCTGAAAATTTAGAATATCGTATAAAAACTAATAATGCTTGTATTTATTGTTCTCCTCAACGAATGTCTCCTAAAATAAAAACAGATTCACTAGTATTTATTGTTGAAATGAATAATGAATTAAATCAAATAGAGGGAATAGGTCTAATTAAAAATACAATTAAATTAGACAAGTATTTCAAAGTTTATGAAGATTGTAATTTTAATAGATATGTTTTTAAAGGTAATTATCGTATTAATCGTGAAGAATTAATTCGATATAATAGCAAGCTTGTAGAAATATTAGATAATATATTATTCAAAGGCAAAACACATTTAAAACGCGGTTCAGGAATAACAACTATTACAGATAAGCTTTTAAAAAATGAAAGATGTGAAAGATTAGATATAAAATCAATAATTAAAGAAATATTTATAAATAATTTTAACACAGAAAATATAGAAAATATAGAAGAAAATGAAAACAAATAACAAAACAAATAACAAAACAAATAACAAAACAAATAATATTATATAGTAATGAATACTATTGATATTATAGTATCAAGATTTAATGAAGATTTAAAATGGACATTAGAACCTCCTTTTAATAATTTTCAATATATTGTTTATAATAAAGGTAATAATGATAATTATGAACAAAAATATGTAAAAAAACATATAAAAATTGAAAATGTAGGTAAATGTGATCATACTTATTTATTTCATATAGTTACTAATTATGATAATTTAGCTAATATAACAGTTTTTTTTCCAGGTTCTCTTGATATGATTTATAAAAAAAATAAAGCAATATTATTACTGAATAAAATAATTCAGTATAATTATGAAAAAGCATATTTTGTAGGCTATTATCATCAAAGTATTAAAGAAAGTTTTAATACTTTTAAATTAGATAATTATAAAACATTAAATAAAAATAATTTATTATTAAACAATGAAAAAAAATTAAAAAAATCAAGAATTAGACCTTATGGTAATTGGTATAATTATTTTTTTGGGAATATACAAACACATTGGGTCACATTCTGGGGAATTTTTTCAATTGATAAAAAAGATATTATACAACATCCTATAGAACGTTATCAAACATTATTAAATACAGTAAATAATCATTCAAATCCAGAAGCTGGGCACTATATAGAACGTTCATGGGGAGCTATTTTTTATCCTTTAATACATACTAATAAGGTTTGTTTAAACTCAAAAACGGCATAAAAATAAATTTTTCAATGCTAAAGATATTAATATATTTTTTTCTAAAGGTATTAATATTTTAAATCATTTTTAGTTAAAAACAATCTTAATATAAATTATATGTCAGCAAATATAGATACTAATGTTTCAAATTACTCTCTCTCTGAATTAATGGCTATAGTAGAACTTCAAGACTTAAAACCAAACGAAATAGTCAAACAAACTAATAAATATATTGACAAGTTTAAAACTTCAAACCCTACATTATCCACTTTTTTTATGGAAATTCGTAGTCAGCTCCTACAATATTCTACTAATTTGGTTGATCCAAAAAATAAGGCGGCTTCTTTTGTTGAAGGTTTTACATCTATAAATGATGAAGATGAAGATGAAGATGATGAAAAAGCAGAAGATGCTGAATATCCTGAAGGAGAAAAACAACAAACTAATTGGTATGAAAATGAAGCACTTCCTCAAGATGATGATGAAACACAAAAGGATAAAACAACTGAAAGAAAACAAAAAATAGATGTTTTTGGAAATTCACATGTTCCAATGAATCGTGAACAACTAGGAGTAAATAATAACTTTAATCTTCCTGTAGCACAAGATTCATTAAATCCTAATTTAAAAAATACTATCAGCAGATTTGTTAATTTAGATAGTCAGTTTAGACAATTTGGGAATGGTACGGAGAGTTCTTCAACTGATTATACATTAGATTTATCGGATCCTTTAACAAATGTTTTAAGTATGCGAATGTATTCATATCAAATCCCTTATTGTTGGTATGTTATTGATATTCCTTATGGTAATACGTGTTTTTGGGTAACCGCAACTGTAGAAGGAGTTGTGTATAATGTACCAGTTACAGTTCCACCAGGAAACTACACTCCAACCCAATTTCAAACAACTTTAAATACTATTTTAAGTTCTATTTTTACAACAGGTCTTTCACCTACAGATGCTGTAGTTTATAATACGAATAATGGTAAATTAACATTAAACTTATACAATGGAGTTTATCCTGGATTAACTGAACCTTATATACCATCATTTACTATTGACGATACAACTAAAATAACGTTTTTTGATTATACCGCGAAGCTTCAATGTGAAACAAATTGTGTTAATAAATCATTTTATTTGAATCAAACTTTAGGCTGGCTTATGGGTTTTAGAGCTCCAAACATTAATGTAGACCCAAGCGGTAATACAGGCACAGGTATTGTCGATCTAAATGGAACAAAATATCTAATATTAGTTATTGATGATTATAATCAAAACCATGTAAATAATGGCCTTGTTTCAATCACAGAATATTCAAATGTTTTAAAAATGCCTTCTTATTATTCGCCTGATTTACCATATACATGTCAGCTTGCGTCACCTAATAATGGAATTAATAGTGAATATACACAAACTCAAATTATGTTACCAAGTGCTCCAAGAACTCTTACTAATTCGCAGCTTTATACAATTAATGAAATTAATAGAAACAGAAATAATAACACAAATCATAGAGCAAAAGCACCTACAAGTACTGATATTTTAGCAATGATACCTATTAAACCAACTGGATTAAGTACAGGTGCTTTGATAATTGAATTTAGTGGATCTCTACAAGATAATATAAGAACATATTTTGGGCCAGTAAATGTTGACAGAATGCGAGTCCGATTATTAAATGATAAAGGTAATGTTTTAAATATGAATGGTGCGGATTGGTGTGTAACTTTAATTTGTGATTGTTTATATCAGTATTAAATTAAAATTATCTCTCTCTCTCTTTCATTTTCTCTCTTTACTTATATATATGATTGAAGATTTAACTCAGCAGTTTATACTTAATTTTGGAAAAACCGGACCTATAGTGCTTTTCTTTTATTCATTATTATTATTATGGAATAAAAATACTTTATTTTATTATTATTTATATGGGTTTTTTTTAAATGTTATATTAAATTTTATTCTAAAAGGATTAATTAAAGAACCAAGACCATCTGAAGATCCAAAATTATTTAACATAGCATTAAAACATAGTATTAGATTTAAATTTATAAATGGATATCCACACGATATTTTTGGAATGCCTTCAGGACATGCTCAATCATCATTTTTTTCAGTTATATTTATTTATTTGGCTTTAAAAGATATAAAAATAACTAGTATTTATTTATTTATTGCTTTAATAACAATGTATCAACGAGTTTTATTTAAAGAACATACAGTATTACAAGTAGTTGCGGGTGCTATAGCAGGAACATTATTTGGAGGATTTATTTATTATATGGCTCAACAAAAAATAACAGGTAAATTAAGATTTAAAAAAGATGATAACGGACCTATTTAAAATATTAAAAACATATGTATCCGTTATCCGTTATTTAAAATATTAAAAACATGTGTCTCCGTTATCCGTTATTTTATTTTTTTTAAATAAATATAAAATAAATATAAAATAAATATAAAATAAATAAAAAATTAGTAAAATCATTTTTATATATAAAATAAAAAAAATTGAAATGCTTTTTATTATTTTAATTAATAGCACTAATTATACAAAGTCTTACAAAAGAAAATCATATTACGAAATAAAATGAACACCAATAACGCTATTATGTCTATTAATAAATTCAATGTTGAGGATGCCAGAGTAAAAGCATTAGCCTCCAATCCTAATAATGGATTAACAAACCTTGACATTTATATTCCGAGAATTGACGCAAGATACTCGGAAGAGGATATCAAGTACACCTTCAGAGCTTTAGGTGTGGGAATCATTGCTTATGCGGATTTTGTTGCTACGAAAGACCCTGAGACCAAAGAGATTAAATTCTACAGTGCTTTTGCTCGATTGGTTGAGTGGAATGTGCGAGGAGTTTGGTATGGTGAAATGTACGGTGGAAAACAAACAAAAATCACGATTTCCAAGTCGGAATTTTGGATAGTACTTCCTGCCAAGACTCCGCTTTCAAGGTCAAAAGTCAATACTCATCAGTTAGCCGCGTATACTGACGAGGTTTTTGTACAAGTCGAAGGGCATGCTAAGCTGATTTCTAGTCAGCAAGCAACGATTGATCGTCAAAGCAAGCAAATCGACTTCCTAATAAAAAGTCTAGAAGAACAGACGTCTCAGATAAAACAGCTTCAAAACGTTGTTTTCGGCGAGAACCAAGAAGATGAAAGTTCCATGCCAGAGTTAGTATCTGGTTCCTCGTCAGAGTCAAGATCAGAAGAGTCAGAGACCGAGTCAGATTCAGTACCGTTGTATTGCGAAGACGAATGCTTCTTCTTGAGACCTCTAAATATTGTTTCAGCATCAGCAAACAATCCTAACTCATTTAGAGATCTTGACTTATCCGGAAGCTTTTCAATGGATATTGGAGACATCTTGCCAGCAGTGTCAAAAAGCCTAGGAATTTCTGAAAAGGCAGCACTAAAAGGACTAAATGATGAAGTCAACAGTCCAGAAAACAGCACCCGGGCCAAAATCAGCAAAAGCTTTTGCGGAAATGCTTAAGAAAATAGATGATTTTATTTAAAAATAAAAATAAAATAATAATATTTAAAATAATAATTAAAATATAATTAAAATTATATTAAAATAAAATAAAAATCATATTGTTTTAAATTTGTACTAACATTTGTTTATAGGTTTCCTAAATCCAGAATTATAAGGTAAGAATATATTTAATTAATTTAATGTTTAACTTGTTAATAAATTTGGGGGAAACCCCTTTTTTATTTTTTATTTTTTATTTAAATATATATTATATGCCAAGTAAATTTAAAACACCTTCCACAGTTAACGGTAGAAAATATAAATATATGTATCCAGACACAACACCTATAATTTATGGCTTGTCACAAAACGAATCAGTATTAGGTGATTATACAGTAGTTTACATATCCGGATATAATTTTAGTAAAGCTAATACAACTGGAAATTCTACAGTTACATTTGGAAATATAACAAACATTCCAGTAATATTTTATAGTTCTTTGAATCTTTCCTTTGTGGTGCCAATTATTAATTTAACACAAGCAACTTATGATATTCAAGTAGTTAATAATAATTATTTTCCAGTAACACAATATTCAAATAAAGTTAGTTATGAACTAACATAAATTATAACATGAATTATTTTTTTAAATTTATTATAAAAAGTAAAATATATGAAGAATTTTTATTTATATATTTTTATATTATGCTTTGTTATTATCAGCGTTTCATCATTTACACATTATTATAAATATTATGTTTTAAAAGAACATTTTAGTAATAGTAATAATAGTAATAGTAGTAATATTTATAATAGTAATAATAGTAATAGTATTAATAATAGTAATAGTAATAATGGAAAAACATATGTATTATTAGGCGACAGTATAATTAAAAATAATTCATTTGTTAAAAACGGTAAAGGTATTGATGATATTTTAAATGAAAAAACAAATGGTAACTCATATTGCTATGCTAAAAATGATTCAAAAATTGTAGATATTTATAGTCAACTAGATTCTATACCAAGTGATTTAAATAATAAAAATACTATTGTCTTTCTCTCTGTTGGTGGAAATGACATCTTGAATAATTATGTTAATAATGATGTAGATACGAAAAATACAAAGGTTTTAGAGCTCATCTTTAATTCATATAAAAAATTATTTGAAAGTATTCAAACAAAAATGGATCAAACAAAAATGGTTTTAATAGATATTTATTATCCAACAAGTATTAAATTCTCTCAATACAGACCAATTCTTGAAGAGTGGAATAAACTAATTTCTGATTTTGCTTCTTCTTCAAATAGTAATTTACAAGTATTAAAAATAAGTAATATTTTAACAGAGTCCACAGATTTTACTTTAAATATTGAGCCCTCTGAAACTGGAGGAGAGAAAATAGCAGATAATATTTTATTATATTAATATTAAATATTAATAATGATATAAAAATATTACTTATATTTCTAATATGTCAGATTTTAATATGTCAGAACTTGAATATAATAATAGTCAAGAATTAACTGTAAATCCTATTCATGAAGGAATAATTGGTTTTATTGTATTCATTGCCTTCTTACGGTTTTTGATATTTTAAGAGAAGATAAAACATATATTAATATTAAATATATAATAATAATATATGGGCGCAGGCATATTACCAACTACAATTCATAATAATAAATTATATTTTTTATTTGGTAAAGAAAATAAATATGAGGATTCAGCTGCGGGATTTTCTGATTTTGGTGGAGGAACTGATAACACGGAATCCTTTTTTGAAACTGCGGTGCGAGAGGGTGGAGAAGAACTAACCGGATTTTTAGGAAATGATAATGATGTAAAAAAAATGTTAAAAAAACATGGCACCTATAACATTGATTATAAAGATCAAAATTCAGAATTTAGTACTTATAGAATGCATATATTTCCAATGGAATATGATGAACTTCTACCATTTTATTATAATAATAATCAACAATTTTTACAAAAACGTTTAGACCCAAAAATAATTAAAAAATCTAAAATATTTGAAAAAGAAGAAATTAAGTGGGTTTGCGTTGATGATATTATAAAGATGCGCCCAAAGTTTAGGTCTTATTTTCAAAATATTGTTGATATGATATATGCTGAAAAAAATGAAATTAAAAAATTTATCTCAAATCGCTTAAAAAAGAGCACTAAAAAAAAGACACTAAAAAAATATTAATATAATTTTATCATCTATTTTTATTAATATTTAGAAGAAATAATAAATGTTATTCGTTTTCATATCAATAAGTTATTTAATTTGAATAATGTAGCAAAATAATTAATTTAGTATAATTTAGATGATTTTATTTATATAATATATTTAGAATTTTAATAATTATTATTTAAAAAAAAATAATAATTATATAGAATATAATGTCTGCGACTCTTGTTAAACTAGAGAAGATAACTAGTGCTAGTAATGAAGCATATTTTTCATGGGAAATTGATGAGAGTATAAGCTTTAAAAAAGGTATGTTATGTTTAACTGATATTGATCAAGATGCCGATCCAGATTCTGCTATTTATAAATACCAGTTACATTCTACTGAATCACCTGCTGGAGCTCATATTTTTGAAGATTTACATGTTGGTCAATATTATGCTCAATTAACTATAATTGGTACAGATGACTCAATTAATGTTTCCGCATTACTAACGGAAACAGTATATGAATTGGGAGCAGCTAAAATTGCTTCAGTTTCAGCACGAGACTCTGGATTCGTAATTACATTAGATCCTTATGATGGTGTATTACAATCTGGTCAATCAATAAACACTGTAAGTTTTGTTTTATTCGGAAGAAAAAGAAATGCTAGTGGATTATTGGCAACAGGTCGTCTAACTACACAACATTTAAACATTGTTAAAGATTATAGAAGTGATAATATATATGAATTATTGGATTCTGAATATAAAATTCAAAATAGTTGGCAATATGAAATAGCTTGTTTTTACACAGATAATCAAAATATATCAGGTGATATATCTAATACGAAAGTTGAAACACCATCAAATCTACCAAATCAAATAAAAGATGTAGTAGCAGAGTACGATTATTCAAATAAAAGATTAATTATTAAATATACTAATCCTGATGATATTTCCGAATGGACACCCAAAACAGTTAGAGCTACATTAACATACGGATCAATAGTACAAACATACCCGTTTAGCGCTTCTTCTAATTCTGGTACTGTTTATAGAGGACAACAGCTTGTATTTGATGCGAGCTCTTCACCTTTGTTAACTCCTGACACTTCATTCACTCTTACATTAGCTATGGAATCTGTAGATTTTCTTGGTTATTCACCTGAGTCTGATGCTATAACATGTATTGTTCCCTCTAAATTTTGCTCCGAACCTACCACACTATCTAATGTACAATATATTGTAGGAGATAATGAGTTTAAGGTAACTTATGATCAAACTAATCGTAATAGATATAATGTTAGTGTACGTATGGTTATAACCTATTATGATTCTACTGAATCAGTATATGAAAATGATAATTATGTAAGTGGAACTCCCGTATATGATGTTGTAAATGGTGAATACTATAAAGTAAATTTACAAGTATTTTACAATGCTAGTATTGATACTAGTATTGAATTTGGTCCATCTAGTCAGCAAACAACCTACTTTGATAAAACCTTTATTCCTCATGGTCAAGCAGATGCTCCATCTAATTTAAGAGTAGTATATGGAGATGGTACTGCTACATTATCTTGGGATGAACCAGAATTTTATGGTTATATTTTAGACAGATATGAATTATCTAATAATAATGGTGCAACTTGGTCAATTAATACATCTAGTAACAAATCATACTTAGCCTCGTGTGACGATGGATACATTAGTGGAAATACTTACAACTTTAAAGTTAGAGCTGTTACCAAAAGTCCTAACGCAAGCGTTTATAATGGTGTAGAACGAGCAGATGGACAAACATCTTCAATTGATGTTTATCCCCTAAAAAAACCTGAACCACCAATTATTGATTCACATTTTCCTGGTGATACTATTTGTGATGTTACATTTCACGACGGTAACATATACAACGGTGTTAAACAACATTATAAATATACTATTAGTAATGCACCATCTGGACAAATACCAAGCAATAATACAAGTTATACATTTATCGGACTAATAAATAATGTAGCATTAACTATAGGTATTTCAATTGTTACAAAGTCTGGTCCTGATAATGTTCAAGAAAGTGATCAAGTTACATTTGATACTACACCATTTAAAATGCCTGTTACACCTACTTTATCAGCAAAACCATATACATCTTGTGTAGTATTAACTTGGTCACCTAACAATCCTGACACAATACTCGGTCAGCCTGTAGAATATGATGTAGCATACAAACTTTCAAGTGATACTCAATGGAATACATCTAAAACAAGTGTTACTTCTCCTTTAACTATACACGGTCTAACACCTAACGCTGAATACAACTTTAAAATTCGTTCTAAAATATACAATTTAGAAAATGACGAAACGTTGCGTAGTGACTATTCTACACCAATAACCTCTAGACCATTTAAATACAAAAATGCTCCTACAATGAATCTTGTAGCTGGAAACGGAACAATTACAGTAACAATAACTCCTCCTGTTTCTCCTAACAACAATTATTATGATCCTCATGCCTATCATGCAACAGTTGATACAGATCCAGATGTACAAGGTTCAGGTATAATCCTAGAACAAACATCAAATACCGCAACTCTAATATTTAATGTTGGTAATTCTGGATTAGTTAATTTGTCAAAATATAAAGTTGTTGCTTGGTATGATATGGTAATTGATGAGCAATATGTGACTACTACAGATCCATACGAGTCTAATCCAGTATCAAATTCAGCTACACCATTTGATCCAGATGTTGCGCCACCTTTATTCAGCGATCCTGATAATGGTCAAATTACTTTTACATGGAATGATGCTAATATGAATGGTCTTACAATTACTGGATATCAAGTAAGTTCAAAATACACAAGTTCAACATGGGGCGCATGGGAAACATTGACCTTAGCTGAATGTAATCAAGAAGCTGGCACTACACAAAATGTAAATGATTATTATATTGTCAGAAATCACCCTAATGGTACCAAAATGAGTTACAAAATTCGTGCTGTTATATTAAATGCCGGTAACACTTATTACAGCGCTGATTCACTTGAAGCAGTTGCTACACCATACACTCTAGCTGATGCGCCAACATTAGCTTCGTATGTTTCATCTTCTGGCCAAATCACATTGAACTGGGCTCAGCCATCAAATTTAGGAGGACTTCCATTAGAACGTTATGAGGTAAGTAAAGATTCTGGTGATTCTTGGACCTCTAATAACAGTAGTACAACTTATCATTTTAATACAGGCTTAACTAATGGAACACTATATACATTTAAAGTTCGAGCTGTAACAGATAATAGTGATAATATGGCTCAGGATTCAAATCTTGACACAGTTCTCAACATTATAAGTTCAAATGTATTATCTCAAAATGCTAGACCATACGCAGTTCCTACTATAAGTCTCAACAGTGTTGTTTCAGGTGACAATCAACTTACTTTGAACTGGACACAAAGTTTAGGTGGTCATCCATTTGATTATTATTTTATATATAAAGACGGTATTTCGTGGGCATTCACAAATTCATCAGACTTGGAATTTATCCTTAGAAACTTAAATAATGGAACGCAATATGATTGCGCGGTTGAAATTTATGTAAAAGATGAAAATGATAATGCCGCCTTTCCTGTTTTCTCTACAAGATCTTTGTCAAAGATAAATATTCCATATAAACCCGCTGTTGCTCCTATAAATGTGACGAGCGTTCCTTCCAATGGATCTGTTCGTGTATCTTGGAACAATTTAACAACATCAGAGTTGGGAGGTCTTTCATTAAAACGATATGAAGTAAAGAAAGACAATGAATTAAATTGGATTCAATCAAGTAGTAGTTTATATCATGATTTTACTGGATTAAATAATGGAACTGAATATACTTTTAAAGTTCGTGCGGTAACAACTAATAGTAATTATGCGTCAGATCCCGCAATAACAACGGATGAAGTTATAGGCGCCGCATATACCATATATAATATTCCATATTTACCTCTTGGTGGTCCATTAGAACTAACTTGTTTGCCAGGTGATAAAACTGTTAGTTTATATTGGTCAGAACCACCTTTAGTAGGTCTTTCATTAGACCATTATGAAGTATCTGGTGGTGTTTTAACAGCCCCTGTTAACGTAGGCACTTCAATACAATATCCTTTTACGGATTTGTCAAATAATACTCCATATTCTTTTTATGTTAGAGCTGTTGCTACTCATACATATGCTGGAACAATTACTGGTCCTGATTCAGAAATTAGTAAAATTCCATTTGCTATTCCAAAGCCGATTACAACTTTAACATGTACCGCAGTAAACGGTGATTTAACAGTATATTTTGAGGATCCAAGTACTTCTGATGTAAATAATGGTTTAGCTCGAGACTATAAAATTAAATTACTTTATACAGGTTACAATCTTGATAATATTGACTATAACGATGTTATAAACGGTGACATTATAAATATCTCTACTACTAGTACTGAAACAATTGGAGTATACGTTTATTCTCGTATAAGGGATCCAAATAACAATAATAGTAATACAAATTCTGTGTACAGTCCTTATAAAAATATAAATGTTGTTAACTCAAATCTTCAATCAGATATTCAAAATTTAACAGCAACAGTAGGTGATAAACAAATAACTTTAAATTGGGAAAATATAAATGCTGATTCAGGATCTACATATGCAATTGTTAGGATTAAAGATGATGGAAGCTTTGAACGTCTTCCAAACGTATACACAGAAACAGCAGTTATTACTACTTTATCAGATGGTTCTCCTTTAGTTAATGGTACATTATACAGATTCAATGTGTATGCTTCGCAAGATGATATGTTACAAATTACTGCTACCCCAATTGGAAAACCAATTATTAACTCAGTTTCTAATTCTGGATCTAATTTTACTGTCAATGTAAATTTCGCTGGTGATACCAAAGTATATATTACAATTCTTGGTGTTAATTCTGATAATATTCTTGAAATTATGGGTCCTAAAACTTTTTACACTACAGTAAATACGATATCAGGTGAATCATCTTCATACTTAAAATATGTTGTTATAGTATCAAATTCTGTAGGTTCTGTAAATTATCAATCCGCATAATTATTGATTTAGTTAAGTTTATTTATTAATAAAATATTTGATTTAATTATTTAATAATAAAAATATTTTAGATTATTTTTTAAAATATTTTTTATATAATTATAATGTATAAATGTCCTCAATTAAATTTGGTTTTATTTCTAAACAAGAAAATCAACAAAAAATAAATGAGTATAATAAAAAAGCATTATTACAAGTTGAAAATATAGTAGCAAATCAAAAAAGAATGATAGAAAATCAAAAAAGATTTATTGAAAATCAAAAAAGATTTATTGAAAATCAAAAAATTGCTGCGTTAAATCAACCACCTAAGCCAGATGTTATTGTAAAGCCACAACCACCTAAGCCAGATGTTATTGTAAAGCCACAACCACCTAAGCCACAACAATCGAATTCAAATATTATAAAACTCGACGTAAAAGTAAATTCCTTTAAATTTGTTTAAATATTTAGGACAATATGTATTTAATTACATTATAATTATTTATAAATAATTATAATTATGTTTTAGCTACTTTGGAAATATATTATTTTGGTTCTTTAAGCCACTTTGGAAATATGTTATTTAGGTTCTTTAAGTTACTTTGGAAATATGTTATTTAGGTTCTTTAAGTTACTTTGGAAA
>Ga0214919_10004422_pt1 | contig 20581 bp, 17 predicted proteins | sample LL1503_MetaG_FD_177994 | JGI IMG/M metagenome (GOLD analysis project Ga0214919, IMG submission 177994) | Freshwater microbial communities from Lake Lanier, Atlanta, Georgia, United States - LL-1503 | ecosystem: Environmental > Aquatic > Freshwater > Lake | place: USA: Georgia | collected... | reverse complement strand
AAATTTGTTATTGTTATACATTTTAAAAAATGTATCTAAATGCCCATCTGGTTTAAAATATGAATTATGAGCTTCAGAGAACCATAAACGAACTTCGAATTTATAATCAGAATTATTAATATATCCTGTACATCTTCCAATAACTTGAATTATTGTTTCTAAATTATATTCTAATTTAATGGTTGGATTAATAATCATATCAGTCGGTCCAAATACAATATAATCTGATTTTATCTTATTTAATTCAATCAACTCATATGGTCGAAATGAAATTCCTTCAGATAAACAATCATGACCTATAAATACTATTCCTTCTATATTTGACATTAATGCATGTCTATAAATATCTATAATAGATATTTTATTACTTTGATTTAAGGTTTGAACCAACATATTTGGATATAAATCTTCAATTATCTTTTTATTATCATTATGGCTCTTATTAAATCTAATATCGTAATATAAAATAACTTTCATTATTTTACGCTTACCATATTGTTTAGAATGATATGTTTTATAAAACATGTCATATGCAATTGCTTCCTTGAAATAATTTTCTTTTGAATATTCATGTCTAGTAATATCTAAGATATCAATATATTTTTGGTTACCTTTCGGTTCAGGATTAAGAAAATATATGCTACTATCAATTATATTTAATATTTTTAATGTATCTCTATAATGAAACGGAGTTGCACTTATACCAAATATAACAGAATTGCATAATTTATTATGATTAATGATATGAATCATATCCTGTGTTAATTTAATGTCATCATATATCCCATTATGTTCAATATAATTTGTTAAATTACCAGTTGTAATATGAAATTCATCAAAAATAATACATGTGTTCTTAATTGATTTATCACAAATAAATTTAGATAATTGCATTAATCCATAATCTTCTCCATATAAATATATATATATTATTTTCTCGTTAAAATTATTTACAGAAGTTTTACTATATTCTTTTAATATTATATCTTCCGATATAAAATATGGACATAATTTACTTCTTTCAATAAATTGGTCTCTAAGTATAGATGACTTTTTAGTAACAATAAATACATTATAATTTAATTGAGTCATTTGAGATGCAATTAGAAAAGTAATATCAGTTTTACCTGATTGTGTTTTACCTTGAATAATTATTGTTTCTTTGTCATTAAATTTAGTAGTCCCGTTTAATTTATGTTCTAATGGTTTAATAACATTATCATATTGAACAGGACTATTTTTTTTAAATATATCCATTTAATTAGATTACGTTAAATAAAATAAGTTAAATAAAATTAGTTAAATCAAATTTTTCAGTGGATCTCACTTAGTAAGATACTCGATAATAACATCAGGATTCTATTAACGAATTAACTATGTTAATATATATGTATATAGTGAAATATCAAATACTCAATATAAGTTATCTTTTCAATTTAAAATAAAATTCCTATATATTGATATATATTCTTTCCACAATATGATATAAATATTCAGATAAAATTTAATATTGAAATTCTCTCTGAATACTACAAATACAACTACAACTACAACTACAAAATATAATAAATACAAATACAACTACAAAATATAATAAATACAAATACAACTACATAGTATAATAAATACAAATACAAATACAAAATATAATAAATATAAATACAAATACAAATACAACTACAAAGTATAATAAATACAAATACAAATACAACTACAAAGTATAATAAATACAAAGTATAATAAATACAACTATAAATACAAAGTATAATAAATACAACTATAAATACAAAGTATAATAAATACACCATTTTTTAAACTACACATATATTAAATTCATTTTAAAATAAAATATAAAAATAATATAAAATGTCAATACGTTATTTATGTGCTAGTTATTTTGTGCTAGTTATGCAATAAATGGAATAGTATTACAATGGATGGTAAATTCTTATAATGAAGCACATGTTGTATCTACAATATTATTTTTATATTCTCCAATTAGTATGCCATTAGTATTATACAGAACTTGTAAAATATATTTAGATAAATAAATATTTAATACATTTATTTTGCCAAAACTTATAAATATAATTTACTTTGTAAAATTCAAATATTCAACGTGCTTATAAATATAATTACTTCATTAACGTAACTTAAATATATTCAAATGTTTGCAAAGTTTGCATAGTTTGCAAAGTTTGCATAGTTTGCAAAGTTTTCTAAATAGTTTAGTGTGAATTTATAATTGGTATGACCGCTTTGCGGTCATATCTTTTATAAAATTTACACATAATCCTGAGGGGCTATGGGGACGCGAGATAATAAACTTGAGGAACGTGGCTCGCCACGTGACTCATGTTTATTATCGAAGTGCCCCCACGATTAATTATTTTCCTCTTCGAACTCTTCTTCATTTTCATCTGAAATTTCTTCTTCATCTTCTATTTGATCATCTACATCCTCTGCATTTTCTGTATATTCATTTTCTTCAATTTCAATTTCAATTTCATTTTCTTTAATATCAGATAAATTATCTTCTGAGTCTTGATTTTCAATTGTATTATTATCACTAGCTTCACTCACTTCACTCACTTCACTCACTTCACTCACTTCACTCACTTCACTTCCTTCAGTGTCATCTGTATAATTATCACTTTCACTAGTATGTTCTTCATCACTTTTATCATTTTTATCATATTTATCAATATATTCATTTTTAACACTTATTTGTCTTTCGCTTGGAAATCTATATATATCTACAAATGGTTCCATTTGTATTTTTCTATGTTCATTTTTACTTTTTAAAATATCATTAACTATTTCATCTCTATCAAATAATATATATATATCATTTAGTTGATTTGCATAAATATCTGTTGGAATAATTAATGCACGTATCTGTTTTACCCCAGGGTTTTCTTCAATATTTATTGGTAAATACTTCTTTTTTTCTTCATTATAATGAAGTATACTGAACAATTCAGGGGTGCACCATTCTTCATCTTTTAAAATATGTTTATATAATAAAGTACACCATGTACTCGGACTGTCTTTTATTTTTAAATTATATTTTTTATATAAATCTTCTGTTAGTTTACAAGTTACTAAAGTAAATTTTGTCAAATATAAATTAGTTAAATCTTTAAAATATAAAAATCTTTTATTTATCTCTTTTATATTTACATTATGTTTCTCTGATCTTTTACATAAATTTTTTATTTTAATAAATAAATCTGTATTGTATACATTATTATTAAAATGTGATATTCTATATTTATAACCTGCATTATAATATCCATAGTCATAACATGATATTGCTGCATTTAAATCTGATGCTACAACATAACAATAAAAAAACTTTTTATTATATATAGCTGTAGATAATTTAATATTTTCAGCAAATAAAGGTTTACATATACTTAATCTTTGAAAATTATCATAAATATTTATATATGAATGCAAACTTAAATATTGTCTATATGGTAATTCATTTTTATTTGGATCTTGAATAAAAAGTAAATTTCCTTTTATATTATCTTTTCTATATGAAAAAAATTTATAGCCAACTATTTCATCTGTTTTTTTATATACTCCAAATGTACATATTAATGCAATACTTTTAACATAATTATGTATTTCCATTCCACGAAACAAATGTATATATTCATTTTCTAAATCTAAATTATTATAATTAATATGATTATAATTATCTTCTAACCATTCTGTAATATTATGTGCAGATAATATATTATTACCGTCCATTAAAAGATAATATGTAACATATACAACTTCATTCTCTTCATTTTTAGTTGGATCTTTAACATAATTAGTACCATTATGATATATAAATGGTTCACCTCCTTCTTGATTAAATATTTCTCTAATTATATCCTTTCTTAATTGTGAAGTTCTCTTATTATTAAATAATTTTGTTAGTTTATGTCTATCCTCATTATACAATGATAATGCCAAATTATCTATTTTAGACATATATATATCTTAATTAACAAAGTTAATTAAGATATATATATTTATTTAATTGTTATATCAATAGATTTAATTGAATCATTATATTCTCTAAAATTAATTTCAGATAAATTATCATTAATATCTATATTAATAATAATTCCATTTATACCATTTATACTATTTATGCCATTTATATCCTTCATATAAACTTGTATATACAAGTTTTAAATGCTGTTTCTACTAAATCAGATAATTCTCTAAAATATAATACTTTATTGTATAAATCTTCTTTTATATTATAATATTTCTCTAATAATATCCTTTTTTAATTGTGAAGTTCTTTTAGTTATGTCTATCTTTATTAATTAATTTTCATATATTATACTACCAAATTTTACTACATTTTCTAATTTATTAATTAAAATATAAATATCATTATTTTTTGTTTCATATATATTAGTTGGTATAATTATTGATTTAATTTTAATAAATTTTGGATTAATTTTACCAGCAAATTCTATAAAATTTGTTTCAGAAATTGTTTTATCTTCATTAAATTCGATAGCAGTTGAATTATAATACCATGGTTCTTTATAATATATTGGAGGTTCAAAATCATCTACTAATATATATGTATATAATTCTTGATACCATTCAACTTCATTATAGTCTATATTAATTTTTAATAATGTATAATTTTTTAATGCTGTATCTATTAAATCAGATAAATCTTTAAAATATAATACAGTATTATATGGATCATGTGATAAATTATCAGTGTACTCAAAATTTTTATATGTATTTTTACTTTCAATTGTCCCTAAATCAATATCATAGTGATCAATTGTTAATCTATAATTAAATCCAAGTTTTCTAAAAGAATTATCATAACAAGCAAATGCTCCATCATAATTACCATACTCTGGTTGTACCCAAATATAAAAAAATTTAATACCTACAAACATATATAAATCATTTATAAAAATACTAATATTATTATAATATAAATTTTTACATATACTTAATCCTTTAAAATTATTATCAATATTAATATAACTAAATGAATATACAAATTTAATATTAAATTTTTTATTAATAAAAAATTTATGTTTATAATTAAATTTTCTATAACCTACTATATATATATTATCGTCAAATTTTATAATTCCAAATGTTATAATATAATTAATATTATATAAAATTCCACTATTATCTATATCTGTTCTACCAGATATATAAAGGGACTTAATTTGTTTCAATTCATTAATAATATCAGAATCAATTATACTATTATTATTAGCTATAATTTCATCAATATTATCTAAAAATGAATTTTCTAAATTTATAAGATCATCTGAATAAAAATCTTCTTCTGATACATTAATTTTTCTATATTTATTATATGGATTTATATATTCATCATGTGTTATTATATAAGATATATATTTTACTTCATTTAATTTTTTATTTGTTATATCTTTTTTAAATTTTATATTACCTGCATCATCTATTATTCTTGTAAGAAATGGTTCACCTCCTTCTTGATTAAATATTTCTCTAATTATATCCTTTTTTAATTGTAAAGTTTTTTTATTATTATATAATTTCATTAATTGATGTCTATCTTTATTGTATAATGTTATTGCTAAATTATCTATTTTAGACATATATATATATATTAATTAACTTTGTTAATTAAATTAACTTAATTAACTTTGTTAATTAAATTAACTTAGTTATTTAATTAACATAGTTAATTAAATATCCTAACTAAAATATTCATTTTAATTATCTTCTAACAAATCTATATATGACTGGATTTTTAGTTGGAGTTTTTAACATAATTAGTACCATTATGATATATAAATGTCTTGATTAAATATTTCTTAATTGTGAAGTTGTCTTAATTAAGAAATAATTTCATTAACTTACATATATATAATTTTTTCATTTGGATATCTATGTAATTATTTCCTATATATATATTCGTCAGATTGATCTAGTAATATATATATTGTATTAATTTGTTTTATATAAATATTAGTAGGTATAATTAATGCACGTATTTCTTTATTTTTACAAAATTTTTCTGAAAATTCACTTGAATTAAATTTTTTATTACGATAATTATATGTTATCATTTTACAATGAAATATATTTATCCAATCTTCATTGCTTAATATATATTTATATAATAACTCATGCCAAACAAATTTGTTTATATCTAAACCATATTCGTCATATAATTCTTTAGTTAATGGAATACTAATTAATAAATAATAATCAATATTTAAATCTGGTAAATCTTTGAAATATAATACTTCTCTATCTATTTCTTCTTCACTTTTATTTTCTTCTCTTAATTTAATTTTAATATTATAATTAGTTTCTTCACGAAAAAAACTAATTCTATATTTATAACCTGATTTAAAATATCCATTATCATAACATGATAAAGATGAATTTAAATCTTTTGCAATACTTTCACAATAAAACATATTTAAATTATATATCTGTGTAGATAATTTAATATTTTCTTCAAATAATGATTTACATATACCTAAATTTCTAAAGTCTTTATAAATATAAATAAATTCATCTAAACTTAAATATTGTTCATATGGCAAATATTGATTTTTCATAGTAAAAAGTATAGTTCCGTTCATTTCATCTTGATTTTTATATCTAAAAAATTTATATCCAATAATTTCTTCTTTATATATTCCAAATGTACATATAATACTACCTCCTCCATAATTATGTATTTTATAATAATAATCACTACACAAATTTAAATATTCATATTCTAAGTCTGAATTATCATAATCTATTTCTGGCATATTATCACCTAGCCAATCTGAAACCAATTTATATATTATTTCTCCTTTATTAACTGAAATAAAATATGTTACATATTTTATTTCATTTTCTTTATTTTCATCGATATCCTTTACATAATAATCACCATCAAAATATATAAATGGTTTTCCCCCTTTTTGATTAAATATTTCTTTAATTATATCTTTTCTTAATTGTGATGTTCTCTTATTAATAAATAATTTCATTAAGTCACGTTTATCTTTATTATACAATGATAATGTTAAATTATCTAGTTTAGACATATATATATATATATATTAATTAACAAAGTTAATTAATTAACTTTGTTAATTAATATATATAGTTAGATTCATCTCTTTTTTTAAATAAACATATATCTGATCCTAAATATATTAAAGAGTTTTAATTATTTATATATACATGAAATTTTTTTAATTTAATTTATGTCAATTAAATATATGTCAATTTTTAATATATGTGATATTTATATTCCATCATTTGTATTTGGTAATATATTAATAACAGATCATCCATATTATTTAAGTCTAAAGAATCATGATAAAACAATATTTAATAATTATAGAAAACATGTATCAAATAGACAAAGAAATAAAGATTCTGGTAAATGGAAAGGGTTTAAAAAATTAAAACACAAATTAAAAAAAGGGTTTAATTATTCATTAAATAAAATAAAATTATCTAATAAAACTGGTAATACAATATGTAGAGGAACAGGAGGTAGACATAGATTATGTATAATGGCATATTTAAATATTAATTATAAAGTTGAAATAGACAAAGATAATTATATATGTAAATTTATTTAGATATGTAAATTTATTTAGATGTGTAGGAAATAGTTCATCTTCTTCTTGATTAAATATTTCTTTAATTATATCCTTTCTTAATTATAAAGTTATATAATTTCATTAATTGATGTTTATAATGTTAATGTTAAATTATCTATTTTAGACATATATATATATTAATTAACTATGTTAATTAATTAACATAGTTAATTAATTAACATAGTTAATTAATAATCTGAATATTCAGAATCCGATTCAGATTCGGTATCTTCATTAAAGCCTTCATATGTATTAATATTAGGAATTTTTAAATAATCATATACATCAAATATTCTATTTCTATTTACTAGAGGTTCTGGATATGTAAGCATTTTAAGTTCACTTTCATTATATCCATGTTCTTTCTTATTTATTTTTAATTTTTCTAATATATTTAAATTTGAATCAATTAAAACATATATATTATTATCTATTTGATTTTCATAAATATTCGTTGGTATAATTAATGATCGTATAGATTGGATTTTAGAAATTTCTTTAATATTAAATTCTAAATATTTTTGTTCATTATAATCATAATATACTACATTAAAAATTTCTGGATTATACCAATCATCTGCTCCAAAAATATATTTATATAATAATATACACCATGAATTAATACTATCTTTTGGATTTATATCATATTTTTCATATAAATCTATAGTTAATTTACAGGTTACTAAAATAAATGTATTTAAATATAAATCATTAAAATCTTTAAAATATATCATTTTTTCATGTATTTCTTTAATACTTCTATTTTCATCAACTGATTTTTTACATTCATCTTTAATATTATTTAATAAATTTAATTCTTTTATATTGTCATTATGATGTATAAATGATATTCTATATTTATAATTACATTTAAAATATGCATTATCATAACATAAATATGCCATATTTCTATTACGTGCACGTACATAATTTTCGACAGTATTTATATCTTTAAATATTAATGTAGATAATTTAACACTTTCATAAAATAAAGGTTTACATATACTTAAACCTTGAAAATCTTCATAAATATATATATATGACCCTAAATTTAACATTTTTTCACATGGAAATTTTTGACGAGGATATTCATGTTGAGGATATATTTGAGTATATAAATATATTAGGTCCCTTTGATCATCAACATGAACATTAGATTTAATTGTAAAAAAATTAAATCCAATAACTATATTTTCTTTTTTATATATACCAAAAGTACATATAATTTCTGTTGAATTATTATATACTCTATCTTTAATTTCTTCTAAATGTTCTTTACATATATTAATATAATATTCTTCTAATTCTAATTTCGTTTCATCATTATAATTATAATTATATAATTCACCTAAAAATTTAGATGCCCAGTTTGTAAATGGCATAAAATATTCATATTTTAATTTAATTGCATATGTTACGTATATAATTTCATTTTCTTGAATTTTATTAATATCCTTTATATATTTATTTTTTTCTTCATCAAAAAATATAAATGGTTCACCTCCTTCTTGATTAAATATTTCTCTAATTATATCCTTTCTTAATTGCGAAGTTCTATTATTATTATATAATTTCATTAATTGACGCCTATCTTTATTGTATAATGTTAATGCTAAATTATTTATTTTAGACATATATATTAATTAACAAAGAAATTAATTAACAAAGAAATTAATTAACAAAGTTAATTAATTTAAGTTATTTCATTGTTTGATTTATAAATATAGCTTGATTTACCTCTATTTGAAAATAAATATTTAATAAAATCTTCTGATGGTCTAATAATACATTTCGTATCTTCATTAATATATTTTTCTTTATATACTACATATAATCCTCCATTATCATCACGACTAATAATAGCTATTTCATATGGTTTAATACCTAAATCTATATCTGATCCTAAATATTCAATTTGTATTGTATTATCATAATAATCAATTTCAGAAAATGATTCATGGTAGATTAAACTATCTATATTTAATAAATTCCTATTTTCATTTTCTAATTTAGTAACTTCTAATTCATTCGATAATTCATTTCTTTTAATATATACATGATATCCTTTTAACGGTTCATATTTATCTATATTATCATGAAATTCTTTCATAATATTATATAAATGTACAAATCTTGGAGATCCTTTAGAAAATCTAAAAAGCTCAACCATAATTAATTAAATTAATTAATTAATTTCAATTTTAATTTTAATTAATTTCAATTTTATTTGATATTTATACAAAGTATAAATATCATTTATATATTAAATAAAAATATATGTCAATTTATAATATATCTGATATTTATATTCCATCATTTGAATTTGGTAATATATTAATAACAGATCATCCATATTATTTAAGTCTAAAATATTGTGATAAGACAATATTTAATAATTATAGAAAACATGTATCAAAAAGACAAAGACATAAATCTTCTGGAAAATGGAAAGGGTTTAAAAAATTAAAACATGAATTAAAGAAAGGATTTAATTATTCATTAGATAAAATAAAATTATCTAACAAAACTGGTAATATAATATGCAGAGGAACAGGAGGTAGACATAGATTATGTATAATGGCATATTTAAATATTAATTATAAAATTGAAATAGACAAAGATAATTACATATGTAAATTTATTTAGATATCTAAATTTAGATATCTAATTGTCTTTTAAGTTTTTCAATTTGAATTAATGAATCTTTTAAATCAGATGATAATTTATGATTATTATCTATAATTGATTCTATATTTAATTTATCTTGATCTAATTTTAAATTTTCATTTGATAATACAAATTTTTCATAAATATATTTATTAATATATCGAAACATATCAAATATTGTATCAAATATATTATATATATCTATATATTCTTCTCCTTGTCTATATGTAAATGTTTTATAATAACTTCTATCTTTCCATTCATTATTTATCCATATTTTTTCAGTTTTTTTAATAAAAAAAGATATTGATTTAATATAATTAATTATAAAATTATTTAATTGAATATTAGATATTTTATTTTTATTAATTAATTTGATATTTATTTGATTATTCTTAGTTGATACATATTTATATATATTTCCATAATTATCAATTAATAAATTATCAGCTTCTTTATAAAAATATTCTGTTATATGTTTAAAAGTATTATATTGTGATCTACTAGTTCTATAACTTATAGAATGAATAATATATGAATTCTCTATTTCTAAACTAATATCAGATAAATTTAAATTAATATTATCATATTTTGCAGTTAAAGATTCATTACTTTCTAATGTTGAATGTATTATTTTAGCTTCTATTAATCTTCCATAATTTGGAGTATATTCTATTGGATTAATATTATCTTTATGTTCTTTTTCAATAGATTCTTTAAAACTATCAAATGATGATATTAATAAATTTTGAACTTCCATTAAATTAAATTAAATTAAATTAAATGAAATTAAATTAATTTCATTTTTTATCAAGAATATATATATTCTTTGTATCAATACAAAGAATATATATATTCTTTGTATTAATACAAAGAATAATATATCAATTATCTAATTAGAATATGGTGGTGGATTAGAATTATTTCTATTTCTATTTGCAATAGCACTAGAATTATTTCTAATTCTAATAGAATTATTTCTAATTCTCATAGCATTAGAAAAAATATTATTTCTATGTGCAATAGCATTAGAATTATTTCTATTTGCAATACTTAATTCAATTATAAGATTATTTCTTTCTTCTAATTGTCTTTTAAGTTTTTCAATTTCAATTAATGATTCTTTTAAATCAGATGATAATTTATGATTATCATTCATAACTGATTCTAATTCTACATTTAATTTTTCATTCGATTTAGAATTAACAAATAATTCAGATTCAAGTTTAGCTTTTTCTTCAGTTAATTCTTTTAAACTTTCATTTAATTTAAAATTATCAATTGATAATACAAACTTTTCATAAATATATTTATTAATATCACGAATCATATTAAACATATTATAAATATCATCTATAGAAACTGACGAATTATTATTATAATAACTTGGATAAATTTTTATAAATTGATTATAAGTTTTATTATAACTATTTTTATCTTTTTTTAAAAAAATATTTTTTACTTTATCAATAAGAAAATTACATAAAGGTTGTTTAGATTTATTTTCTTTATTAAGTAAATAAAAACTTTCATTCAATTTATAACTTCCATTACCATTATTATTAGAATAATTATCATATCTATATATATTACCACAATTATCTATAATTAAATTTATAGAAGGTTCTTGAATATTATCAGTATGACCGCATTCACTACGATATGTAAATATTTTTATAATAAAATTATTAATTATATATAATTCTTTATCAATATTAAAAATCTTATTTTTATTAACATTAATTTTATTAATGGTATCTTCATAATAACTTGAAAAATATGTAGATGTGTTACACTTTCGTTGAGAATGACTAATTTCAATTTCATCTAATCTTCCATAGTTTTCACTATATTCAACTGGATTAGTATTAATAGAAATATTATCTCTATGTTCTTGTAATTTCTTTAAATATTCTTCTTCAATAGATTGTTTAAGGTTATCAAATGATGACTTTAAAAAATCTTGCAATTCCATTTTAACTAAATTAATTTGATTAGATTAACTAAATTTATTTCAATTTTTATTAGGATTTGATATCAATACTTGATATTACTACAAAGTATAATATCATACTTTATATGATATCATTTATATTGAATATGGCGGTGGATTAGAATTATTTCTATTTGCAATACTTAATTCAATTATAAGATTATTTCTTTCTTCTAATTGTCTTTTAAGTTTTTCATTTTCAATTGATGATTCTTTTAAAGAAGATGATAATTTATGATTATCATTCATAACTGATTCTAATTCTACATTTAATTTTTCATTAGATTTAGAATTAACAAATAATTCTGATTCAAGTTTAGCTTTTTCTTCAGTTAATTCTTTTAAACTTTCATTTAATTCTTTTAAATTTTCATTTAATTTTAAATTATCTGTTGATAATATTTCCATTTCAATTAATTCAGATTCAAGTTTAGATTTTTCTTCTGTTAATTGTTTTAAAATTTCATTTAATTTAAAATTATCAATTGATACAGCAAACTTTTCATAAATATATTTATTAATATCACGAATTAAATCGTAATAATAAGTTATAAAATTAAATGCTTGGTAGGGTCTAAAATCAAACTTCTTATCTTTTTTAAAATAAGAATAAAAATCTTTTGGCATTTCCATATATTCATTTATATTTTCATTTTTATTAAATGTTCCATAACTTGGATTATTAAAATTAATAGAATCTGTCTTCTTATGGTCCCATGGCCTTTTAAAGTATCTAATAAAAGTAGAAACTGATTTAATTTTATCAATTAAAAAATTATTTAATGGATATTTTGATATCTTTTCTCTATTAATTAATTTTATTTCTTTATGATTAGATTCTGGTGGCATATCACTAAAAAATGTTCGATATAAATTTCCACAATTATCAATCAATACATTTATCATACCAGTTTCACCATATTCTATATCTTTATATGTATAAATATTAACATGAATTATATAATTCGTTTCAAAATCTAAGTCTGATCGAAATTTTTTTAATTCATCATATGTATAAATTTTATGAACTGTTTTATAATTATATATTTCAATTTCATCTAATCTTCCATAGTTTTCACTATATTCAATTGGATTAGTATTAATATCAAATCCTAAAAAATCTTGCAATTCCATTTTGTTAATTAATTTGATTAGATTAACTAAAGTTAATTAACTAAATTTATTTCAATTTTTATAAAGATTTGATATTAATATTTATACAAAGTATAATTAATACTTTGTATAATTTATGTTCCTTCATTTTCCATTTAATTCAATTTAAATTAAGTTAATTAATTTCATTTCAATTTTTATTAAGATTTTATATCAATACAAATATTATACAAAGTATATATACATATATATATTACGATGTTGTATTAAAATTATTTCTAATTGAAAGACTCAAATCAACTATTAAATTATTTCTTTCATTAATTTGTTTCTTAAGTATTTCAATTACATTTAATGAAGTTTTTAAGTCAGATGATAATCTCCCATTATCATCTGATAATCTCTGATTATCGTTTCGAATAGATTCAATTTCATTTAATGAACTTTTTAAGTCAGATGATAATCTTTTATTATCATCTGATAATCTCTGATTATCACTTCGAATAAAATCAATTTCATAATTTAATTTTTCTTCTATATTTAATAAGCTATAAGTCCTATCTGATAATCTCTGATTATCGTTTCGAATAGATTCAAGTTCCATATTTAATTTTTCATTAGATTTTATTAAAATATCATTATTATCTGACTTAAAATCCATATCTAATGCCATTTTTAAGTCAGCTGATGATCTATAATTAGCATCTGATAATCTCTGATTATCCTTTCGAATAGATTCTAATTCTATATTTAATTCATTTATTTTAGATTCATAATTTAATTTTTCTTGCAAATTAAATGAATTTAATTTATCTTTATAATTTAATTTTTCTTCATTTAATTTAGAATAAAAATTTAATCTTTCTTCATTTAATTTATCTTCATAATTTAATTTTTCTTCATTTAATTTAGAATAAAAATTTAATCTTTCTTCATTTAATTTAGATTCATAATTTAATTTATCTTCATTTAATTTTAAATTATAAGATGATAATTGTGATTTTTCATAATAATATTTATTAATATCACGAATCATATCAAATATGTATAATATATGTTCAATATTTTTATCTTGTTTAACACATAGATCTAATATATTTTCATCATGATGACATTGATATATTTGATATGATTGATTTTTTTCTTTAGTAAAAATATTTTTAACCTTATCAATAATAAAATTGCATAAAGGTTGTTTAGATATATTTTTGTTAAGTAATGCAAATTTTTCATTTAAAATACTATTCAATTTTTTATTACATTCATATAGATATACATTGCCACAATTATCTATAATTAAATTAATACCCGAGGAATTAACATTAGTAATGAGTGAATTTGTTATTTTACTATAATAAGTTTCTACAATAATATTAGTAATTACACATAACTCTTTACCAAGACTAAATAAAATTTTATTTTCATTAGTATTAACATCAACTATATCATATATATATGAATTATAATCATGTTGAATAGATTGAATAATTTTAATCTCAGTTAATTTTCCATAAGTTTCAATTGTATTATTTTCTTGATTGTCCATTTTAAAATTAATTAAATAATTAATTAAATATATTTAATTAATTTATTTCATTTTTTTTGAAGAATTGATATATTTTGTATTTGTATATACAAATACAAATACAAATACAAATACAAAGTATATTTATATCGTAAATTTAAGTATTATTGTATACTTTTATTAATATATGATATATTTCTGATGTGGTTAAATTAATATTACTAATATCTGATTCTAGTCTATTATTTAAAGAAAAATTCAAATCATTAGAAATTAAATTATCATATAAATTTTTTAATCCTAATAATATTAGATCCATCTGTTCACTTTTATTAATTATTAAATGTATTATTGCTTTTATCATTCTATGAATTTTATTACTTTTCCTATTATCAATATTATAATATATTGATGTTAAATTAGTTAATTCTATATCTATAGTCATAGAGATATCAATATCTATTTAATAAAATACATTAATTTATTTTGATTTCAATTTTTATAGAAGATTTGATTTCAATTAAATTTAAATTGAAATCAAATCTTCTTTAAAATTGATATTAGTTAATTAAAGTAAATTTAATATTATTATTCCAACATGGACATTTCATCAGATGTCATTCATGACACGAACGTAGATGAAGTGAATGCCGTAGATGAGATGAGTCTTAAAAGACAAAATGCAGCTTTATTGATGTTTATGTATTATAATCTATATGATTACGAAAAATTTAGTTGTATAATGTTGAATTATTTTAATAGAGTTGATATAGGTTACAAAAAAGAGATTTTATCTTTTTTAAAATCAAAAATGTACGACAATAATACTCGTGAAATATTTATTAGAGCTATTAACAAATTATTAAATATTATAAAAACATGTCATACTCTTCATGAGTACGACAAAGAAATTAGTTATTTCGGTATCAGAAATATAGTAATAACAGATTCATCAATAAAATCTGATAAACCACGCAATGTAAAATTATTTTCGATATATATATTTTTGTACACGAATAATTATATTTTTAATTATGCATTTATGCTTAGACAATTATATACATCTACAAATAATTTCTAAACATTTAATCACTTTGGATGAGGTCTTCATAAAAAATGATTTATTAATTTTAAATATATTATTGGTAATTAATTTATTTAGATACCTAAATATGCAAATTTCAATGAATTATACACCAATTGATAATAACGGAAAAGATTATTATGAAATGATTTTTTCTAATATTAATATTGATAATATTATTGAAAAATACACAGATTTCGTTAAGAATAACAATGTTATGCTAAAGGAATTTAAATTGGAAAAATTAAATAGTCTTAAAAGTAATGATAATATATATAATTATATCAAGTTTTCTATTAAGCATTTTATTAATATTATTGTAGACATAATTATTAATTCAAAAGATTCGGAAGAATATAAAAATAATATTACAAATAAATTTATTAATGAAGTAAATACATCTATACTTGTAATCGATAAAATCGATTCAGATGAATATCAAAAGAAATGTCAACATATGATAATAGATATTCTAACATTTACAACCAATAATATTTTATCATTGGGATCGCAAATTAATTAGATGGATATATATATATGAGGTTCATATGACCAGAGATTCATATATAAACTGTTGTTTATATAACTGTTGAACGGTTATATATAACCTAATTTAATATACTTTGTATTTGCAAAACTTTGTGTATGTAAATGATTTAATATAAACTTTGAAAGACAACAAAGTGTACTAAATAGTTTAGTGTGAATTTATAATGCGTATGACCGCAAAGCGGTCATACAATTTATAAAATTTACACATAATCCCGAGGGGCTATGGGGACGCGAAATAATAAACTTGAGGAACGTGGTTTGCCACGTGACTCATGTTTATTATTGAGTGTCCCCATATAAAAAATGATATAAAAAATTAATTTAAATTAAATTAATTATTAATATAATTATATATAATGGATTTGAATAGTTTTTTACATCAACACCTTGTCAAAAACGATTCAAATGCCATATATACCCATACCTCTCTAAAGGGAGGTAAATATAATATACCTCAAGAAGACTTATCTGATTTTTATGATTTATTGTATGATACTATATATAAAAAAAATATACCTGTACATATTGTTGAAGTACCCCAAGAAATTACTAATTTAAAGATTGATTTAGATTTTAAATATCCTTATGAAGATACTAGTAGAAAATATACTCTTGATATAATTAAAGGTATGGTTGAACTATACAATAAAGCAATTAATACATATTTAGAAGTAGATGAAAATAAATTAAAAGCATTTGTATTTGAAAGAGATGCGCCTTATAAAGTTAAAGGGAACACAAAAGATGGTATTCATATTATATATCCTGATATAATATGTTCTGTTAAAATTCAACATTTTATTAGAGATTATGTATTAGAATATTGCGCACCTATATTAGCACAATTAAACAATAAACAAGATTATTCTCAAATAATTGATAAATCAGTTATAAGTAGCAATGGATGGCTAGTATATGGTTGTTCTAAGCCTACTATTAAACCTTATAAATTAACACATATCTTTAACAAAGATTTAGATGATCTTAATATTAAAAAGTATACTCCAAGAGATTTAATGCCATTATTAAAAATACGTGATCATTGTTCTAGAGACAGAGATGGGGAGATTGGTGGAAGCGGAGGGGAGGCCGCTGGGGAGAGTGGAGGGAGTGGAAGCGTCGTATGTCAAATTAAAGATTCAATGAAACATTTATTGCATGATGATGAGAATTTAGGTTTAGGGTCAATATTAAAAGAATCTGATATTAATCGTATTAAAAGAAATTATTCATCAAGAATTGTGCATAACAGTCATTATCAAGCATCTCCAGTTAATTTAGAAAATGTTCGTGATTTGGTAAAATTATTATCTGTTGAAAGAGCAGATGATTATGTTACATGGATTGAAGTTGGTTTATGTTTACATAATATTAGTCCTTGTTTATTAGACGCATGGATTGATTTCAGTCAGAAAAGTAATAAAGGTAAAACATGTCGTATATTCGAAAGCACATGGGCATCTATGAAATCAATAAATGAAGGAGGTATTGGTATTGGTAGTCTACATTTATGGGCTAAATTAGACAATCCAGAAGAATATCATACCTTTAAACAAAGTTCGATTTATAATGACATTATGAAAAGTCTAAGTTTAACTATATATGATGTTGCAGTTGTTGTACATAAAATGTACGAACATCAGTTCAGATGTACTATTGCTAAAAATAGCACTATTACATGGTATGAATTTCAAAATCATAGATGGCGTTTAATTAATGGAGGTGTATCACTAAGAAATAAAATCAGTAAAGAAGTAGTAAATGAATATTTACGTTTAATTAATTATTTTAGTGGAGCTGCATGTGAAAGAGACGATGATTTAAAAGATAAATATATCGAATACAATAAACAATTGACAGAAGTAACATATAAGCTAAGAGATTGGAGCTATAAAGATAAGTTAATGAAACAATGTGCTGATTTTTTCAATGATCCTACATTTGAAAGTAGATTAGATAGTAATCCAGATCTAATCTGTTTTGAAAATGGAGTGTACGATCTTGCCAATAATAAATTCCGTGATGGATGTCCTGAAGATTGTATTTCTATGTCAACTAGTATTGATTATGAAACATTTTCTGAAACTGATGAGAATATTGAATTAGTGTTTAAATTCATGGCAGAAGTATTTCCTGATAGTGAGGTTAAAGAATATATGCTAACTATGTTAGGTTCTCTGTTAGAAGGACGTAATTCAGAAGAAAAATTCTATATTTGGACAGGTGTTGGAGGTAATGGTAAATCAAAATTAATTGAATTATTAAACATGACCTTAGGAGATTATTGTGCAAGAGTACCTACACAATTATTTACACAAAAGAGAGGATCAGCAAGTCAACCTAATCCTGAACTTGTTAGACTACGTGGTGTTAGAGCAGCTAATTCTCAAGAAACAGAAGAAAGTGAAAAGTTTAATATTGCTGTTCTAAAAGAATGGTGTGGTGGGGATAATATCATTTGCAGAGGATTGTTTTCAAATGATATGATCGAATATAAACCTCAATTTAAACAAATATTCTGTTGCAATGACAAACCAATATTACCTTCGGATGATACAGGTATCTGGCGTCGTATTATTGTTATAGATTTCTTATCACGATTCGTGGATAATCCAGATCCTAATAATCCATATGAACATAAACGAGATTATCAATTATCTGATAAATTCCATTCAATGAAACAAGCGTTCATTTATATATTATTACAATATTATACAGAAGTATATAAAGTACATGGTCTAGTAGAACCATTATCTGTAAAGGCATCATGTGAAGAATATCGTATGACTAATGATGAAATATCTGAATTTAAGAATGATAGATTAATTCCAGATATTCAAAGTTCAATTAAAATTACCGAATTATATAAAGTATATGCCGAATGGTGGAAAATTAATATTTCAATCGGTAAAATTATTGATAAAAATAAGTTCAAAGATATTATGGAAAAGAAATTAGGTAAACGCCATCCTGTTAAAGGATGGGTTGGATGGAAAATTGTTGATGTACAAAATAATGAAACATCTGAAACTGTTATTGAATCTACTCCATTAATGTTAGTTGGCAAATGTACTATATAGAACGCATGTTCTATATTTATAACACCAGCAAATAATATAGATATAAAACGCATACAAAGTTATATATAATATCCGAATTAATTCAGATATTGACTTACAGATAATCGAATGTTTGATATAACATTATGAATAGAATTATATGAAAACTTAATTACCTTTGCAACATTATTGCAAGATAATATTAATTTATAATATCCTTCTTCATTCTTATTGTATAATACAATATCAATCTTTTTATTGTTAATATTAAAACAATAAAAACTTCTGTTATCTGTAGTATTTCGAAATGCCGGTTGGCTATTAGGAAAACTCCGTCGAACTTTCATAATTTCACTGTAAATTAAACCATTAATTACAGAGAAATGTAAATTTCTAGGTATTTTTATAGACTTTGCAATTTTATTAACATTGTTTAAAATAATCTTATTATGATAGGAATTCATTCGAATAATTAGTTGAAATAAATTGAATTATTTTAATATTTATTAAATCATTTTTTTTGAGCTTTTCATTCGAATTTCAAAGTAATTAAATTTGAATTTACTGATTCGTATGTGTAACTATATCAATAGTACTATACGGATAGTAATAGAATTTCAATATATTTAATAATTGTTCCATTGCTTCAAAACGGTTTTCAAATGTAAAATACAATTGAGAGTTACAATATGAATCAGTCGCTGTATAACTATTGTCTTCATGTCCTGTTGTAAACCATAAATGATACATATCAGTGTCTTCATCATGTTCTAAATAGACACTCATAAAAGAGCAATAATATGTTTCACATGCTCTTTGAGAGATGAATACAATTCTAGAAATATAATCTTCTTTATCATATTGATCTGGATCTGGATAAGATTCATATACAGCATATTTGTTAAACATTCTGCATATGGCCATAACCAT
>Ga0214919_10004420_pt1 | contig 20586 bp, 23 predicted proteins | sample LL1503_MetaG_FD_177994 | JGI IMG/M metagenome (GOLD analysis project Ga0214919, IMG submission 177994) | Freshwater microbial communities from Lake Lanier, Atlanta, Georgia, United States - LL-1503 | ecosystem: Environmental > Aquatic > Freshwater > Lake | place: USA: Georgia | collected... | reverse complement strand
CCCGCTCTGGATTCCTGCCCCCACCTTGACATCTATAGAACGCTTTTCTTGGACCTTCTTGGAACCGCTACAGGTCGGGCACACCTCTACAACACGGGACCCCTCGCCCATACACGGACCACAGGGCCCCTGACTCTGCATAACCATGCCCCCCATATTGATGGTCTGAACATGTGTCCCGGATCCCCCGCATCCACTACAGGACTCCTTCCGCTTCGCCCCCGAACCCTGGCAGCCGCTACACATCTTGGATCGGTCCAAGTGGATCTGAAAGGCGTGGCCAAAGTAACACTGGGCCAAGGACAATTTGAGGGTTTCCCGTTTCGGGGGCGCCTTGTGCCCCTTGGGTCGCTGACCCGGTCGCCCCCCTTGGCCAAACATGCCAAAGAGATTCCCGATGTCAAACGGAAAGGGAAAGGCCATGCCACCGCCGCCCTCCTGAACCTGGTCGCCCGGAATCTGCCCCGTCATGTCATAGTGCTTTCTCTTTCCGTCGTCCGATAAGACCTCGTAGGCCTGTTGAATCTTCTGAAAGGCCTCCTTCTCACCGCCCCTGTCAGGATGGTGCTTCAAGGCCGCCTTTTGATAGGCCCTTTTGATATCGGAAGGGGTAGCCGATCGCTCTATTCCGAGGAGTTTATACAGTTCCTGGCTCATTCTGTGTGGAAATCGGATGAACCCCTTAGGTTAGACAAACAACCTAAGTAGGATCTCCTCTTATTCTCTAATGGCTCATCTGATCGGCCAAGAGTCTATATGGACTCAGTGTAAAACCCTATTAGAAACCAGTTGTCACCTGTTCTTAACGGGGTCTCCTGGCTCAGGAAAGTCCACCATGATCAAGGACCTTCTGAAGCACTATGCCGTCACGCGGAACAGGACCCATCCTGAGCTGTGGGGCGAAGAGTCCTTGGAGGAGTGTCTACTCTTGACGCCCGATCGTGATCGGGGCATTCAGACCATTCGGACGGATGTGGGCCTCTTTATTCGGCAGATGGCTCCGCCCCCTGGGAATGACAAAAAGGTGTATCGCTGGGTCATCATTGACGATGCCGACACCTTTCCTCATATCTCCCAGCAGGCTCTGAGGCGCCCCATGGAGACCTATAGCCATATTACCCGGTTTATTTTCATTGGCTCCTCCACCGAGGATCTGATACCGGCGATCCGAAGTCGTTGTATCCACTTGACCATGAACACCTTTGATATGTATGAATACGGAGCCCAGTTCTTAACCCTTGTTCAGATGCCTCATTCCCAACTCTTTGATGACACATTGTGGTCCTGGATTATGAACACCTGTCAGAACAATGTATCGGATCTGATCCGGCTCTTACGCTTAATTCGGGATATTCTGAACACGACAGGGAAACAGCCGACTCCTGCGCTCATACAGACCATCTGTTCTACGCCGTTCCATCTGGATTTTCTTCCGCTCCTGAATTTCTTGACGGAACGGAACTTGGTCGGTGGAATCTATCAGATTCTGGAGATCTGGAAACGGGGCTACACCTTTGAGGATATTCTGGAGAGTTTTCAGACCATTCATGGACTCTTCGGCGAGGGCTCCATGAAGGAGAATACCCTGGTCCATATTTTCTTGCTGAACGCATGGATTGCCTATTGTAAGGGCAATACATCCGTTCTGTCCCTCCAGAATATCTATTACAAAACGATTCATGACAAGACGATTCCATTTAGCCCTTAGATCGTAACAATAATGGTCTCTTCACGAGGGGGCACAAAGGGGATGACAAGACCTCGGTCAATGAGGTGCCTGACCGCCAGATCCGATTCCATAATCTGGTCCTCGCTCATGCGTAAGAACCAGCCAAAGATCTCGCGATCCCTGAGTTCAGGCCATAGCACAGGGATATAGACCGTCGTGGGAAGCACAGGGAAGGGCAGTTTCCCCTCCGTGCCTGAGGCCAGGATATCCTCCAGTTCTAACCGTTTGCCGCCCTGTTTCCGTCCTCCTTCCGCCGCATAGTTGACCTGGAGACCATCGTATTTGGAACTTAAAGCGGTCCAGTCCCAATTGGCATCGCGCCGAATCTGCTGCCCACCCGCCTTGGCCTCCAGACGAGCCAAGCAGATCTCGGCCCATTCTACGAACAGCGGATGCGCCGGTGTTCCGCTCCAAACGCAACGGAAGCCAGGAATCGCAGTGCCTTCTTTTCCGGCATAGGTCTCATTCAAGTCCGTGCCGTAGAAGACGACTGCCTTGGGATCCAAGGGTCCAAAGGGCTTTATACAAACCGAATAGGGGTCCAGCCAGAGCCCTCCGAACTTGGCGAGAACGGCTGCTCGGATCCAATTGAGTTCCGCCTCATTGACGGGCGCAATCATATTCTTGAGACCGGAAGGGAGGGAGTCCAGGCCTAAGAGGGTGGCCAGGCCGGCCAAGCCGTTAATAACCTCAATCCTATACGTGTTCTTGTTCTGGATAACGATCGTCTCGTAGCACAGATTCAGGAAGGGCTTATTCAGAGCCCGACTACTCCTGCCGCCAAAGTCATACCACCACTGAGAATTGACGTCGCTGGTATCGTAGTATAGCCAGAGCACAGGCTTTTCTTGCCCCCGTTTCATAAGGTGCCGGTCCATATAGATATTTTCCTCAATGACTCGTTTGCTCCGACTGAGTCCATACACAGAGGCCACAAGAATCAAAATTATGATAATGATGGCCACTTTTCCTGTGGCGTCCATATCCCTAGTGTGTCATCTGATAATTTTCTATCAGTGGAAAGACCTGAAAGCCCGCAATAATACACAGGACGCAGAACACATGATGCCAAACATGGCTGGATACATAGTCAAAGAGACCACTTGGATACAGGCGTTCGGGTAGTCGCCCCTTAAAGAAGAAGAGGCCCGCAATCCAGATACACACAGAACAGTTCAGAGTGGCCTGGGCCATTCCAAGAATCAGAGGATCCGTTCTATACAGTTGAATATAGGCATACAAAGGAACTGTTATAGGCACACAGGTCAACATAGGATACAATAGACCCCAGGTCTGTCCTACAGCCAAGGGCTTGCTCCAGATCTTGTGAAGAACAATGGCCATAAAGACTCCTTGAACAACGAGACTAATTCTATACAGATCCGAGTTATCAAGGAGAACCATACACAATATATAACTATCCATCAATAAATGGATCCCATTGGACATAACAACTCCTGTAAAATCCAGTTTCCAGGCAACGCTATTGAACCATGGACTGATACTGTAGCATGTGTGGGCAATCCCTGATGTAAGGCCCATTGCGGCCGCTGAAAAATACGAATAGGAGACTGCGAATCTACAGTCCTGAGAACACTGGGGATCCAAGAGGAGCCATTGAATGAGGAAATACAGGCCTGGAATCAAATGGGTATAGATATTCAGGGTCTCATTGTGCCACTGGCCAAGTGTTTTAAGTGTTTCCCAAAGGCCCATAGGGGGCCTATAGCCCGTTAGAACATAGGGATTGACCTCATACCAGGCAGGCAAGTCTGTTATTTTTACAAGTCTCATTGCTAAAATAACAGCCTACTTCCTTAGACTAATAACGAAAAAACAGTTCCAGGGCCTCCATGAAGCGATAGAATAGTCCATGATGGGACTTGACATAACTTACAGGAATGATGACAGACGGAAAGAAGGGCACCGAATACTGGAAGTGGGTGAAGCGATTATGCGAATCATGGTCATTGAGCACCTGATTGTGGAGCGTGTTCAAATACTCCTCTACGTGCTCCAGCTTCTCAAAGACACTCTCATTCCGAATGGGATCCCTGGCATCCTCGTCCCGAGCCACAATGACAAATCCCCCCTGCTCCCCGTCATACCGAATGGAGACCTTGAAGTCCCCCCCACCCTCCCTCTGATACCACAGATGAACTGTGGACCCTGCCCAGAGCGTCTGATCATCCAGCTGTGAATAGTCTTCGTCGGACATCCTCTATAGTAAAAACGCGTCAGCGCTTTAGGTTATCCCCTATCCGTCAGCACAAGTTGCTTCATCCGATCAAAATACTGCTGTTCCAGAACGCCCTGGCCCGCGGCCCGCCTCTGCCTCTGCTGCTCCCTCTGCTCAATCTGCTTCTCCGCCGCCGCCAACTGTTCCTGTTCCCGATGACTTAAAGGGTCCGGCGCCTTCTCCCGACTCGCTCTGTAGGAATCAATGGATCGCGCCTCCATGCGGACATTGGCCACCTTGTCCGAAATGGTCGTCTCGCGACTATAGGCATCCTTTAAGTCCGAGAAGCGATCCTTGGAATTGGGGGCCGGCGTAAAACTATCGGGGCGCTCCCGGCCCAGCTCTATTCCCATGGAGGGGGCCAGGGTCATGGCCATGGCGGCTGGATGGACCAGCTGGTTCTGAGCCCGCCCTGCCCCTTGCTTCTGCGCCTCCTTGTCAAACATGGAATTGAAGACATCCCGATTGAATTTGCCGCTGAACTTGGGGCTCGCCTTGTCCGCCATCTCATCCTTGAGCCAGTCCCCGTAGCCGTCGTGGTCCGGGTCGGCCATGTGGGTCTTCTCAAACATCTGGTTGAAGGCATTCATATCCAGGTTCTTGGTATTGAGCTTAACGGGCTCAATATGCTGCCAGGCCTTGGATTCTTCGGCCCGGCCCGAGGTTAGGGCCGTGGGCGCCTCCACCTCCTTGAGCACTCCTGTTCGTCCTCCTTGGATTCGCTTCAAGATCTCTGTGAGATAGGCAAAGGCCCGGGTAATGGCCTCAAACTGGTCTTCTGTGCCCCCTTTGTCGGGATGGGCCTTGAGGGATGCTCGCTTATAGGCCTTCTTGAGAGACTCTTCGGTCAAGGCCACTTCCTCTTGGATTCCGAGAACCTCCAGACACGACGAAAAGTAACTAACCATTTTCTGCTGGGGAGTTTGGCTGACTTGGTTCCAGGAACTCACCGGCTTCTCTTGGAACCCTTGAATTTGGGTTCCAGATTTAGGATAGACTACGGGGTTCTGGAACTGATTCATGAGGGTTCTTGGAACTGATTGTTGTGACTGTTGTGACTGTTGTTGTTGGTCCGGACCCTCTCCTGGAAGCTTGCCTACACCCCCGCTCTGAACTGTGCTGATATAGTTCAAAAGGTAGCTATAGATACCGGCTCGCTTGGCCGTCTGGATATATTCAGGTCCGGCAAGACAGGTTTGAATCATTTGGACCCGAAGGTGTGGATTTTTAAGCTGGAGCAGATTGGAATAGATCCGAACATGGGTTTTGTCAAATGCGTCCAGACTGACGCCGTTGCCCATCCTCTGCTCTACGTCCTTAAAAAGGTCCACACTTTATTCGCGCGTTCAGTTAGATAGAAATGGGATCAGGATCATCATCAACCGCACCAGCAGCACAACAGCAGTCCATGAACTCTATGAACTCCAGGAACTCCAGGAACTCCAAGAACTCCAGGAACTCCATGAACTCCATGAACTCCATGAACTCCATGAATTCCATGGATCAACAAGAGCAAGAGCAAGATCAGCAGCAGCAAGATCAGCAGGGAGGTCGTCGTCGCCGTTCCAGGACCCGTCGTCACAGGCGTAAGGGGAAGAAATCTAAGAGGAGCCAGAAGTAGGGATGGGTATTATAAGTGACATATTTTATATGCCTGGACGGATTCTAAAGATTCCGTTTAAAGTCATGGCACTCCCTTTGAAAATCGGGTGGCACATCATCTTCGGATCCAAGAAGGACCAAATGGAACTGGAGAAACAGGCTATAAGGGACGAATTTGAAAAGAAAAAGGAGGCCCTTCAAGCGCCTGTGCCCTTCTACGTAGACGGGAATCCTAAGCATAAAGTGGAACTCTGTGAAGCGATAAATCAGGAGACAGCATCTGATGAGATTAAGGCCATCTGTAAGATGGCCAAGGGGGGGACCCGGCGTCTACGAAAAGGTAAAGGCCAAGGTAAAGGCCAAGGTAAAGGCCAAGGTAAAGGCAGAGGCAGACGACAAACCAAAGTGCGTTACCAGTAGAGAGCCATGTATGCGCCACGTAAGTATTTTTCTGGGCTTTCCAAAACACAGAAAAAGGCCAAGTTGAAGGAAATGAAGCACTTTGGAGCCTATGGGCCCCGGGATCCCCGTGCCTACACGGGGTTTAAGACAGACACCTATGTCAAGTCCAAGACGTCTAATTATACAAGACGGTTCAAGAAACAGTATCCTGATGCCTTGTCACTGGAGGAGAAAGCCAAGGCCACCGGCATTCCTTTGCGTTTTTTGAGGACCGTGTATAACCGAGGGATGGCCGCCTGGCGGACAGGGCACCGGCCTGGGGCCACGGAGCAGCAGTGGGGGTATGCGCGTGTTCACTCCTTTGTTCTGAAGGGAAAAACGTTTTGGACAACGGATTCGGATGTGGCGCGTAAAGTGGAGGACTATATGGAAAAGCGGAAGGCTAAGTAGGGATGTTGCGAGCAGAAACACCGCTACAGATTGCTAATAGAGAATTGGCACAAGCAGAAGCAAATTATAATGAGTTAAAAAGATTATATCAAAATGCTCAAGTTGAAGCAGACCGTGCTACGGAAACACAAAGACAATTAGAGGCTCAATATCAATCAATAATGGGAAAAAAAAAGAGAGGTATCCGTAATGGCTCTTATAATGAAGGTAGTATTTTAGAAATAATGGACGCGATAAGAAACGCCCAAGAAATTATTTACGATGCCCATCTTGCACATGAGGCTATGGATCGTGCTCTTACTACTCTTTCTTACAAACGTGTAGAACAGAGAAAACAGCATGGACTTGCTTATAGAGTTCCTATTGATGCTGCTAAGCGAGATGCATGGGCTGAGGGAGTAGATTCCAGAGGGCGTCCTCTCCCCCTTCTTTCAGATGCTGAACATAAAGCACGTATTGCGGCTGCTTCAGCAGCAAAACCATCATCTTTTTTTGGAAGGCTGGGAAATTTCTTTGGACGGAGGGCACCTGCTGTTGCGCCACGTGCTCCAAGTAACGCAAGAGCGGCACGCTATGCTGAATATGCTACTGCAAGTTCAGCGGGATCTCCAAGTTATTATGGACCACCTGCTGGTCCATTAATTGATCCAAGTGCAGCTGCAAGAAGTCAACGCTATAGTGAATATGCTGCACGAAGCTTGGCAGGCCCTCCTCGTCGTGGCGGCAAAATCAAACGGCGCCACACAAAACGCCGAAAGAGTCGGAAATCATGCAAGTAGAGCCTTTACTTGATAAATAGACGGAATAGGAATCTGCGGTTCGCATTCCCAGAACCACCGCTTCCCCACCGAGCCAAACGAAAAGGATTTAGGAAAGAGATACGGGGCCTTACTAACAAGCCCTCTATGCTTTGGACTCGGAATCAAGTCCCAAGAACTCAAGGGAAGCACCAAACACAACTGTTCCACAGGCAGAATATCCGATCCCTTGACTACAACAGGGACCTCTGAAGAACCCTTCCAACTAACCAGTTCTGACCACAGGGGAGGGAGGTCCCATGGATAGAACCAGTTATAGCAGATCTCCTTGCCTCTGTAATAGTCCCAGATCCAATGAAGTCCTTGTAGATAGATGCGACAGGTGTCCTTGACCTCTGCCTCGTCTAAAAACCGACTCCGATACACATGCGACCAGTCCTTAATAAGCCCCTTGCCTTCCAGTAAACAGGCCTCCGCTTGTTCCCCGAGAGCCCAGTTTAGATCCCCGAGCTTTAAGCCCGCCCCCACAAAAGCGCGACCTTGCGATCCTTTCCGTTTGACAAAGGTCTCAATCCGTTTCTCTTCACTCAGAGCCAGTCGCCTCAAGAGTTCTTGAAGTCCAGTGCCTACAATCTGATCCTCCGATCCGACAAGTCGGATCCCCTTGGCCTTAAAATCTCCCAACAGATCCATGAGAACTTCATGGCCGTCGTCCCTCATCTTGAGTCCCAGGGAGGACGGAAGAAAGTCATTGCCCAAGAACGACATGGCACAGCAGTAGTCCCGGACAATAACCTGTTCGGCCAAGACATCGCGAAGTCCGTCAATAGAGAACCACTGGAACTCCTCTTCTCCAAAGGCATCCCGAACCATAGAACCGGCCTCTATCTGTTCTCGGAACAAATGGATACTCATTCCCATGCTATCCTGAACCAACAGGGATAAGACAATCAGATCGGCATCTAAGCCGTAGACAGCATGCCGACCTGGACCAGCACCCCTGAGTCCCGCCATAACCTTGTGTTCTCCTTCCCCAGGCTCATCGGAACTGCTCAAATGCCATCCTTTTCGTCCTCGGCACAGCCCTTCCAGCATCTTCCTGAGCGAACTCATAAAGACCGTGCCAGGTGTAATGGCGTTGGTGTCCCAGCGTTCCTGACCGGCCTCCTGGCCCTCCGCGAGTCCATGCTCCGATAACCAAGAGGACTTAAAGCGACGGAGTCGCTGTTGTCGCATCTTGGCCATGGGCACAACCCCGTCCACGGCAATATAGACTCCCTTGGTCGGCTTGACTTGGGCGACCACCTTTTTTGTATATGTAGCGATTTCTACCAAGAAGGTGGCTTCCCAGGCGGCTTGAGTGCTTTTGCTATAAGGCCCCATTCGTCTGAGTGTGTGATAGATCAAGCAGTTAAAGTCCATCCAGAGCCAGTCAATGGTTCCTGGATGGGCTTGTTGAACAAGGGTCTTGTGAACCCGTATGAGATTTCGGTAATACGAGGGGATTCCCATGGTCTCTACATAGAGACGCAAAGATCCTTTAGTTCTCTGCTAAAAATCCATTGTAGAATAGGGATGTCAACAGATAAAGAAACAATGTGGGACAGGTGGTCTTCGGTAGTTGTGAATCCTATTATGGATTCGGCAAGGGAATTGACGGGGCTCTTTCCAGACTCTGTTCTCTTTACGTCGGTTCTGTTCTATATTATTACCCAGAACATCACGTTTGGTGTTCTGTCCGTGTTTTCTCTTGAAATGTCCCTGCTCCACAAACTGGTCTCCTTCGTGTATACAAAAACGGTGGGTCCTACGGAAAATATGGCTACGAAGGGACTCAAGGGCGATGCCGCCTTTGCTGCGGATATGAAGTGCCGTCCCGGGTATAAGGCGGCGCGCTTAGAATACGAGCGCATCTTTATGTCAGATACGCCCCCTTCTCTGTCTATGTTCTTCTGGGGAGGTCTATTGGCCTATTTGTCGGGCTCCAACTACTCCTTTACACAAGTGCTTATTTCAATGGGACAGGAGTGGTGGACCCGGTTAGTTGTCTCCACAGTTGGACTGACCCTGTTGACGCTTGTCTTTTTCCTGGGGCGCGGTGGCTGTGAGCCCTTTGGGGAGATTCTGGTAGCCTTCCTTGTGGGCATTGTGGCGGGTATCGTCTGCTATATTGTGAATCTGAATGTCTTTGGATTAGAGGCCATGAATTTCAATGGCCTTCCCCTTCTAACAAATAAGACCCAGACAGGATCACCCGTCTATGTATGTGCCCCTCCACAGTAAGAGATTATTAACGGAACTCTTGGTAGGGAATGGAGTTTGTGAAATCCAACTTGTTTACAGTAGCGTCAGATATACGCTATTTTCTGCTTACGGGCATCAAGACGATTCCCTTAACAGTGGGCGGGACACTCTTGATCTTGGGTCTCACAACTGCCAATTACGCCATGTTGTTTTTCATTGCTGGCCTGTTTGTCCTGGCACCTCTTGCGGCCTTTGTGTTTAATTTAATCATGTCAGCACTGTTAGAAAAACAGGGACTTGTAGCGGCTATTCTTGGAGAGGGATTTATAAAGAGTCCCTGGGCGGAAGCTGTCTTACGACAGATATTCTCCGCACAAGACCGAAATGTATGTAATGTGGCCAGTAAGTGGGACGGTGTGGATCTCAAACGAGATCCCATTAATACCGCTGTTAGTTATTGGTCGGTTATGTCGTTCTTCTTTATTGGATATATATTATTAAATGCTGTTTATATGTATCTGGAGGAGACCAAATATCCTACGCCTACGAATGGATCCACGGATGCCAAAGGGAATCCCGTGGACCCCAATGCCTGGGCCAAGGCCGACGCAGGAGGGACTAATCGCCGAACACAGGCCGCCATTGCGTTTGTAGCGCTGATTATCCTTACAGCCATTCTTATATTTACACGGATGTATTACGCCTGCGATGGCCCTGCCAGTCTATTGTTTGGTCTTGGAATAGGCGGCGGCCTCGGAATGGCCTGGTATTATGCCCTCAGTCGTGTGGGAGATCAGCGCCTCTCCGATCTCTTTGGCATTGCCAATCGTCTCCTCATTCCCATGGCCACCGTGGACAAACCCTATGCGTGCTTGCCTCAGGACTCCTCCTCTTATTAGAAAATCAACAGAATCAACTCCTCCATGAATCGCAACACTTTCAACATGTCCTCTCGCATGACTATATGAACAACCATACCTCGGCGCATCTGTTCCGTCAAGGTCTGTTTCCATTCCACCATTTCAGCTCTCAGTGTGGTCTCATACCGAGCCAGTTGCTCCTCCGTAAAATCCAGGGGCTGCCCTTTGCTGCTCCTGACCGCATTATGGAAGGCATAGAACCATGCCCGCAACCGGGAACCCCACTCACCATTCTTTCCGTCTAACACAGGGGCCAGGGGATGCGCAATCAAATACTCATTATAGTGTTTTTGACAGACAGGGCAGGGAATGGTAGACCGAAAGGCCAACATCATAGAACGCCAGAGCCGTTTCTCCTCAGACTCCAGGGATACACCCGCCCTCAGGCCGTTCTTCTTTCCTGCCTTGGCCGCCAATGAATGAAACAGGGACCAGAGTGCTGGTCCCCACACGGGAATAGCGGGTCCTTCCATTATGGAATGGAATGATACAACTCTTTAGACCTCCCTGACAGCATTCGCTAAATTTGATCCTATGATTCACATAGCAGTCAATCACATGTCCAGAGACTATAAAGTTAATCGTTTGGTATGGGAGACCTTTGAGGCCATTTTGCTGGCCCACGGCAAGCGCTTTGTTAAGGATATGGCCCAGACCCTGTTGGTAGACGAAAAGGTGTTGCTGAGGTCTGTCTTTCCGAGTCGCGATGCCTTCAAGGTCTCCATTCAGGACTCGGATGCGACCACCTGTATGGCCTTTCACCCTTTGAGCGACGCTGTGATCGGTCGGTGTCGCCGACCCGTTCAGACAGGGAGCCCCTTCTGTCTCCATCATCAGATTCGGCGCCCTCTTGTCACTCCTACAACAACACCTATCCGTAAATTACAGGACGCCCCTGATCGCCCCGCCCTCTGGCTGCTCCCCGATCAGAGCGTCATTGATTCCGAGGGAACTGTCCGAGGATCCCTGGTCTCTAATCGGCTCTTGTTGTTCTGTGACTAACCTAAACGTAGTTTGTGTTTTTAATAGAATGAAGAAGACAGATCTCAAACAAGTGCGAGAGGAGCGCCATAAGAAGTGGTTGAAGCGGCGAAAGATTGAGAAGAAACAACTGCCCCTCCCCTTTCGGAATCCGCTCTTCATACCCTTTGAGTTTAGGCCGAACCTTGTATTCCATCAGCCCCATACATGGATTCTGTATGGCATGTTTAAAAAGCCGCTTCATCAACGACTCCAGCTGCTAACCCAGATCACAGAGGGCGAACGGATCTTTCCTGAATTATGTAGTGCGGTTCGCCAAGAGTATATTACAGAGACCCGTCTTCGGTATCAGTTCAAGCGACTTCTCAATGCCTGGCTCCAGAGGAAAATGAATCGGAAGACGTCTGATCTCATTGACATAGTGACCATGAGCCCTATTCAGCATCCGATCTATGTGTATGACGGGAAGCAACGCCGCCGCTATGTCTTTGAGGCTGATTCCCTGAACAAGTCCATAAAACGGAATCTATATGCCCAGGAGTATACCATACCTGGGCCCAAGAAGCCCGTGAACATTATAACCAATAGGCCCTTCACCTATGTTCAATTGGTCTCTATCTATGATCAACTGCTATCTACGCGAACACGCATAGAGGATTTCTCCACCTTTCGGAAGTTTCAATTCAAACTGGAGACCTGGAAACTCTATATGTATAATCACCTGTATATGGCAGCGGTTAAGGAGGAGCTGTATAATTATCAGAGTATGGACGGAAAGGATATGTTGGAGGATTTCATGAAGGATATGATCACGATTATCAAAGTGCCCTTAACAGAGCGTTTTGAACTCGTGATCGCCAATGCGATCTCCTGGTATCCCGAGGATCCTCTGCTCCAGCAGATCCGATCCCTGTGCCTAAACAGCTACGAAGCCACTACCTTTCAGTTAAACACGGGGATCTTGTTGGCGCATCGGTTCAGGACCCTCTTTCTGCCGAGCTATCCTAATGGGCCTCTGTGGTTACAGGTATGGAATCGCATGGTGGCCGATTCGGACGCTGAACTGGCCTTGGAAGAGGAGGATGTGGCTATGGGTTTATAATTTCTTAAAGAAGAACAGGAATGTCCTCCGATCTGTCGGGAAATATAGTTGTAGTGACGGCACCGCGTGCTCGTCGTATTGGGGATGTTAAGGCACTCATGGATGAAGAATACAATGACAAGGACTATATTATTTCCACGTCATTGGATATATTGGCTCTGTATATTAAGGGTCAGAAAGTCTTGTATACAGAGGCCAAGGTCTATTGTGAACAGCAACTCAATATGCTCATGTTACCCGCTATCTTCATATCTGCAGTCTGTACCTTGTTGAGTGTAGGACTTAAAGACTTGGTGGAGGGCGCCTATGTTGTCTCAGGCCTCGCGGCCTTCAACTCCTTTATTCTGGCGATCATCTCCTACTTAAAGCTGGATGCGAAAGCCGAGGCGCACAAGACCAGTGCCTACATGTATGACAAGCTGGGATCCATCTGTGAATTTAATTCGGGCAAGGTCATGTTTTTCAAGCCCGAATCACCTGTTCTATTAGATGCCAGCTCAAATCAAGTAGACTCCAGTCAACAGGAGATTATTCAGCTGGTCTTAAATATTGAAACAAAGATCACGGAGATTAAGGATACCAATAAGTTCATTCTGCCCGAGGTCATTCGGTATCGCTATAAGGATCTGTTCTCACAGAATCTCTTTTCGGATGTCAAGAAACTTCAGATTGATGATCTGATTCTTAAAACAGAACTCAAGGCTCTGCTAAATAAGCTGGCCAGTAAGAAATCCCTGTTGGCTACGAATCCATCTCTTCAAAAAGAGGTGGATGAATTAATAGAAGTCAAGGAGAAGAAGATCATTGAGATCATTACACTACGAAAAGAGTATATTGCGCTCAACGACAAATTCAAGGCTGATATTGATGAACATATTCGGCTAACGAAGAACCGCTGTTGCTCTCTGTGTCGCTGGCTCAAGACGTAAAGGCAAAGGCAGAGGCGGGCCTGGGAGGGGTTCGGCGACGTGTGTAGGGTTTCTTCGGAACTCCGAGGGACTTGGGTCTCGGAGGAGTCCGCACTTTACGTTTTCGGGTGTTAACCGTGATCTTTTTGAACGAGGGGGGCTTCCAGGATCCAGAACGAGAGCCAGAACCAGAACGAGGGGGCATTCTATTCTTTACAGAGAATAGAATGGCAACTGTGGTGGCCGTCTTTAAAGAATTGACAATTCAAGGATTTGCTGTGGCCACCTTGGAACACGGAAAGACACGGCTCAAGGCCACCTTTACGCACCTTCCTGAGGGAAACATGGGTTTCATATTCACCGGGCAGGGGATCTGAGAGGCGAAGGCTGCCAGGGGGCCTGTGAGCACTTTCATGTGGGGCCGCCTCAGGACCACGGATCTAAACCGGGTTCTAAAGGACAGCGTCATACTGGGGATCTGGGGAATATTGAACTCTGTGGCAAAGGCCCCTGTAGATACAGTTATCTCATCCCTGATATTAAGCCAGAAGACCTCTTGGGACGGGCTCTGATCATTCATGAGGATGAGGATGACTTGGGCCAAGGGGACTTTCCTGACTCTAAGATAACGGGTCATTCGGGAAAACGGATAGGCTGTGCGCTCTTTGGGCGAGCGACCTGCTCTGCGCCAACCAAGACACGCAAGCGCAAGCGACCTGCACATTGATTGTAGCTTAGCCACAGCCCCCCTTAGGTGGCGTAGGAGTGAACATCGCGGTAGTTGTAGTGCTCCTCAAAGGAGGTCGTGGAAGGAGGGCTGGAAGAGCCAGAACCAGAACCAGAACCAGAACCAGAACCAGAGGATGATCCAGAACCAGAACTGGAAGACCCGCCGGTGGATGTGGACCCAGAGGTCGTGGGAGGGCTGGAGGAACCAGATGAGCTCGTGGGAGGGCTGGAGGTCGTAGGGGGAGAAGGAGGAGGGGCCAGGCGAAGGACAGGGGTATTCACAGAGCTGTTAAAGGAGGCGGTGGCAGTAGTAGCAAGAAGGGCAATAAGTGTAAGAAGGAATCGCATAGTGTGTTCTACATAGATAGAAGAATATCTATTTAGGTTATGTTATCTTTGCGGAATGCTATGCGTAAACCTTTACCAAAAGAAAACCACATAGCACAACACCGCCCAAGAGCAGAACGCAACACAGACTATAGCACAGTCGGGCCCTCCACGTGTCATGAGGAAAACATAAGTACCGAGTCTTAGACTCTGGTCGCGCGATAACTGTATAGTCAGAGCGATCGTCCAGGACCACAGGGATCCAGATCTGTTTACAGGTAGGACAGATCCCCCCGATAGACCGAAAGGTCGGGACACACTGTTCGTGAATTGGGTAAACACAACCGCACGGAAAGGTGCGAGCATTAGTAGCAGGATAATGACAGATCAGGCAATAAGGGGCATTGAGAGGAATGGGATCCAGGGGCGGTGGTGCTGAGGGCAGGGATCCATACCGAGTGTTCATATCTACTTTACGGAGAATTTCTTAAAGTATATTCGCAGATTATGTTTAGGTTAGTAGAAATGTCTCTTACACTCAGACCCCCACCACCTCCAAAAGTGAAGTCAAAAAATCGTGCCGTCTATTACGAAAGGAATTCTAATAATTCAAGTTCAAATTATGAGAGTCCTCGTGAAAATGAAGAGGAAAATAGCACATGGCACGAGGATCCAAATGCGTATAAAGAATATTTAGATAAACATCAGTTTTTTGTAAAATCTCCGTATAGGCCCGCTCGTAATTACATGAAAAAATACAGAAAAACTATTAAAAAACTTCAACATGCCCAACACATTGTCAATTATCGGAAACCCACCGCTCTTCAACGAAAAAAAAGCAAGACACTTCGGAGGAAACTCCAGCTAACACGGAAACAACTACTCCGCGACCCTCATCTTTCGTATAGGATCTAGAATCCCCTCCACGGACGCCGCGTCCAAGTCCTTGGCAACCCAGTCAAACCCAACGGGTCCTTCGCACACCCGATCTAACCCGACCCACTCATAGAAGCCCCAGGCGAACCGACTCTCCGCCTGAAACCAAATGGCGCCCAGCCTACTTAAAGAGATGACCGCCTCCGAGGCGCGGAGGACTCCCGACCCATGGCTCCGCATCTGATCGGCAAGCGACCATTCGTCGGGAATGTCATCGGGAAATGTGACCGCGTAGAAGGAGTCCAGTGCCTCTTCCTTCAGCCCCTGTTCGTGTATCAGCAAATCATGAACAGATCTAAGTTCCCCCAAAGTAGACTCTTTCTGCGAAAGGCATCCCCGCCGCGTCAGGCCATACAGGCACTCCTGGGGGATCCCGTAGCAACGCCGAGCCCTGCGACCTATTATTCCATGCCAGTGAGCCAGGTGCCTCCGAATCTCATCGGGCATCTCCGTAATACCCTTCACAGGGACAGAGCACGCCAACAAGACCGATACACAGACCTGGAGTGAGGGATCCAGGTCCGCGAGCAGGGGACTTAAAGGATGAGGCAAGTCCAGAGGACCTAAAGCCGCCAGTCTGAGGGCGGCCCAGCAGGCCGCTTGTCCCTTCTTTTGATAGAGCGCGATGGCCAAATATCGTTCCAGGGTGGCCTTGGAGTTCTTGAGAGTTGGTGGAATTGTTGAACATAGTGTATCTGGATTGGGCAGCAGACAACACAGAGCCCATAGGGAATTATCTTTGGATCCCACCGTGAGCCGATACGCGGCCTGATGGGGGTCTGTGAGTTCTTGGATCCACAGGGGATCATTTACCAGAACAAACCACAGCCAGGCTTGAATAAGGGTGTGCTGGAGCTCCTGGTTCCGACCGCTGTCCAGGAGTTCCTGAACCCAGAAGGCCGTTTCCAGGGGTCTCCCCTTCATAATGGCGTAGCTTAGGGCCGCCTGGACCTCGTCTAAACGGTAGAAGTGGCGTGTAATCATATTGGTTAATAGTAATGAACTACTAACCAATATCAAATTTAGTGTTTAAAAGGTAAAGGTAAACGTAAAAGTGAATGTTAATCCGTCCACATTCGTAATGGTCTTGGTGACGTCTATATCCATTCTAACTAATCACACTATTCGTCTTTAGACCAATGGGCATTTAAATGCCCATTGGGCGGCGCCTGCTGGGCAATTCATTTGCCCAGCGGTCTAATTGACTTCAAGAACTGTTTATAGAGGTTCATCGCCTCTCTCATATCAGCCGTCTGATGCTTATGGAACTTGGCCCTGAGCATCATGGCTTGGGCCCCTTGAATCTGCTTGCCTCGCTCTAACGTTCTCAGGTATTTGATAGTCTGTCGGGCCTTCTTGGCTGTGCCATAGTGGAGTCTACTTTTCCTTTTCGTGGAATTAAAGAGCGCCATCTACAGTTAAGAATGAAATTAAGCCCCTCCAACGGAGGGGCTTAAATTCATATTAGGCAGTACAGTAGAAGCAGAGAATGGATCCGACGTATCAACATGCCAATGAAATCATAGACAGGATTTGGCTCGGGGATTATCACTCATCACAGGACGAGACCTTTCTACGCTCTCATCATATTGATGTGGTATTTAACTGCACAAAGGATCTGCCATTCAAGATGGTTGCGCCCATACAATACCGTGTTCCTTTGGACGACAATCTGGAGGAGGTGGAGATTCGGAATGCGGCCCTGTGGTCCTATGAAATTGCCTACAGAATTATGAAACACTATCAGGCAGGGGATCGGATTCTCATTCACTGTATGGCAGGTCGTCAGCGGTCGGCCTGTAGTCTCGCCATGTTCTTGATTCTCAAGGACGGATATACAACGGATAGGGTTATACAAGTTATTCGGGCCAAGCGCCCTGTGGCCTTTATGCCACAGCCCAACTTTCTACAGTCTATCCAGTCCTTTGAAGAACGGTATCAGAAGGAGATTCTGCCGGCTTTAACGGGACTTCGTGCGTGAACTTCTTTTTCGTGGTGTTCTTCGTTTGGTTTTGCGTGTTCCGCCTGTGCTTGACCCCAATTGATCTGCTGCTGCTGCTGCTGCATTTATTTTTGCTCTTCGCTTTGCCATTGCTGTTCTTAATATAGGTGCTACTCTTTCTCCTGCTTCTGCTTCTGCTTTTTTTGCTGCTCTTTCTGCTCGTTTTGCTTTTAATTGTGCCTCAGCAGTATTACGTGTTTTTCCTATTCCTGCTACAGCAGCAGCAGCATCTGCTTCTGATGTTACTGGTATTACTGGTGCTACTGGTGTTCCTCCTGTTCCTGCTGCTGTGGCTGTTACTGTTGCTGTTTGTTTTGCTACATTTGCTTTTTTTTCTTTTGGGCTGCCAAAAAACCTACTAAATATAGATTTTGTAACTGGCTTTGGTGTAACTGGTGTTCCTGCACCTGTTCCTGCTGCTGTGGCTGTTACTGTTTGTTTTGCTACATTTGTGGTTTTTTCTTTTGGGCTGCCAAACAACCTACTAAATATAGATTTTGTAACTGGCTTTGTTGTTACTGGTGATATTGGTGGGCTGTATGGGGCTCCTGCTGCTCCTGCTGGTGCTCCTGTTACTACTGGTGCTCCTGCTGCTCCTGGTGCTCCTGTTACTACTGGTGCTCCTGTTACTCCTGGTGCTCCTGCTGCTCCTGTTACTCCTGCTGCTCCTGTTACTACTGCTGCTCCTGTTACTACTGGTGCTCCTGTTACGACTGGTGCTCCTGCTTTTGCTTTTGCTGCTTTTACTTTTGCTGCTTTTGCTTCTGCTGCTACCACTTGTTGTTTTTTTCTATTTACTTGTTCTATACTTTCTTCAAGTTCTGTAATTAAAGCAGCATCGGTTACAGGATTCAGACCCTCTAAAACAGACCTACCTTTCGTTATATCAGCACCATTCTTTATTAATAGGAGTATAATATCCCTATTCTTTTTTCCGCATGCAAAATATAAGGCAGTTTGATTCTGACTATTTGTATTATTAATAGTGTTGTTAGCTTTTGTTAATATTTTTTCTATAAATTGTGTCTCATCCCTATCGCTTACAGGTTGTATATTGTAGCAAGCCCCCATAAGGGGAGTATTTCCATCATTAGCTACAGTAAGCGTATCTACCTCTGGTATATCAATAAGTTGCTTCGCAAGATCTGTTTTACGCCAACAGGCAGCATTAAATGCGGTATAGCCCTGGGCATCCTTAATTGTTAAGTTTATTGTGCCATCACCAGGCCAAAATGGCGTGATATCTCCACTTGGTGCTATAATTGCCGCTATAAAGTTTTTCCCTTGCGTATAGGGTTCAAGTGCCTCCGTGGTCAAAGGGGTTATTCCGCCGGTTGGAATAGTTGGATCCGCGCCCTTCTTTAATAAAATATCAATGATACCAGTATGTTCCTTTACTGCAGCTATAGCCAATGGTGTTTCATCTTTCTTATTTTTAGTATTTATATCAGTGAGTTTATCTGCTAATAGTTTTACTACATCTTCATTATTATTTTTAATTGCCAAATGAAGTGCTGTATCACCGTTCACATTTGTATAGTTAGCATTGGCTCCAGCCTCCAAGAGTGCAAATACTATAGATGAGCTTCCCTCTTCGCTTCCAATTAATAGAGGTGTATTATTACTATCAGTCGTATATACACTATCTACTACTACACCTTTCTGTAAGAGTAGTTCAACAATACTGTTTTTCTTATTTTTACATGCGAGATATAAAGAAGGCGCTAATATAAGTTGTCTGGTATCATTATTGTCTAAACCAGGCATATCCTGTAATAGGCGTTCTGCTATCTGTAGGTATCCTTCTTTACATGCTATACTGAGAGCTGTAGCATTTTTATTATTCTTTTTATTACGATCAGCCCCTTTCTTCAATAGTTTATTAAGAATATCCAGATTATTCTTTCCACTGGCCATTATAAGGGGTGTAGTGCCAATATTATTCGCCATTTCTACATTTGCTCCTTTGTATATTAAATTGCTTGCTATATCCGAAGATCCCTGATTAATAGCAGTTATGAGAACAGTGCTCTTAGTTGGTGTAGTAGTATTAATACTATTGACGTCGGCCCCTTTCTCTAATAGTTTATTTACAATCCCAATATTTTTATTCTGAACAGCATAGACAAGAGGAGTGTTGCCAGCACTATCTTTTGTGTTTACATTCTCAGGCGTTACTACTATATCAACTATCTTATTGTTATTTCCTTTTACTGCCTCCAGTAAAGGGGTTCCTTTAGCAGCATCCTCATTCTCTTTTCCCTTTGGACCCCCTTTTAGAATCCCCTTTGGACCCCCCTTTGGACCCCCCTTTTCTAAAAGGGTCTGCATAGTAGTTCCTGAATTATTTGCGTTGTCAGGATTTGCCCCTGCCTCAAGTAATAGGTTAACAATATTTGTATGCCCCTGTTTACCCGCAATAACAAGTGCCGTTTCACCTCCATCATTGGCCTTATTTATATCCGCCTTCTTTGCTAATAATAGGTTAACGATATCCTTATTGCCACTGTAACTTGCGGCCATAAGTGCTGTATTTCCATTTCCATCAGGAACATCTGGGTCTGCCCCGCGTTTTAACAACATGTCAACAACAGCTGGGAGTCCTCGTTCAACGGCAGTCACAAGGGGAGTATGTCCGCTTGGACTAAGCGTATCCCGTTCAGCCCCCTTATCCAGAAGAAGCGTAACCATCTCTATATCTGTATTTAGAATTGCATCAATAAGAACAGTGCTTTCAGCACCTATTGCGTTGGGATTTGCCCCTTTCTCTAATAGATTTTTAATAATTGTGTTGTTTTTCTTTTCAATAGCTTTCATAAGCACTGTCACATTACCCTTTACCAGAGGTATCTCCGTTTTGGCTTTCTTATCCAAGAGTATCTTCACTACTTGATCATGCTCTTTTACAACCGCCGCCATTAGAGGTGTGTATCCAAGAGTATTTTTTGCGTTAATATCGGCTTGCCAATTCAGTAATAATTTCACAATCTCTGGATTTCCCACTTTACAGGCTTCAATCAGAGGCGTATTTCCCTTTTCATTTGTTTCATTCACATTGCTCCCATTCTCAATGAGTTTTGTAATGATCGCAATGTTATCTGTCTGGCACGCCGCTAACAAGGGCGTATTTCCTGTATCATTACGCCCCCCCAAGTCGTCTATCTCACCAATCTGACGAGAAACAGCATTAGAATTGGCCTCCCCTATAGCAGTAAATAGATCGCTTGTCTTTTTTTGGGCAGCCGCTGCATTCTCTG
>Ga0214919_10004419_pt1 | contig 20589 bp, 20 predicted proteins | sample LL1503_MetaG_FD_177994 | JGI IMG/M metagenome (GOLD analysis project Ga0214919, IMG submission 177994) | Freshwater microbial communities from Lake Lanier, Atlanta, Georgia, United States - LL-1503 | ecosystem: Environmental > Aquatic > Freshwater > Lake | place: USA: Georgia | collected... | reverse complement strand
AGGCCAATCTTAATATGGCAATTTTGGAAAGGCAGACAGATTCTATCAGGCAAGAATTAAATGGAGCGATCACTGGAGTAGCGGTTGCCAATGACAATACCTTTGGTCTTAATCCAGCATTGAATGTACAGCGAGTGCCTTCTGCCCGCAGGCAGGTAGATGTACAGGCAAATACGGCAATCTTGACGGTGTTGGTTCAGCAAACCGAAATGGCCAAGGTTACTTTGCGAAAGGAAACGCCTTTGATACAAGTTATTGACCGTCCGATACTACCCTTAAAAAAGGAAAAATTTGGCAAGGCGAAAGGGATTTTGTTAGGAGGTTTTTTAGCAGGCTTTTTAATGGTGTTGGGATTGGTGTTTAGAAAGTTGATTAGGGGGATTTTAGCATAAATACATATAATAATACTATTCTATCATCAATCAAAGAAGGATTTTATAAAAGTGATTTAAAAAGAAGAATTTATTAATTAGATCTTTCAAGCAATTAGGTAGCAAAATATAGGAAATACTGAATTATCATGGTGAATCAAAAACCCGTTGAATTATTATCGAAGCATTTGTTTTGGGATACGCCACTGATCAATGTTGACTTAGAAAAAAACAAAGGGTTTATTGTTCAAAGAGTATTGGAATACGGGCTCATGAATGACTGGAATTTAATTAAAAAATGGTATGGAATACCTGAGATTGGAAGGGTTGCCACTCAATTTAGAACATTGGATCCAAAAGCATTGGCATTTTTAGTAAACATAACAGGGCTTCCATTAAATAAATTCAGATGTTACACTACGAAACAGTTGATGAAGTCACACTGGGATTATTAAAACAGCTTCAATCTTTAAGTATATTGAGTGAAATGCGGCTAGTAGGAGGTACTTCATTAGCACTTCAAATTGGACATCGAAAATCAATCGATATCGATTTGTTTGGAAATTTATCAGCTGATTATGAAAACCTGGTGGATGAATTAAAAACTTTAGGAGAAGTTGTTTCTTTAAAAAATTCGAAGAATATTCATAGTCTGTTAATCAATGAAATAAAAGTGGATATAGTTAATTATGAATATAAATGGTTGACGAATAAAATAACGACCGATAATATACATTTAGCTAGCATTGAAGACATTGCAGCGATGAAATTGAATGCAATAATTGGGAGGGGGAGTAAAAAGGACTTTATTGACTTGTTTTTTATATTGAAAGACTATTCCCTTGAAACACTGATAGATTTTTATACCAAGAAATACAATGATGGCTCTACTTTTTTGGTGTTGAAGAGCCTTACTTATTTTGAAGATGCAGATATGGAAGAAATGCCCTTTATGTTCAATAATATTGACTGGCAAACAATTAAGAATAATATTAAAAAAGCACATGCTGAATACATTATAAAGCTTGGGTAAGGCATAAAAAAGAGAATGAGAAGATGATAAAAATATTAGTGTGGTCCACACTAATTTGGAGTATTTGCAAATAGTTGTAAATCATTAATAGCTTGAAAATCAAGCACTTTATATGTTTAATTTTTTGTTTATAGGTAACACAAAAAGGTTGAAAAATAGGTTGAATGTGCGCAGTTATGTGAGTATTATTTTGAAGAATAACATACATGAAAAATGAAAGATAAAAAAATTGCAGTAATTGGACTTGGTTATGTAGGACTACCTTTAGCTGTTGCTTTTGCCGAAAAATATAAAGTGATTGGTTTTGACATAAATCAGCTTAGAGTTAAAAAACTTAATTCAGGTCATGATGAAACATTAGAAATTAGTGATATCGAATTGACTTCTGTATTAGATATAAATAATTCTAAGAAAATCGGCCTTCATATAACTACTGAAAAAAATATAATATTTGATTGTAATGTTTATATAGTAACAGTTCCAACTCCAACAGATAAGCATAATCGTCCAGTTCTTACTCCTATGATTAAAGCAAGTGAGACTATCGGAAGTGGTTTAAAAAAAGGAGATATAGTAATTTATGAATCTACTGTTTATCCTGGTGTTACAGAAGACGAAATGGTACCTGTGCTTGAAAAGAGTAGTGGATTAATATTTAATAAAGAGTTTTTTTGTGGTTACTCTCCAGAGAGGATTAATCCGGGTGATAAAGAGCATACTGTTACTAAAATTTTAAAAGTAACAAGTGGTTCTACACCCGAAATCGCGGAAATTATTGACCAACTTTATAAATCTGTAATTACAGCTGGCACCCATAAGGCTTCTTCCATCAAAGTTGCAGAGGCTGCCAAGGTGATTGAAAATAGCCAACGAGATATAAATATAGCTTTTGTGAATGAGTTGAGTAAAATTTTTAACCTAATTGGTATCGATACTAATGAAGTATTAGAGGCTGCTGGTACAAAGTGGAATTTTTTAAAATTTAGACCAGGATTAGTTGGAGGCCATTGTATAGGAGTTGATCCATACTATCTTGCCCAAAAAGCTCAAGAAGTTGGCTATCATCCTGAAATCATTTTGGCTGGAAGACGTTTAAATGATTCTATGGGAAAACATGTTGCAACTGAGGTAGTGAAATTAATAATGAGAAAAGACTTAAAAGTAATTGATTCAAAAGCCTTAATTCTTGGGTTTACATTTAAAGAAGATTGTCCAGATGTTCGAAATACTCGTGTAATTGATATATATAATGAATTGAGAAACTTTGATATAAAAGTTGCAGTATATGATCCATGGGCAAGCGTTGAAGAAGTAAAAAAAGAATATGGCATTGATATATTAAATCAACTTCCAGATAGACAATTTGATGCGGTAATTTTAGCAGTTGCCCATAAAGAATTTTTAAAACTTGATATTAAATCATTTGTGAAAAAAGGGGTTATTTATGATGTCAAAGGTCTTCTTCCTAAAGAAATTGTAGATTCAAGATTATAAAATATGTTTAATAAAAATTTATATAATATTCTATATCATGATAAAGGCTTATCAAATTACTCATTTTTGGTAACGGGGGGCGCAGGATTTATTGGTTCTAATTTAGTCGAGTACTTATTAAAACACAACGCTGGCAAAGTACGTGTGTTAGATAATTTATCAAACGGATACTACGAAAATATAAAGGAATTTATTGGATTGCCAAACTTTGAATTCATTAATGGTGATATTTGTGATTTAGAAATTTGTAAAGAAGTTGTTAAGGATATTGATTTTATTTCCCATCAAGCAGCTTTGGGATCTGTCCCTAGAAGTATAGCAAATCCAATAATTACAAATGAGGTAAATGTCGGAGGTTTTCTTAATATGTTATATGCCGCAAAAGAATCAAAATCTTTGCAGCGATTTGTTTATGCTGCATCAAGTAGTACTTATGGAGATAGCCCACATTTGCCTAAGATTGAGGGAAATGAAGGAACCCCCCTGTCTCCATACGCAATTACCAAACTTGTGAATGAGCTATATGGCGATATATTTAGTAAGGTTTATGGATTTCATTCAATTGGACTGAGGTATTTTAATATTTTTGGTCCAAAGCAAAATCCCAATAATCCATATGCCGCAGTAATTCCGATTTTTTGTAAAGCATTTATTGAAAAATCAAGCCCCACGATTTTTGGAGATGGAAATACTAGTAGGGATTTTACATTTATCGAAAATGCAGTACAATCAAACATTAGGGCTTTATTTTTTTCATCCCTAGAAAAACATGAAGTAATGAATGTTGCTTGTGGAGATCAGATTTCTTTAAATGAAATGGTCGATAATCTAAATGAATTATCTCAAAGTAATATTAAACCAATTTACGGCCCAGAAAGGACAGGTGACGTGCTGCATTCTAAAGCAAGTATTGAAAAAATTGAAAAATTTTTAGGCTATAAACCAAAATTTTATTTTAAAGACGGGTTAGATATTGTTTTTAATTGGTATAAAGAAACATATGAAAATTGAAATGGTTGACCTTAAAGGTCAATATCTAAATATTAAAGAAGAAATTGATCAAGCGACTCTCTCGGTAATTCGTGATGCTCAGTATATAAATGGGCCAGAAGTTAATAAGTTTGCTAATGAATTATCGCATTATTTAGATGGAGCTTATATAATACCATGTGCTAATGGAACAGATGCTTTGCAAATAGCAATGATGGCTTTGGAATTAAATCCAGGAGATGAGGTAATAGTTCCATCATTTACCTATGTTGCTACTGCAGAGGTAATTGGTCTATTAAAGTTAAAGCCAGTAATGGTGGATGTTGATTCAAGTTCATTTAACATAACAGTTGAATCTATAAAGCAAGCAATTACACCTAGAACCAAAGCAATAGTTCCAGTTCATTTATTTGGACAGTGTGCCGATATGGAGCCCATTTTAGAATTGGCAAAAGAATATAGTTTGTATGTGATTGAAGATAATGCACAAGCCATTGGAGCATCATACACTTTTAAAAATGGAGTGATAAAAAAAGCTGGGACAATGGGACATATTGGGTGCACTTCTTTTTTTCCATCCAAAAATTTAGGTTGTTATGGCGATGGGGGAGCAATTTTTACAATGGATTCAGAACTAGCCAATAAAATACAAATGATTTCAAATCATGGACAACAAAAAAAATATGTCCACAAGTATATTGGAGTTAATTCAAGATTAGATACAATACAAGCTGCTATTTTACGAATTAAACTACGCCATTTGGATAATTATTCTTCAGCTAGAAGATCAGCTGCAGAAAAATACGATAAGCTTTTAAAAGGTATACTGGATCTAGTTATTCCAATTAGAAGCAACAACAGTAACCATGTATTTCATCAATATACGCTTAAGGTTTCTGGAGGTAAGCGTGATGCTTTAAAGAAATATTTAGAGGATGCGGGTATTCCCGCTATGATTTATTACCCAATATCGTTAAATGAACAGGAAGCATACCAATCCATTGGTCTTGTTGTAGGTGACCTTTCAGTAACAAGTAATCTTTGTTCTTCAGTACTTTCTATTCCTATGCATACTGAACTTACAGATGAGCAAATAAATTACATTACGAGTTCCATTATAAATTTTTTTAGAAATGAGTAATCCCTATTATGCTCACCCTACAGCAATAATCGACGAAGGCTGTAAAATAGGAATTGGCACTAAGATTTGGCATTTTTCACATATAATGTCTAATTGTAATATTGGAGAAAATTGCAATATTGGTCAGAATGTGGTGATTTCGCCCGATGTGATTCTTGGAAATAATGTCAAAGTGCAAAATAATGTTTCTTTATATACCGGTGTAAGCTGTGATGATGATGTTTTTTTAGGACCATCTTGTGTTTTTACTAATGTTATCAACCCACGAAGTGCTGTTAATAGAAGGGGACAATACGCTAAGACGCATTTAGGAAAAGGCGTTAGTATAGGTGCAAATGCAACTATTGTATGTGGACATAATATCGGTGAGTTTGCATTTATAGGTGCGGGGTCAGTAGTAACTAAAACAATTCAACCTTATGCTTTAGTTGTTGGTAACCCTGCTAAACAAATAGGATGGATGAGTGAATACGGCATTAGACTTTCATTTAATCAAGAAGGTATTGCTATTTGTGAAGAGAGCAATGAAAAATATATATTAGAAAACAACAAAGTAAAGAAAGCCTAAAATGAAAAAATTTGCACTGATTGGAGCGGCAGGTTACATTGCGCCTAGGCATATGAAAGCAATAAAAGATACTGGAAATACACTTTATGCTGCTTATGATAAATTTGATAGTGTTGGAGTAATAGATTCATATTTTCCCGATGCAGATTTTTTTGTTGAATTTGAAAGATTCGACAGACATATTGAAAAGCTAAAAAGATCATCGCAAAGTATTGATTATGTTAGTATTTGTTCTCCCAATTATTTACATGATTCTCATATTAGATTTGGCTTACGAGTTGGAGCCAATGTGATTTGTGAAAAACCCTTAGTATTAAACCCCTGGAATATTGATGCTTTGAAAGAAGTAGAAAACCAATATGGAAAAAGAGTTTACAATATTCTTCAACTGCGATTGCATCCCTCCATTATCGCATTAAAGAAAAAGATTGAGCATGGGCCAAAAGACAAAATATATGACATTGATCTAGCCTACATTACTTCTAGAGGTCATTGGTACTATACTTCATGGAAGGGTGATGAATCTAAATCTGGAGGAATTGCAACTAATATTGGAGTTCATTTTTATGATATGTTAACTTGGATTTTTGGGAGTGTCAAGGAAAATATCGTTAATGTAAATACGCATGATCGGGCAGCAGGTTATTTTCAACTTGAAAGAGCAAGAGTGAGATGGTTTTTGAGTATCAATGCAGATACACTTCCTAAACATATTAAAGAAAAAGGAGGAAAAACTTATAGATCTCTTACTTTGGAAGGTGAAGAAATTGAATTCAGTGATGGATTCACAGAACTACATACACATAGCTATAAGGGTATTATAGATGGTCATGGCTTTGGATTAGAAGAAGCTAGAAAGTCCATTCAAATAGTGCATAACATTAGGCACAGTAATCCATTAGGTCTAAAAGGAGATTACCATCCACTTGCAAATGGAGAGTTGGCTAAACATCCTTTTTCAAAATAAAATCAATAAAAATAAAATAAATGGAAATCAAAGGTTCAAAAATTTTAGTAATTGGTGGAGCTGGCTTTATCGGAAGCTTTGTCGTTTCTGAATTGCTCAAAGAAGATGTTGCCGAAGTGGTTGTTTATGATAATTTTGCCCGTGGTGAAAAATCATATTTGACTGAACAATTAAAAGACTCTCGATGCAGTATATTCCCAATTGGCGGTGATATTAGGGATCTTGATATACTGGACACTGCTGTGAAGGGCAAAGACTATGTTGTGAGCTTAGCAGCAATGTGGCTTCTTCATTGTAAAGATTATCCACGAACAGCATTTGAAGTAAACATTGCTGGTACCTTTAATGTGTTGGAAGCATGTGTACGTAATAATATTAAAAAATTAGTTTGGTCTTCTTCGGCCTCAGTTTATGGTGATGCGGTTGAGTTGCCAATGACTGAAACTCACCCATTCAATAATAAGAATTTTTATGGGGCAACAAAAATAGCGGGTGAAGCAATGTCAAATGCGTTTAATGACAGATATGGTTTACCAGTAATTGGATTAAGATATATGAATGTTTATGGCCCACATCAAGATCAAACTGCAGCTTATACGGGTGTTGTTCCGATAATGTTAAATAAGATAGAAGCGAATGAGCAACCAGTAATTAATGGAGATGGGAGTCAAGCGTATGATTTTATTTATGTTGAAGATGTAGCAAGATGTAATGTTGCAGCATTGAAAAGTGATGTCAATTATGGAATGTATAATGTTGGGACAGAAGTTCAAACGTCTATAAAGGAGTTATGTGACTTAATTTTAGAAATGAAAAAATCAAATTTAAAGGTTCTTTACAAGCCTTATTCAGCTGATGATGCAAGGTCACTAGTTCAAAATAGAATAGGATCTAGAGTTAAAGCTGAAAATGAGCTTGGATTTTTATATAAGTATAGCCTGCGTGATGGAATGCAAAAATTAATAGACTGGAGAGTTTTAACTGGAGTAGATAAAAAGAAATAAAAATTTAAATATGCAAAAAAGAAGTATTGCTATTGGTTTGCCATCAATGGGTATTGAAGAATGGGAAGCATGTAGGGGTCCTATTGAGAGTGGTTGGATTACTCAAGGACCAAAAGTGAAAGAATTTGAAACCAACTTCGCAAATCGACATCAAGTTAAGCATGCATTTGCGGTTAGTAATTGTACGACCGCATTGCATTTAGGTTTATTAGCATGTGGAGTAAAAGAAGGCGATGAAGTAATTGTTCCTGCTTTCACATGGGTCTCTACGGCTAACGCTGTGAAGTATTGTGGAGCAACACCTATTTTTGTTGACATCGATATTAATACATTTAATATTGACATCGAGAAAATTGCAGAGAAAATAACTGATAAAACTACAGCTATAATTCCTGTCCATTTGTTTGGATTATGTGCTGATATAAATATAATTAGAGTGCGGTTCCCAAAACTTAAAATTATAGAAGATGGCGCATGTGCTGCAGGAAGTGCACTTAATGGTCAACCTGCAGGTAGTTTAGGAGATGTAGGGTGTTTTTCTTTTCACCCGCGTAAATCAGTAACAACGGGCGAAGGCGGAATGGTTACTACCAATAATGATGAAATTGCAATTAAACTGGATCGCTTAAGAAACCATGGCGCTTCTATTTCTGAAGAGCAACGTCATCACGGACCTAAACCTTATATTCTTTCTGCCTTTGAAATGGTAGGGTACAATTACAGAATGACCGATATTCAGGGTGCAATCGGAGTAGTACAATTAGCAAAATTGGATCAATTTATTGACGAGAGAGATAAGTGGGCAAAATATTATGAAGAGCAATTGAAAGATATACCCTGGTTAAGAACACCAGAAGTTCCTAATGGATATAAACATGGTTGGCAAAGTTATGTAACCTTTATAGACGAGAGAATTGCTCCTATGAAAAGAAATGATATTATGGAGTTTCTTCAACAAAAAGGAATTTCAACTCGACCAGGTACCCATGCCGTTCATATGTTAGATGTATATGCTACTATGTACAATATACAACCTAATGATTATCCTAGTGCCTTTAATGCAGATCAATATTCAATGTCAATTCCATTGCATAACCGTATGATTCCTGAAGACTTTGCATATATTGTTTCACATTTAAAGACCATAATCTAAATGTGTGGTATAGCAGGTATTTTTAATCTTAAAGGTATACCTGTATCTAGTCAGGAAATCTGGAAGATGACAGATGCACTTGCTCATCGTGGTCCTGATAGTGCAGATATTTATGTTGATCAAGAAATGGCACTAGGGCATCGACGTCTTGCTATTTTGGATGTATCTCCAAAAGGAGCTCAACCCATGCAGTCGAAAAACGGTGACTGGGTAATTGTTTTCAATGGATGCATTTATAATTTCGGAATATTAAAGAAAGATCTTCAGTCAAAAGGACATGAATTTGTTTCAACTTCCGATACTGAAGTTATTGTAGAAGGATTAGCTGAATATGGCCCGGTTTTTTTTGAAAAACTTGATGGGATGTTTGCTGTTGGTGCTTGGAATAAATCAAAGCGTGAACTATGGTTAAGTAGAGATAGGTTTGGGGTAAAGCCATTGTATTATTACATGAAAAATGGGGTATTACTATTTGCCTCAGAAATTAAATCCTTCCTGCAACATTCAAGTTTTTCGGTTAATGTTAATTATGACTCCTTAAATGAGTATTTCACTTTTCAGAACATGTTTTCGTATCAAACATTGTTCAAAGATGTATTCATGCTTCCACAGGCGAACACTGTTTGTATAAATCACCTTTCTTCTGAAGTCCAACATCATTCCTGGTGGGATTATGACTTCTCAAAGACGGATGAAAAAATGGATTTTGAAGAAGCAAGATTAGAAACCGAAAGACTATTTAGCCGTGCAGTTGCCAAACAAATGGTAGCTGATGTGCCGGTAGGTAGTTATCTAAGTGGAGGTATGGACTCAGGTTCAATTGCTGTTGCTGCTGCTAAGCATGTTCCACGTTTATTCACTTTTACATGTGGGTTTGATATGAGTGAAGTAACGGGTGTAGAAGCTAATTATGATGAGAGAAGAGATGCGGAATTGACAGCAAATTATATTAAAAGTGAGCATTATGAGCAGGTAATGAATGCGGGTGATCTCCGCTGGAGTTTGCCAAAACTTGTTTGGCATTTGGAAGATTTAAGAGTTGGGATGAGTTATCCTAGTTATTATATTTCACGATTGGCATCAAAGTTTGTAAAAGTATGTTTACAAGGTACAGGTGGGGATGAATTATATGGTGGGTATCCATGGAGATATTATCGCATATTTAGATCATTAGGGAAACAGGATTTTTTTGATCAGTATTATGACTTTTGGCAACGGATGGTAAAAGATGAGGACAAGAATAGGCTATTTACAAATGATACATATAACAAAATCAGTCAAATCAACGAACCACGTCATATTTTTGAACGCGTATTTTTGTTTAATAACAAATTGCAATATGATACTCCAGAGCAACACATAAATAACTCACTCTATTTTGAAATAAAGACATTTTTGCCCGGTTTATTGTTGGTTGGCGACAAATTAGCCATGGCTCATGGTTTAGAGGAAAGATTTCCTTTTATGGACAATGATCTGGTGAATTTTGCTCAAACTATTCCAGTTAAACATAAGCTTGGAAATCTGGAGAATATGAAGAAGATAGATGAAAATGAATTTCGGGATAAGAAGAAGATCTATACAGAATATGATGATGGGAAAAATGTATTGAGGAAAGCTATGATGGATTTTATGCCAGAACAGATTATTAATAGGAAAAAGCAAGGATTTAGCGCACCGGATGAAAGCTGGTATAGAGGTGAAAATGCCGCATATATGAAAGACCTTCTATTGAACCGAAAATCGGTTTCTTCAGAATTTATCAATCCAAAATATGTTGAACATATTTTAGATGAGCATATAAATAAGAAGATTAATCATCGACTGTTATTATGGAGCATGATGAATTTTGAATGGTGGTGTAGAATTTTTTTAAACGGCGAAAAAATTTAATTGAATAGAGAAGAATATATATTATCAGAATATCCTGAATTGAAAGAGTTATTCGATGAGTTGACAAAGCTTAAAAAATCATTAGATAAGGTATTTTATGACAAGTTAAATAGATCATTACCTTTTGGGGATCTATTATTTGATCGATGGGAAAGAGCCAAGATGTTAGGATTTGGTGATGGGGCTTCCATCTATGACTCTTCACATGTATTTGGTAAGGTTGAGGTTGGAAACAATACATGGATAGGCCCCTTTACCATTTTAGATGGTTCTGGTGGATTAAAGATTGGTAGTAATTGCAGTATTTCTGCATCAGTTCAGATATATTCACACGACACTGTAAAATGGGCAATTAGTGGGGGCAAAGAACCTTATGAATATGCAATTACCACTATTGGTGATAATTGTTATATCGCTCCAGGAACAATAATCTCCAGTGGAGTTAATTTGGGTGACGGATGTATAGTTGGAGCTAACAGTTTTGTAAATAAATCCTTTCCGAGGAACAGTAAAATTGCAGGCAGCCCGGCTAAATTGATCTGATGTATTCCTAAAAAAGTGAAATGCTGTTTCAATTTTGCAAGAAATCGTTATTGATTAATTAGTAATAACAAATCATAAATTAGTTTTAATTACAAAATAGTATGAGTTACGTGAAAATATTAAATGATTTATTTGATGTAAATATTCGTGTTGAAAATAATGTTATTTATAATTCTGCGGATGTTAATATAAATTTCGAAAATCAGGACCAAACTAGAAATATTTTTAGCGATAAATGGAAAGAAGCTGATGAATATAAGAATATTGAAAAGTTATATGATTTTCAATATGAGTGGTTTCTTTCATTGTATGGCTTTAAAAATGAAATAGACCTTGCCAATTTTTTAAAAGATAAGAAAACCATTATTGATACAGGGTGTGGTCTTGGATATAAAGCGGCGTGGTTTGCGAAATTAGCCCCACATGCAACAGTTTTAGGTATTGATATTTCGGATGCTGCAATGATTGCAGCTAAGAATTTTAAGCAATATCCGAATTTGTTTTTTTATAGAGGTGACATTGCACAAACAAATCTAAAAGAAGGGACAATGGATTTTACTGTATGTGATCAAGTAATCATGCATACAGAAGTTCCGGAAAAAACTTTTGCTCATTTATCCTCAATAACATCACAGGGCGGTGAATTTGCTTGTTATGTTTATTCAAAGAAGGCGTTACCAAGAGAATTGGTTGACGATTATTTTAGGATTGCTACACATAAAATCTCTAAAGAAGATATGTGGCAGTTTTCAGAACAACTTACTGAATTAGGGAAAAGACTATCTGAGTTGAATGTAAAATTCATTTCTCCTGATATACCATTACTTGGAATTAAAGGTGGTGAATACGATATTCAACGTTTTATATACTGGAATTTCCTTAAATGTTTTTGGAAAGAAGATTGGGGATTTGATTTGAGTAAGAGTACGAATTTTGATTGGTATGCACCTAGTAATGCTAAAAGATTTTCTAAAGATGAATTCATTTCAATGATTAATGAGAATCATCTAGAGTCGGTCTATTTTCATCAAGAAGAAGCATGTTATTCTGGAAGGTTCAAGAAAAATACGTAATCTTTCTTTTAGTGATTAATTTCAATAAATAATATAATTCCAAAATGATTTGTTCTAGGTGTATTTATGATGAGTCAGTTCCTGCTATTTCTTTTGATGCTGATGGGGTTTGCAATTATTGTAAAATGGTTGATGATCTAATCAATACCTATCAAACTGGTCTCCCTGATGGAGAAAAGAAAATTCTTGAAACAATCGAGATGATAAAGAAAGATGGGAAAGGAAAACAATATGATTGTATCATTGGTGTGAGCGGAGGAACAGATTCTTCATTTATGGTTCACTGGGCACTAGAAAATGGACTAAGGCCTTTGGCTGTTCATTATGACAATACTTGGAATACTTCTATTGCTACTGAGAATATTCGTAAAGTATTAGGTAAATTAAACGTTGATTTATATACTCATGTAATCGATAATAAAGAAGCAGATGATATTTTTAAAGCATTTTTCTTGGCGGGTGTTCCTGAAATTGAAGCTTCTACAGATCTTGCATTAGCAGAAACTATGTACAGGGCAGCTGCAAAATATAAAGTGAAATATGTCTTGGAAGGACATTCTTTTCTTGCAGAGGGAATTAGCCCACTGGGGAAGAATTATTTTGACGGAAAGTATATTTCATCCATTCATAAGCGTTTTGGAAAGTTAAAAATGAAAACTTACCCTTTAATGACATTTTGGAAGTTTATCAAATGGACAGCATTTTTTCGAATTAAAAAGATCAGACCATTATGGTATATTAAGTACTCAAAAGAAGATGCAAAGGTTTTTTTGAAAAGTGAATTCGGTTGGGAATATTACGGAGGTCACCATTTGGAGAACAGAATGACTGCTTTCTTTCATAGTATCTATTGCCCACAAAAATTTCATGTAGATTATAGGAATAATAGTCTTTCTGCATCAGTTAGATCAGGTCAAATGGAAAGAGACGAGGCTATTGAAGAATATTACCATAAACCTCCTTATATAGAGCCGGAACTTCTAAGTTATTTTAAAAAGAGGTTAAACCTGACAGATGAAGAGTATGATACTATTATGGCAAAACCTCCACGTTATTGGTATGAATTCCCAACATATAAAAAGCGTTTCGAAAGACTTCGCCCGTTTTTTTATCTTTTAATGAAGGCTAGTTTAGTTCCACATAGTTTTTATATGAAATATTGCTTCCCTGTAAATAACTAATATGATCATTATAGTTAATTATGGAATGGGTAATCTGGGATCTGTCCAGAATATGTTCAAACGTATTGGTGTTGAAAGTAAGATCAGCTCTGATTTAATTGAGATAAAGGACGCAGAAAAATTACTATTGCCGGGTGTAGGAGCGTTCGATGCAGCAATTCAACGTATTGACGATGGTGGTTTTAGGGAAGTTTTGACGAATAAGGTTTTGGTTAATAAGACACCTATTTTAGGGATTTGTTTAGGTATGCAACTGTTAACCGAAAAAAGTGAAGAAGGAGTCTTAAAGGGTTTCGGTTGGATTCCTGCTGAAACTAAGAAATTTGATTTTGGTCAAAATATTGAAAGGAAAATACCTCATATGGGTTGGAATATGGTCATACATCAGCATAAGTCTCCATTAACAGAAAACCTTCCTGATGACCCAAGATTCTATTTTGTACATAGCTATTTTGTTAAATGCAGGAATGAGTCAAATGTAATTTGTACCACACCTTACGGCCATGATTTTCATTCTATTATTAGTAGCGAGAATATTTATGGAGCTCAATTTCATCCCGAAAAGAGTCATAAATTCGGCATGAAGATCCTGGAAAACTTTTCAAAAATTTAGAGATGTTAAAAGCAAGGGTCATTCCATGTCTCCAACTAGTTGATGAAAGTCTTGTTAAGGCAGTCAAATTTGACAAATACGGATATATTGGTGATTACATCAATACAGTTAGAATATTCAACGAGTTAGAAGTCGATGAACTTTGTTTTCTGGATATTCGAGCTTCTTTAGAAAACAGAGAGCCCAATATTAAAATTCTACATCATATTTCTGATGAATGTTTCATGCCATTATCCTATGGAGGGGGTATCAGGAATTTTCAAATTGCAAAACAAATTCTTACCATAGGTTTTGAAAAGGTGATAGTGAATACAGAAGCTTATCATCAACCTAATTTGATCCCCAGTATTGCTGAGCATTTCGGAACTCAAGCCATTGTTGCCTCTATTGATGTTAAAAAGAATGTTTGGGGAAAATATCAAGTATATATCAATGACGGAAGGAAAAAAATAAACATTGACCCTATTGAATGGGCCCAACAATTACAAAGTATGGGTGCAGGAGAGATTTTACTCACTTCCATGGATAAAGAAGGAACTTGGAGTGGTTACGATATAGAGATTATTAAAAGAGTAACATCTTCACTATCTATTCCAGTTATTGCAAATGGAGGTGCTGGAAGTGTACAGGACATTGCTGATGTTATAAAAAATGGAGGAGCTTCTGCAGCAGCTTTAGGAAGTATGGTTGTATATCAAAAAAAAGGAATGGGTGTATTAGTGAATTTTCCGGATCGAAATGAGTTGTCGATTAAATTAGAATGATCATTGTTTCTTAGGTATTTTATAGAAATATAGTTGTTGAATTTAGATTAATTAATTTGAATACTTGCAAAGTAACTAGTTAGCTTTTAAATTGACCATTATTTATCAAAGTTCAAATAAATATCTTTCTGTTGAAGGCTCTTTTTTTATTTTATTCGTTCTAATCATTGTGATGTCATTTTATAATTCAAAAGTTGTTTCCGTTTAAATATTCAATAAAATAATTATTAATCAAGGAATATTTATCATATAATGATTTTAGTAAGTATCATTAGTTTAGGTATTATAATTCGTTTATTTTTTATTAGATTTAATAAAAAATTATGGGCATATTTTGCTGATGGTCCTTATGGGGATGCGTCTACATATTTGTTTCTAATTCAGTTTTTCAGAAAATACAAATGTGGGGAACCTGATAAACGTTGTTTAATTACTCAAAAGCCCGTTTTAGTTCCTTCTTTATATCTAAAAACTGTCGCATCGTTATTTTCAGATCGTTTGTTGTTTGCCTATTCTTGGTTGCCAAATTTTCTTTTATATTCAGTTGTGTCTTCGTTTTTTATATTATTTTTATTTTGGTATTTTGGAAGTGTAAATATTTATTTCATTTACGTTGTTCTAATCTTTATTACATTGCCAGATAACCTATCATTAGATAAACATCGGATTCAATTTGCAGTATTGCAGCCAAGGTTCTTGGGTATGGTAGCAAACTCTGCTTTTTGGTTTATTTATTGTTTTTATGGGCTTGAAAATATAGGGTTTTTTATAATGATTTTTTTTGCATTCATATCCTTGAATACTTCCATATTTAGCAGACAATCCATTATCTTTCTATGTTTGATCTGTTCTATTTTATCATTTAATTCTATCTTAATTCTAATCTTATTTATAGCATCTTTTTTCTCAATAATTTTCTATCCAAAAGAATTTATTCCAAGTTTGTTGCCTCAAATTCAATATTCTTATCAATATTATTTAAACTACTACAAACCTAAATTATCTGGAAATCGCATCATTAATTTTGCAAAAAATTTAATTTCAAGACCAGTTTTAGATTCATATCCTTATATAATGTTTTTTATAACTTTTTTTATTTCAATATTTTTTTATATAAATACAAATCGACAACTTTCAAACGACATCAATTTGATTGCTCAACGAGTATTATATATATATATATCAATTTTTATTGTCTTCATTTTTACTGGGGTCAGAAAATTTGCTTTTCTAGGAGAATGTTGGAGATATATATCATTCAATTCATACTTTATTACACCTCTAATTTTTGTCATTTTCATTAATAACTTCAATATACCTAATTTATTATTCCATTGTTTTTCAATAGGATTTATTCTTTTCAATATTTTGATCTTGTTTGCTACAAAAAGGGACGTGCTTGTGAACAAAAATATTTGGCTTACCTCGTTATTGGAGAATAATAAAGAACATTTTAGATCTACAATATGGTATGGTGTTCCTTACCGTGTTTCAACTTTGGCAGTAGCTCTAGGATATGGTAATTCAACTTTTGAATATCAGTACGGGAATCACTCTAAAGAGATTCATGATGAATATTTTTCAAGTTACCCATATTTAAAATGGGATGAAACTTTGTTGGATAATAATGGGGTTACTCATTTATTAGTAGAAAATGAGCTACTAAAATCTGCTTTCAATGCAAGTGGCTTTGATACTAGGGGGTTAAAAGTTATTGATTCAAATTCTCACTTTTCAATTTTCGAATATTCTTAAAACAATAACCATTTCAAATCTATAATTATGTCTTACTCTAAAGCTTTAAATGAATTTCTTGAGATTGATATTGCTTCAATGCGTCCTCCAGATTTTATTGCTAGAATGAATCAAGCAAAATCTGATTGGGTTGAACGTGTTCGGAATAAATCAGGATATCGACCTCAGCCAAAATGTTTAGTTTGTGGATCTTCCGATAGGGAACTGAAATTCAATTTGCATAATGGCATTTCAGTTTATCAGTGTACATCCTGTACATTGGCATATGTTGATCCATTTCCTGTTTATGCAGGGGATGTTTACGAAAAAACTTATTTTGACAAATCTTTGGTTTCATATGATAGTATGAGAGAATATCGTATTCAAAGATTTGGAATGGAAAGAATAAGACTAATTAAAAAATTCACAGATCAAGGTAAACTTTTAGATATTGGTTGTGGGGTAGGTTGGTTCCTGGAAGCAGCTAAATCTGCCGGTTTTGAAATTTATGGCCAAGAAATATCCAAGGAGTTAGCTGAGTTCACACAAGAAAAACTTGGTGTAAAAGTGTTTAGTGAAAATCTTGAAGAGATAACAGAAAAGTTTGATGTGATTACTATGTTTGATCTTCTTGAACATGTTATGGATCCATTGAAACTTATTGAACAATCGAAACAATTGTTAAACCCGAATGGAATTATTGTGATTTTTACTCCTAATTTTGATTCTTTAGGTATTCAGCTGCTTAAAGAGAATTCATCATTAGTTTGCCCACCTGCACATTTAACCTACTTTAATAAAGAAAGTGCGCACAAATTGGCCTCTCTCACAGAAATGGAATTAGTGCATCTCGAAACAAAAGGAATGGATATTGGTGATATTCATGCTTATTATAATCATATTGGTAAGAAAGAAGCAGCAGAAGAAATGTCTAAAATATTTACTGAGCTACAGGCTATCGTTGACATCTCAGGATCAGCTAACCATATGCGATTTGTCTATAAAAAAACTAATTAAGAAACGTTATGAATTGCAATGATTTTATCATCAAGGATAGTAAAGATTTTGTAAGAGATTTTGAAACTATGTATAAACAGGTAGAAGATCAATGGGGTCAAGAGGCCAGGGGTGAAGAAGATACTAGTTTTAGACTACTTGTGTCAGCATTAAAAAATATATACTCTGGAAAACGGATGGTTGATATTGGTTGTGGTCCTGGTCATCTTAGTAAGGCTTTTAAGGCGCAACTTAATGTAGAGTCTTATATTGGATGTGATGTTTCAAAAGCCGCTATAATTAAAGCTTCCCAATTAAATCCGGATGTGGAGTTTTTCGAACTTAATATAATTGAAAATAGCCGTGACTTTAAAGCTGATCTTGTAACTGCCTTAAAGACGTTGTATTACTGTGCACCTGAAATTGATGTTACTATCAATAATATCTATGAGATGCTTTTGCCAAACGGTTTTCTAGCTTATTCATATAATATAAAAGATGATTCATTTACAAAAAAGTTCTTAGACATTGAAACTCTTCGAGAAAAGCTGGTTATTAGAGGTTTTAAAAGGGCTTTTATATCTGATTATTATTATATAAATGAAGAGAGAATCGCGATTGATATTTTCCAAAAAACAGGTCAATGATTTTAGTTTATATACCTGCAAGAGGAGGGTCAAAAGGAATTCCATTAAAAAATTTATTTCCTTTGAATGGCAAACCTTTAATAGAGTATACATTTGAGATCGTCCAGCAATTAAAATTTGAATTTGGTGATTTAGTTTTCCCTTTACTTTCTACTGATGACGATAGGATTTTGGAATTTGCTGATAAACACGGATTTCTCACAGAATATAAAAGGCCTGATGAACTAGCTGATGATAAATCTACGATTGTTGACGGGTTGTTGCATGCAATCAATTGGCTAAATGAGACTAAAAGTATTGCACCAGATGCTATTCTTTTATTACAGCCAACTTCTCCAATGCGTGATTTTGCTGAACTTAAAAATATGGTGAATCTGTTTTTGGTGAATAATAATGAATCAATGTTTAGTGTTATACCCATGAAACAACATCCTTTTGAATGTATAGTTAAAAATGGGAATGAATGGAATTACTTAGCAGAACCAACATACGGTCAACAGCGTCAAAATTATAAGGATAATTATTATTTTATTGATGGTTCTTATTATTTAGTAAAAAGAAAATTTTTAGAAGATAATAAAGCCTTCATTATTTCTGAGTGTTCTGTTCCGTTCGTTTTGCAGAATAAATTTATTATTGATATTGATGAATATTTAGATTTAAAATTAGCTGAAGTTTTAATGAGAAAAGATAATGAATAGGTCTAATACCAATAGGTATGTATACATATTTATTGAAGTAGCTAAAAGGGAGATGGATTCGAGATTAGCATTAGCTGTCCATTTAGCAAAAAAAGGCTATAGTGTGATGGTCGGTGAGAAAAATCAATTATTGTGGAATATGTTTTTCAATAAATATCCACCCGGAGTAATTTTCGATAAATGTGCTCAAATAGCAGATACCCCAAATTTTGAAAAATTAATCAAAAAGGGTTTTATTTATACAGTTCTAGACGAAGAAGGCCTTATTACTAACAGCGAATATTTTACGAATTCAAGATTTAGTAAGAATGCCGAAAAATATATTGCTGCTAATTTTGTTGTTGGGAAGCATTTAAATGATTTAATACTTAATGTATATAAAGACGCAAAGAACATCATTTCAGGAAACCCTAGATATGCTATGTTGTTATCTGATTGGAGTCATTGGTTTTCACTTGAGTATGATCTCGTTAAGAATAAATACAACGAATTTGTTCTTTTAGTAAGTTCCTTTAATCCATATCCTCAAGTTTATAAAAACACTATCTCTGGAATGAAAGAGATAGATGAGTATTATAAATTGAAGCTTAAAGATTATTTAGAATCTCAGAAACATTCCGATTTGAATTTTGTACTACGACCACATCCTTCGGATCAGCCATATGATTATAGCGAATTGCAAATAGATGATCGATTTAATATCATACCTTGGATTAGTGCATCTGAATATATAGTAAATGCTAAATGTACGACTAGTATTGAAGCTTTCATTGCAGGTAAACGAGCATTCACATGGAAGTTAATTACTAAAGAAGCTGCCTATAAGCTTGCAAATATTTTTGCGGATGACATTAGTGAGTTTCACATGCCGGTTTTAGAGTCTATTCAATATAGAAGAAAGCAAATATTAAATAATCTACTATCCTTCAATGATTCCCCTTTTGATTCACTAAATATTATTGCAAGCAAAATCGAAGACTTATCCTTCAAGTCAACAAAAAAGATTTCCAAAATATCGATTCATAGGTACTTTCATCTTAAAAACAAGATAAGATTTTTAATAAAAGGAGACAACTATATTAGAATTAAGCAAAAATTTACTGAAAAGGATATTGTGTATGCAAAGCAAAAGGTATCTAGATATATAAACGATTGTGTAATAAATGATAAAGTTTTAGAAATTAATTGTTAACCAAATTCTAAATATATGTTAGGTAAGTATTATCAACAATTCTTCGTGAATTTCGGCGATTCTAGAGCAACTTTAAGTGGAGCTTTAGGCGAGAATGGCTTTACTATCATTCATGATTACTTCCAAGGCGATGATTATTTGAAATTGCAAGATGTTTCAAATAGCTTGATAGGTAGTGAAGAGTCGCAAGATATCCTTATGAAATTTCCTTTTTTGGAGAAACCATTATTTGATCAAAACGTAATAAAAATTATACGAGATTATCTTGGGCCACATGCTGTATTAGACTATGTTTCTGGGAGAAGATTCTTAGCTTCAGGTAATAAATCCGACGATTGGCATCATGATTCAGTTGGGCATAGAATTAAAATATTTATGTGTATAAATGACCAAAATGAAACTACACATACTAAGGTAGTTCAGGCTACTCATAGAATAAAATATTCTAATTATCAACAAAGAAAGTTATCTCATGAAGAAATAGAGAAAAGTGGAAAAGTAATTACAATTATTGGCAAAAAAAATGACCTT
>Ga0214919_10004418_pt1 | contig 20597 bp, 15 predicted proteins | sample LL1503_MetaG_FD_177994 | JGI IMG/M metagenome (GOLD analysis project Ga0214919, IMG submission 177994) | Freshwater microbial communities from Lake Lanier, Atlanta, Georgia, United States - LL-1503 | ecosystem: Environmental > Aquatic > Freshwater > Lake | place: USA: Georgia | collected... | reverse complement strand
TTTTTCGTGTGGACATCGCGACGAACACGAGCCAGATCACTGCACCGAGTGCCGTCATATACGCTCGGGCGCGCCCACTGATCCACCGCACCGTGGAACCGTCGCTTGCCGGAACGAGTGCGCCAGCGGCACCCAACAGAATCACCGAAGGAAATGCGAGCAACGACACGGCATCGAACGTGCCTTCAATGGCACCGATCAACACCACGCTGCCACCGGCAAGCGCGCCGAGTCGCGCGCGCGCCGGTTGCGAGTCGTCACGCCAGCAGCGCCATGCCGCCAGCAACAGCAAGCCGACAAATGCGATGAGCCCCAACGTCGCAATCGCACCCCGCTCTGCCAGCGCGGCCACCCAATCGCTGCTTGGCCACGGATTGGCTGTCATGCCGTTCGTTTCGAGAATAGACGGATCATTCCGCGCGGCAAACCCCGGGTACTCCGCTGCCCAATTGCCCGGTCCCACACCAAGTACCGGATGTGCCGCCGCCATCTTGAATGAGTTCTGGTACTGCTTGAGACGGCCCGCCCCACTTCCTTCGCGGTAGTTCACCACGCCGAGGACGGAGTCGAGGTAGGGCGAGTCGCTCTTCCAGTCGAGCCCGTTCGGGAGCAGCAGCGCCAGCACGACGCCGGTACCGAGGGCTCCGCCCAGCAGCCAAACGCGGCGCGGCGCGAGAGCGGCAACAATCACGTCGCGACGAGCCCACGCAACTGGCAGCGCGATGACGGCCCAGATGCCCAGCGCGAGCCAGGCGGCGCGCGTCCGTGAGAGCACAAGCGCCGCAGCGAGCATGAGAATCGCGACTGACCCAACCAGCGCGCGCGCGGACGATCGGGCGGTGGCCGAGAGCCAGACCAGCAACGGGAGACCCATCGCCGCGACATGCGCAATGAAATTGCGATTGCCCAGTGTGCCGCCCGGCGCACGATTGACCGCGAAAATATCGAACTTGACTCCGTACGCTTGCGCGAGCGACGATGCCGTCGCCAGTGTTACCGCCGCGCCGAGTGCGATGACCACCGATCGCTCTCGACCCGCATGGCGCAGCGCCGTCGCGCCCCAGAAGAGGGCCGCCGCGCTCAAGGAGAGTTCCACCGCGCGGACGGCGTGCCAACCGCTGGCGGCGCCAAAGCCCGAAATCACGGAGAGCGCCAGCCAGACGGCGAGCACGACGTTCACTCGCGTGGCCCCGGCTCGCCACCCAGCCGCCGCGAGCGAGATGACGATCAGCGTCGCCCCGGCGTGAAGCGCCAACTCCTTGGGGACGAAGAACCGGTCGAGATCGAACGACCGGTAGCTAACGACCGCCAAGGCCGCGCCGGCGGCAGCGACCCAAATTCCGAGAAGAATCAGTCCCCGCCCAACCGGGCTGAGTTCCCGTCCCGTGCGTTCGGAAGGCGTCGTGTCCACGGTCGGAATGTCGCCGCGCGGGCCCGGCTGCGCTACATTGCTGGAGCGATCCTGACGCTGGAGGACACCCGATGGCGATGTACGACGACAAGAAAATCCTGAACCTCGTCAAGAAAATGACGAAGACGCCCAAGCCGAAGACCGATTTTGCCAAGGTCTACGATAAGACGGCGCCGCAACGCGTCACTGATGAGAATGACATCGAACGCGACCGGTTCTTCAAAGAGATGAAGAAGCGCGAGTTCTAGGCGGTTGCTGGCTGGTTCAGGTTTGCGCGGGGTGCGGCTCGTCGAGCGTCAGCATCCGCCGCAGCACCTTCCCGATCATCGTCTTCGGTAGCTCCGCCCGGAACATCACCCGCGTCGGCACCTTGTAGTACGCCAGGTGCTGCTTGCAGTAATCGCGCAGCTCCGCCTCGGTCGCGTTCATTCCCGTGCGGAGCACGACGAACGCCACGGCAATCTCCCCGTGCGCCGCATCGGCGAATCCGCGCACTCCCACGTCGGCAACCGCCGGGTGCTTCGCGAGCGTTTCCTCCAGCTCGCGCGGCCACACCTGCATGCCATTCGCCTTGATGAGGTCTTTCTTCCGATCAACAATGAAGAGGTAGCCCTCTTCGTCGAGGTAGCCGAGGTCGGCAGTGTGCAGCCAGGTACGGCCGTCGGCGTGCTTCACGATCATCCCGGCTGTTTCAACGGGATTGTTGAAATAGCTCCGCATGATCTGCGGACCGCGCAGCAGGATTTCGCCTACCTCACTACCGGGCAATTCTTTCTCGGCGTTGTCCGCGTCAACAATGCGCACATGCACATCAGGAAGCGGCATGCCAACCGAGCCGAGTTTGCGTGGACCGACGATTGGGTTCGCCACGCCGGCAATGAGCGACTCGGTCATGCCGTACGCTTCGGTGATCGTCGCGCCGGTGATTTCCTCGAAGCGTCGCTTGGTTTCGGCCATCAATGGCGCCGCGCCTGATCCGCACACCTTGAGCGAGCGGAAGTTCACCTTGCCGCTCTTCACGTCCTTGTGATTGAGCAGCGCGTTGTAGAGCGTGGGCACACCGGCAAAGAGCGCGGGTTTGAACCCGGCGATGGACTTCACGAGGTCGTCGAGGTCGCGCGGGTTTGGCACGAGCCCGAGCGGAAACCGGCCCATCAGGTACACGCTCTGCACGAGGCAGGCGCCATACGAATGAAAGAGCGGCAGGGGTAAGAGCACGGAATCGACGCCGTCCACGAGCGACGTGCCGAACCAGGCGCGGAACTGCAGGCCCGTCATCACCAACGCCTGATGCCAGGCCATCACGCCCTTGGGCGTGCCGGTCGTTCCACCAGAGAGCAGGATCATGGCGTCGTCCTGCGGCCCGGGTCGCGGCGTGGAAACCGTTTTTCCGCGATGCGGCGCCAGCCATGAATGCCAATCGAGATCGCTCGGGCGAATCGTCACACGGTGACCGAGCTTTTTTTCCATGAACAGCGTGAACACCAACTTGATCAGCGGCGGAAAGAACTCCTTGATGCTTGTGGAGACCACCCGTTCCACTGACGTTCCGGCTCGCGCCGTACAAACCCGTTCGTAGAACGCGCTCAGCGTGACCACGATGCGCGGCTTGAGCGTCTGAAATTTCTCGACGAGTTCCTCTTCGGTGTAGATCGGGTTGAGCGGGCAGGCCACCGCGCCGAGCATCCAGGCGCCGTATTCGGCGATCAAAAACTGCGGGCAATTCGGCAGGAGGAGAGCCACGCGGTCGCCGCGTGTGACGCCCATCGCGGCGAAGGCCGACGCGCAGTCGTTCGCTTCACGCTGGAGTTGGCTCCACGAAATGGTCCGCCCCTTGAACCAGAGTGCTGTGGCGTCCGGCACCTCGCGAGCCGCCTCGGCGAGGTAGTCGAGGAGGGTCCGGTTGGGATAGGGCTCGAGCGTCGCCGGAACGCCCGGGTCGTAGTGCGGGAGCCAGCGCCCTTCACTGGAGTTACTCATAAGCGCTCCATCCGGGGGCCCGGGCGGGGCCCCGGGTAGAACGGTAGTTTCCGGAGATACGAGGGGCGTGCTTCGCGCCGCATTTCCCAATCATTCCCATCAGCCGAATATGCATCTCCGTGCTCGTTATCAACTAGCTGTCTGCGCTGCCATCCTCCTCGCCGGGCCTGCACTCTCAGCGCAGGGCAACATTCCCTCAGACGACCCCGGCATCAAGAAGGCCTTTGAAGCCATCAAGTCCTGGAACAGTTGGATTGTCGAGAATCAGGTTCAGCTTTGCGAAATCCCTGCCCCGCCCTTCAAGGAACAGGCGCGCGGCATTGAGTTCCGCAAACGGATGATCGCGCTGGGCTACCGCGACACGAAGATCGACGCGGCCGGGAATGTGATCGCCGAGCGTGCCGGTAAGGGCGGTGGACCAACAATCATGATCGCTGGGCATCTCGATACCGTGTTCCCTGAAGGCACCGACGTAAAAGTGAAACGCACCGGCACTCGCATGGACGGCGCCGGCATCGGTGATGACTGCCGCGGGCTCGTGGTGATTCTGTCCATCGCGCGCGCGCTCAATGAGGCCAAGATCGAGACGCGGGGCAAGGTGATTCTCGTCGCCGACGTGGGCGAGGAGGGGCCAGGTAACCTCCGCGGCATGCGCGAGCTGTTCAACAACGGCTACAAGGGCAAGGTCGACCAGTTCATCTCGGTTGACGGACTGGGCTTCCGCGTTGCCGCGCGTGCGGTGGGCAGCAAGCGCTACAACGTCGTGTTCACGGGCCCGGGCGGGCACAGCTACGGCGCTTTCGCGCGTGTGCCAAGTGCGATTCATGCCATGGGACGCGCGGTTGCGAACATCGGCGACCTCGTGCCGCCGACCGGCATCAAGACCACGTTCAATGTGGGTATCGTGAAGGGCGGCACGTCGGTGAACACCATCTCGCCTGACGCGTCCATGGAAGTGGACATGCGCTCGGAGTCGGTGGACAACCTCGAGAAGATGGATCAGTTGATTCACGGCGCCATTGAAAAGGGCCTCGCGACTGAGAATGCGCGATGGACCGCAGCAACCGAAAAGATCAAGGTGAAGTACGACACGATTGGCATTCGTCCCGTGGGTCGCGTGCCGCAATCGGACAGCACGCCCATCATCAAGGTGGCGCTCGATGCCGCCAAGGCGATCGGCGAGACGTCGGGCACCGACGCAGGCAGCACCGACTCCAACCTTGCGATGAGCATGGGTATTCCCGCCATGACCATTGGCGGCGGAGGCAAAGGCGGCAACGCGCACGCCGCCGGTGAGTGGTACGATGATGGACCGACTGGGTACAAAGGACCGCAGTGGGCCCTGTTGATTGTGGCCGCACTCGCGGGGATCGCACGCACGACGACCCCGTAGAAGACGTCACACGGAGACCCACACGATGGAACGCAGAGCGTTTGTCGGATCGTTCGCCGCCCTCGCAGCGGGTGTTGTTCTCGCACCGCGCGTCGCGCGCGCGGCAGGCAGCGCACGCGCGTCAGTCGCGCCACTACCGCTGATGACGATCTATAAGTCGCCGTCGTGCGGTTGCTGCAAGGAATGGGTGAAGCATGTGCAGGCGGCCGGCTTCAAAACGAAGGTCGTTGACATGGACGACCTCACGCAGGTGAAGACAGACGCCAGCGTGCCGGAAGATTTGCAGAGCTGCCACACCGCGCTGGTCGGCGCCTATGTAATAGAAGGCCACGTGCCCGCCGAGCTCGTGCAAAAACTCCTGACGGACAAAACCAAACTCACCGGACTCGCTGTTGGCGGGATGGTGGTGGGTTCACCTGGAATGGAACAGGGATCCATGAAACAACCGTACAACGTGATGGCATTCACGAAGGGCGGAAAGTCGACGGTGTACGCGCGGCGGTAGGAACGGCAAACACCCCACGTCAGGGCGCGCGAAACGAAAAAAGGGCCCGGCAGTTTGCCGGGCCCTTTTCTTATGCTGAACACTGGGGCGGGTGGACTCGAACCACCAACATCCGCATTAACAGTGCGGCGCTCTGCCGATTGAGCTACACCCCAAGTTGAAAAACATGGTCCTGAGGACACAAATCCCGGCCCAAGGACTGGCCGGGATTCATGCAGGTAAAGCTAGCCGGTTTCAGGCCGATTTCCATCGCTTCGGCTACCCTACGGCTTCTTCGTTGCCTTGGCCTTGAGCGAATCGCCGCGCTTTTCGGTGCGCACGCCGCGAGTTTCGCGGTGCTCGCCCACTTTTTGTGTGGCGGCCCCCTGCTTTTCCATCCGGGTGCCCTTCTTCTCGAGCGCCTCACCCTGGCGCTGGAGGGCTGCCCCGGCCTTCGGCTTGCCCGAATCGGTCAGTGCCGCGCCCTTTGTCTCGCGCTTTTCACCGCGAGCCTCGGTTTTCGCGCCACGGGCTTCCCGATTCTCGCCCGCCTTTTGGAGGTTCTCGCCCTGCGTCTGTTCGCGCTCGCCGCGTTTCTCAACTGCGGTTCCGACTTTCCTTGCCGGCGCGGTCGCCGTTTTTTTCGGCACCACCGTTCCTGCCTGCATCGCGCCGACCCCTGCCGGTACCGCGACTGCTGCGAAAATCATTGCCGCCACCATTCGTGCTGGGCGCATGTGCTTCTCCTGGGTTATCGGATGCGGGATTGCATCCCTTCGACTGCGGTCGCCAGAACAGCACAACCGCCGGCAGACACAACTCGCTCGCGTCCGTCGTATCTTCTACACATGAAAACCATTGCCGTCGCATCGGCCGCGCTCGTGTTAATCGCCTGTTCAGGAAAGAGCGACGCGCCGCGTCCCGCGACGGGCGCCGAGGCCATCGCCGAAGTGGCCGCTGCCAAGTCACTTCCGCCAGAAACCTTCACCAGTACCACGGCCGGTTTTGATCTGCAGTTGCCGGGCGTCTGGAAAGGCCGCTATCGCGCCGGCGAGAAGAAGGACACCACTGCCGGCGCCTATCTCGCCGTTGAATTCAAGTTCCTGCCCGACAGTGGATCCAAGGCGCCGTCGTTCACGCTGATCAACGTTCGAATTTTCACCAAGGCCGCGTGGGCCGCTGCTGCCAAGCGCCCCGGCGGACCAATCGGCTCGAAGCTGGCCGAGACAGACAAGGACGTGTACGTGATTTCGTTGCCTGACTCGAATCCATATCCGCCGGCTTCGAAAGAAGCACCGGTGTTCGACAAACTCGTCATCTCCATCGCACAGGGTGGCCAGCAGGTGCACCTCACGCCGCGTTAGTTCACGAACTCAGCACCCATGACCGTGCCAACGACACTAGCAATACCAACAAAGGCTGCGCGCCTCGGCACGCTCGCCATCGAAGGCGCGTTCGCGGTAGCCGCGGCCGCGCGTGCGCTCGACCTCGCCGGCCGCGAAGTCATTCATCTCGAGCTCGGCCAGCCGGATTTCCCTTCGCCGTCGCATGCGACGGCAGCCGGCATACGCGCGCTCGAGGCCGATGATGCGAAGTACACGGCGCCGGCGGGATTGCCTGAGTTGCGCACTGCGCTGCTTGGCTACGTGCGTGGGCGCGGCATTCCGGCGGAGCTCGACAACATCGTGGTGACCTCGGCGGCGAAGCCGATGTTGCAGTACGCGCTCCTCGCCACGGTGAATCCCGGCGATGAAGTGCTCATCCCGAACATCGGTTTCCCGATTTATCCCTCGGCTGTGCGGCTTGCTGGTGGAACCGAGCGCGAGTACGCGATTGAACTGAAGGACGGTCGCTGGCAGGTGGACTTCGACGCGATTGAGCGCAGCATCACGCCACGCACGCGCGCGATCATTCTCAACTCGCCGCACAATCCCACGGGATGGACCGCGACGCGCGAAGAAATGGAGCGGCTCGGTCGCATGGCCGAGAAGCACAACCTCTGGGTGATCAGCGACGAGATCTATAGCGGCCTCGCCTACGACTATCCCGATGGAGCGTCGCCGTCGGCGGCGGCCGTTCCGGGATTGCTCGACCGCACGGTGATCATTGACGGATTCTCCAAGCGCTGGTCCATGACCGGCTGGCGTCTTGGCTTTGGCGTAGTGCCAAAGGCGCTCTACGAAGATTTTGTGGCGCTGATCATCAACAACACGTCGTGCACGCCGCCGTTCATTCAGCGCGGCGGACTCGCGGCGGTTGAAGGCTCGCAGGACGTGGTGCATGCGCTGCGTAAATCCCTCCACGAGCGCCGCGATCGGTTCGTTGCGGGGCTCAACTCCGTGCCGGGAATGAAATGCGCGCTGCCGGCTGGCGCGTTCTACGCGCTTACTGACGTGAGGGCCCTGCTCAAGAAGTCCGGGCTCAGCACGCAGCAGTTTCAGGCGCGGCTGTTGCAGGAGTTCGGCGTGGCCGGATGCCCCGGCACGGACTTCGGCACCGCCGGTGAAGGATTCGTACGATTTTCGTTTGCGACCGCCGCGCCGAAACTCGATCGCGGCATCGAGCTGCTCACCAAGGCCGCGAAGGAACTCGGCGGGTAGCAGCAGTTACCGTAGCTCGGACGCTACCGCGTCCAGACCGCGATCAGGCCGCACCATTTGTCTCTTCCCGTTCCGCCGTACTGAAGGGGAATGGACGCCGGACCGGAGAACACTTCGATCCCATGAATCGCGGCCGGGGGCGGTAGGTTGGCCAGGTTCGGCGGATCGTCCTGCCAGAGAACTCCGTCCACTGCAACTTTGAGAAAGCAGGGCCGGTTGTTGAGCAGACTCACCTGGATCGAGCGGGTTGGAGTCGCACGAACATCGCCCCCCATCTGGCTGATCGCGATGGACGACAGGTTCGTGAGCATATGCCACGCATCCGGCGGATTTCGTTTTTCGATCTCCGCCCTTGTGATTGATCGAGTTGCCGCCCCATTCAGGCGCCGCGTTTCAAAATCGTCGAGCCGGTCGTTGCGCTTGCGCTCATCTCCGACGATCCGCACCGTGTCGAGCGTGGGAAAGCCCGCTGAACTCATGATGATCGGAATCGTGTTGCGCCCCGGCGCGATGGACACAACGATCTGCCCCGGCCGAAATCCGATCTTGCGCGCCCGCACCGTCAGGCGCCCGGGCGCCGCGTCTGCCAGCAGGACGCGACCGGTGGTCCCTGTGTTGAACGTGCGCACCAACCCGTCGGGCGTTTCCACATCGAGCGTCGTTCCTGGAACCAGCGCGCCGTCGTCGTCCGTGACCGTGAACTCCACCATCGCGCGGTTCGCCTTGGGCAGCAGAAGGTCCGTGGTCGCCGCAACCCGGTGTGGCACAAGATCCACGGCGCCGAAGGCCTGATCGGCATCAAGCGTCAGCCGCCGGGCATCACTCACCTTGTCCATGCGGACGCGCGCAATGAGGAGTACGTCGCGTGGCACGCCACACACCTTGTATCGCCCAGCGTCGTCGGTCATGGACCCCACGGACTGCTCGGTGAACGACACTCGGTCCGCGTTGTTCTCCACCCCGACCTTGACCCGTCCCAGCCAGGTAAACGTCACCGCGACGTCGGCCAGCGGATTGCCCAACGAGTCGCGCACCAGTCCCCGCACGAGCGATTCACCGGCGTGGATTGAATCCCTGCACACCGCGGTGAGAATCTCGTCTGCCGACGGAAGGCGCACGCTGTCCGTGTGTGAGCGCACCGTCACGTCCACCTCCCGCATCACCGACGCGACGTGGAGTGTGTCCATGAGCGGAGTACGAACGCGCGCTTCATATCGCCCTTCGAGTACCGGAGCAATGCGGGCGCGCCCACTGGCATCCGCCGTGGCGACATAGTCCGTGCCCACGAGTTCCACGATGGCGCGCGCGGGATTCACCGATTGGTCGCGCGCCACGACCTGTACGTCGAGCCGTGCGCCCGCTGCCTGATACACGACGGTATCGCCGCGACTCACTTTCGTGACCTGTCCACCCGTCACCTGGATCGCGCGGAGCGAGCCGACCGCTGTCGGACGAACGACACGTCGCACGCCGGGATCATTGCCAATCGGCGCACGCCCGATCTCCGGCATGCGAATGCTCCACTTCCCGATCAACCAGCCACTCGTTCCCGCGCGAAGAAACTCGACGCGCCCGCCCGGCGACGCCTTCTCCGCAATCGCCGGCATGTTCGTGTACGTGTAGTCCATCCAGCGCAGTTCGGCGCTGCGCCGATCAAGCCAGAAGGTGCCCTCGATATCGCGAATGTCTTTTTGATCTTTCGCTGGGCGGAACCCAACACCGACAAGCGTGTCGGCGCCGCGCGCAGACGGCACGATCTGAAAGCAGTGCGTCGAGGCGAACGAGTCAGAGAGCAGCACATCGCCATCAGGCGCGTGATACGTCGTCTCGCCGCCTTCGGCGACGACATACCCCTGCGCCGCGAGTGTTTCGGCAGGCGCGCTCTTGAAAGCGTGCGTCGTGGGATTCGTCGTGCTCTTCACACGCAGCCCGCGCACAATGCGACCACTCGGATCCAGCGTGCGATTGTACTCAATCCAGTCGGCGACGAGCGGCGCGTCGGCAGCAGCAAGCTGCGACGACATGATCGCCTTGCGCGCCTCTTCCCAAGCGCGGGCGACGAGGGCACCTGAATCCGGACGCGTCCGGCAGACATCGTCACCCTTCACGCTTACGGCCTGCAGCGACACTGCAACGTCAGTGATGGTGACCTGTACCGAAATAGTGTCGCTTGTAGCGACAGTGACCGTCGGCCCATCCGTCGGCCGAAAGCCAATCCGGAGGACCTTGATCGAGTACCTGCCGGCTGCGTCGAGGCGGAGTGTAAAGGCCCCGCGCTGGTTTGTGAGTGTCCGTGCCGGCTGCGATGAATCACGAACGGCTATGACAATCACGCCAGCCGCGCGCGTCGCACCGTCTGGCATCGTCACTGTGCCGCGCACGACCTGGGCGCCAAGGGGCCGCGCCAGCGGAATCGCCAACGGAATCGCCAGCGGCACGGCCAAGGCAAGCATGGCAACGGCGGTGCGAAGGCTCATACCAAACGGTACCAGCTACCGGTCGATCCGAAAAGGCGCCACATCAAAATCGGATTTTTCATCGAGCAACAGCTGCGCCTGAAGTTCTCCGACGGCGGCCGCGAACTTGAACCCGTGTCCTGAACAGGGACTCGACACGAGCACCTGCGGCATGCCGGGAAGGAAGTCGATGACGAAACGCAGGTCGAGGGTGTCGGTGTAGAGACAGGATGCCGCATCGAGCAATTTGGCCGAACTGACCCAGTCGAAGAGCCGCGCCGCCGCGTTGCGAACGCGCGCGATGTCGTGCGGCTCGATCGTCCTCCTCAGATTCCGCATGTCCGTGACCGGCTCACCTTCGTAGTGCACGGCGACTTTCCATCCGCGCGGCCCGACGGGAAATCCATAGATGAGCTGCCCATCTTCGAACTCGCACATGAAGATCGGAAAGCGATCAGGCATCCACATGGCGCGTTCACCCGGGGGCTCAAACCAGGTCACGGTCTGGCGCTCGACGTTGAACGTCGGTCCCATGGCTCCAAGGAGCTCAGTAATCCACGGCCCGGCGCACAATACCAGCTTGCCGGCCTCGTAGGTCCCGTGCGTCGTACGCACACGAACGCCGTCACCTTGTTGCGCCCAGTTCAGGACCCTCTCGCCAGTCTTGAGCGTCGCGCCGCGCGCCGCAGCGAGAGTGAGGTGCGCCGCCACGCAGCGCTCGGGATCGAGGAATCCGGCGTGTGGGTCAAACAGTGCGCTCACCCCCGCCATGGGAATGAACTGCGGAAATCGTTCCTGCAGTCGCGACCGCGGAATCTCTTCGAGCGGCAGGTGGTGTTCCGCCGCCGCGCGACGAACGCCCTTGATGAGCCCGCTCTCTTCGCGGCCGAGCATCAAGCCGCCGTTGATCTGCATCAAATGGGGCTGGCCGGCGTCCTGCTCGAGGCGGCGCCAGAGTTCGTAGCTCCGCTGCACGAGCGGCACGTACAACGGATGTTCGTAGTAGAGTTGGCGAATGATGCGCGACTCGCCATGCGACGAACCGAGCTCATGTGGCGGCTTGAATTGGTCGAGGCCCAGCACCCGGGCACCGCGCGCCGCAAGATGATACGCGGTTGCGCTGCCCATGGCACCGAGCCCCACCACAATCACGTCATACGTTGAAGCCGCGTTGGTCACGGCGGGAAATTACCAGCCGGTTTGGCCGACCGTTACCTCTCCAGGTGAGCGCGCGGATCGCCGGAGCGTGACAGTATCTGCATAGCCCGCTTCGCGATCCAGTTGCCGCCGTCAGACGCGAACCCGATCAGCGTCGAGAGGCCTTCACCGCGATTAGGGAAAACGTTGGGGGGTGGGAGCCCGAAGGCCCCCACCCCCCCCCACATCTCGCTCGTGTGGCCGGCCTTGGCGAGCCTGTTGGCAGTTACTTCTCGAGAATCAGCAGGTGGAACGAGCCCGGGACCATGGGGGGGCGGCCAGCGCGGCCGGTCACCGGAGCGGGCGCGGCCCCGTACTGGGCCGTGACCGTATAGAGTTTGTGCGTCTTTTCGTCGATCGTCATCGTGCGCGAACGGTCTTCGGTCTTGGCCAGGCCCTGCGACGTGTACTTGTCCGGCGAATCCTCATGGATGACCGCGATGTTGCCGTCGCTGCACGAGGCGAAGACGAGCTGAAGGGCGGTGTCAAACGCCGCGGCGTCCGTGCCGGCGCAGATCGGAATGCTCGCGACCGTCTTTCCGTTGGTGTAGTCGACGACGGTCACGGTTTTGCTTTCATTGCAGCCCGCAAAGAGTCGCTTATGCGCTCGGTCAATGGCCAGTCCGGTGGGCGCCTTGCAGCCGTCGAGCGCCCAGGTGGCCTTTACAACGAGGGTCTTCGCGTCGAACACGAAGAGGCGGTTCCCTTCTTCGTCGTTCACGAAGATGGTGCCGGCATTGTCGGACTGGCCGGTTTCCAAAACCCCTTCCGTTTTTACGGTCCCAACTACTTTCCCGGTTGCGGCATCAATCGCCGTGGTGCTCTTGCCCGTGTGATTGAAGGTGAACACGCGCTTGCTGAACGGGTCGTACAGGATGGCGTCGGGGTTCTTGCCGGTGACGGTGACTCGTCCCGTTTCCTTCATCGTCTTCATGTCGAAGATCGTGACCGTCGAATCGCCGCCGTTGCTCGTGAAACCCTTGTTGAACTCCGGTGCAAGCGCGATGCCGTGCACGCCGCGGGTGTCATCGATCGTGCCAATCGGCGTGTTCGTCTTGAGGTCAACGATCTGCACCAGATTCGCACCGCCGCGCGAAATGTAGACGCGCTGCGCATCAGGATCGACGGTGAGATAGTCCCATCCACCATCTACGCCGAGGGGCACCGATTTGGTGACATGATACGTGGTGGCGGCCTGCCGAATCGCCGGCGCGGCAGCGACCAGCGCAAACACGCTGGCAGCAATGAGGGGAGTATGGCGAGCGGACTTCATTGAATCTCCATGGTGAAAGAACTGCGTGAAGTTCGGTGTCTTCTCAGGCAACCGTCGTCGGGAGCCGGTAGTCGCGGCCGCGCACAGCAATGAGCAACGTCGGGACGAGGTACAGCGTGATCGGCGTCGACAGCGCGAGCCCGCCGATCACGGCCAGCGCGAGAGGACGCTGCATGTCACTCCCGGCGCCGAGGCCGAGCGCGAGTGGCAGCAAACCAAAGAGCGTGCAGAGCGTCGTCATCAGGATGGGCCGTAACCGAATGCGCGCCGCCTCCCGAATGGCCGGCTCGAGCGCGAGGCCATCGCGCATCCGCAGACGCGTAAAGTCGAGCAGGATAATTCCGTTTTTGACAATCAAGCCGACGAGCAGAATCAGGCCCATGAACGATGACACGTTCAGTGCCGTCCCGGTCGCGAGCAACAGCACGAGCGCCCCAACGAAGGACAGCGGCGCGGCGAGCAGCACGACAAAGGGCTCTACGAACGACTGGAACTGAACCACCATCACCGCCACGACGCTCGCAGCCGCCAGCGCCAGCACGAGCAGCAGCGCGCGAAACGCCGTCTGCTGCCCGGCGTACTGCCCGCCAAGCTCGAGGCGAATGCCGGCGGGCGCAGGATGTTTCTTCAATACATCCTTGATCTCCGCCATCACCGACCCAAGGTCGCGCTTGCCGAGTTCGGCCGTCATCATGATCATCTGCTGCTGGTTTTCGCGCAGCAACTCGGCGCGTGCATCCATCGAGGTGAAGTGGGCGAGCGATCCGAGCGGCACCGGACCGCCGTGCTCGCGACCGACCAATGGAAGCGAGGCCAGCAGGGCCGGATTGAATCGCACGGAGTCCGGCGCCCGCACGCGCACACCAACGGAGCGGTCGTCGAGGCGAACCTCCCCAGCTTCCACCCCAAGCAGCGCGCCGCCGACGGCATCGCTCACCGCGGCGGGCGTCAGTCCCGCGCGATTGGCCTCAGCCGCGTTGATCGTCATCGCTATTTCGGCTGTTGGCTCACTGACACCGCTGTACAGATCCTCGATTCCTGCGATCTTCGACATCGCCGAATCCAGCGTGGTCCCATATGCCTCGAGCACCGCGAGATCGGCACCGAAGAGTTTGACTTCGACTGGATGGGCGTTGCCGGCGACATCATTAATCACGTCCGAAAGGATCTGCAGAAACTCCACCCGGAGTCGTGGGAGGTCACGCTCGATCCGGCTTCGAACGTCCTCCATCACTTCGGCAATCTCGCGCTTGCGCTTGTTCCCTGGCGCGAGACGCACGACGTAGTCACCACGATTCTGTTCGGTGGCGAACAATCCGAGTTCGGCGCCGGTTCGCCGCGAGGTGCCGATTACTTCAGGCGTCGTGGCGAGAAAGCCGTCCACGATCTTCAGCATCCGGTCGGTTTCCACGAGCGAACTGCCGCCGGGGCTCCAGTAGTCGAGGACAAATGCGCCCTCGTCCATTTCCGGCATGAAGCCGGTTTCGACGCTTCGATACGCGAACCAGCCGCCCGCTACGAGCACCACGCCGGCCACAATCATCAGGCGCGCCTGGTGCAGCACGCCACCAAGCGAGCGCTCATAGAAATCCGAGAGCGAATCGATCATCCGGCCGAGGCCGGCGAGCGCACCGGTGGGCGCACCGGTGGGCGCGGACGCCGTGCCCTCAGTTTGCTCTGCGTCGGCGGCGGTGAGGAACTGTTCAGACAGCAGCGGAATAATCGTGAGTGCCAGCACCAGCGACACCAGGACGGCGATTGTCAGCGTGATCGACAGTGCGTGGAAGAACTGGCCGACGACGCCATCGAGGAGACCGAGCGGCAGAAATACCACCACCGTCGTGATGGTGGACGTGGTCACCGGCCAGATAAGCTCCTGAACCGCGTCACGAATGGCCGCGCGCCGATCAGCGTTCAAGTGCAGATGGCGGACGATGTTTTCGGTGATCACGACCGCGTCGTCGATCACGAGACCGATGGCAATGGCCATGGCGCCGAGCGTCATCAGGTTGAACGTCTGCCCTGTCACCGACATCACGTAAATCGTGATCACCATCGTCAGCGGGATGGCGGACGCGCTGATGGCGGTGATGCGCGCGTGCCGCAGGAAGAGCAGGAGCACGATGATCGCGAGGATGGCGCCGATGAGCATCGCGTCGCGCACCGACTTTACCGCTTCGCGTACGAGCGAGGCTTGATCGTACACCGGCTTCAAGTGGACGCCCGGCGGCAACGTTGGTTTCAACGCACGCGCGAGCGCTGCGATGCTGTCTGCCACTTCGAGCGTATTCCCGCCGACGCGGCGCGTGATGTTCAGCTGCGCCACCGGCTTGCCGTCGCCCGCAATGATGCGCAGGTGGTCCTCAGTGCCCGCATAGACCTTTGCAATGTCACGCACGCGCAACCCGTGACCGATCACGACGTTGCCGATGTCTTCTATGGAATGCGCCTCAGTAGCGCTGACAATCAGGTACTGCTTGTAGTTGGCCGGCATGCGGCCGACGGCCTTTACCGACGTCGCCTTCGTGATCGCCTCGGCCAGGTCGGCGTACGTCATCCCCTGTGCCGCGAGCCGAATCGGGTCCGCGACGACCTCGATTTCCCGCATGTCATTGCCAAGCACTTCCACGCGGCCCACGCCCGGCACGCGTGAGAACACCGGCTTCACCTGATAGCGGGCAATGTCGAACAGAGCAGCCGGATCGCCGCCCTCGAGGTTGTACGACAGGATCGGGAAGAGCGACGGCACCTGGCGCTCGGTTACGATATCCATTCCGGCGGGGAGATCGCCTTGCGCCTGAGTCACGCGGGCGCGCACCTGCTGCAGGGCGTCCACCATGTCGGTGCTCGGCGAGAACATCACGTTGATCTCGCTGGCGCCGCGAATGGATTTCGACGACACGCGAACGACGCCGGGCACGATACTGACCGCTTCCTCGAGCGTGCGCGTGATACCGAACAGTTGTTGCCGCGCGCCGAGCGATGATCCTTCAGCGACAATCGTGACGCGATAGAACGCCAGCTCGGGATAGATCGCCGATGGCAGCGAGAACGCTGCCCAGATGCCGGCGGCGGAGAGCAGCGCGACCGCGAGGTAGACGAACCTCCGCTGCTCCGCGAGGAGCCCAAACAGCGACCCGCGGGACTTCACGGCTTCGCTCACGGCTTCTTCGCGGCGTCAGGCTTCTTGGCGCTGTCACCCTTCGGTTTTGTCGCCTTTGCAGCCGGCGCAGGATCGCCGCCCGCGTCGTCTTCGTCATCGGAGATGCCGTTGATCTTGCCACCGTCGGTCATGCCGAAGGCCCCTTCGACGACGACGATCTGCCCGGCCTTGAGTCCTTCCGCAATCCGAACCGACGTCGCGGTACGTCCGCCGACCTTCACGGCCTGCTGGTGACAGATGCCTTCTTCGTCCACGATGAACACTTTGAATCCCTCACCTTCCGGCACGAGCGCCTTGATCGGCACCATCACGGCCTTCGGAAACTCCGCTACGGTGACTTCGGCCGTCACGTTCTCACCAATCCGCAACGCGCGCTTCAGATCGCCACCGCGTGCGCGCACGGAGACGGCCCGGGAATCAGGATCCACGGCGCCGCCAACTTCGCGCACAACGGTCTTGCCAATCACCGCAGCATCCGAGTTTTGCCCGACGGAGACCGTCACTGGGGCACCGGTGTGGATGCGCGCGGCGTCTTCTGGGCTCACGAGAAAGAGCAGATCGAGCGCCCGCGGATCGGCCACTTCAATCAGCGGCTGACTCGCGTCGACCGACGCGCCGAGCACGGCATTCATTTTCGTGACGACGCCGTCAATCGGCGATTCGAGGCGCGCGAGTTGGGCTTCGCGTCGCGCGGCAACGGCGTCGGCTTTGGCGCGGGCGAGATCTGCGGCGGCCTGCTCTTCATCCTTTCGTGCGGCAATGCCCTGCGCGACAAGCCGCTGCGCACGGGTGTGTGCCGACTCGGCGGCCTGGACGGCGGCATCGGCACTAGCGGCACGGGCTTCGAACGGCGCTCGCTCGAACTCCACGAGTGGAGCGCCCTTCTTCACGGCCTGGCCCACAACAGTGAGCACATTGGCGACACGCGTAGGCGCCGGCGCGCTCAGGAGCGCCACCGAGCCCGAACGCGGGACAACAGAACCGATCATCGTGATCGTTTCACGAAACAGTCCCGACGCGGCAACACCCGTGGTCGCCGTCACGTGCGGCACCGCGGGGCCTTCCTCCGGCGCCGCCGCTTTGCACGCGACGGATGCGCCAAGCACTGCTCCAAGCAGCACGACCGCGATTGGGCGCAGTGCGCGCGATGACATCCAGTTCATTGCAGGCCGTCCGGTGTGACCGTGAGGGTAAGCACTCGCGTCGTCGCAATGGAAATCCAGGCGCGCGCGAGATCGTCTACATAGTTGCCGAGCACGTCACGTGCGGTGCGCTGTGCTTCGAGCACACTGGCGAGCGTCGCCGCCCCTTCGCGGAACGCGGTGAGCGACATTGCCGCGACCCGGTTTGCGCTCGCCACCAGCTGACCGCCGCGCTGTACACGAGCGAGCGCCGATTCGCGTTCGCGCGAAGCACGCGCAACGGCCGCCTGCGACTCTGATCGCGAGAGGGCGAGCTCTGCCTGCGCCCGGTCGCGCTCAGCATCGGCCAGTGCGATCGGTCCGCGGTTGCCGTCGAGCAACGGAATCGGCAGAGACAATCCGAATGTCGGCAACAGTTTGTTGCCGGTGCCGCCTGGATCGCGGGTGTCGAATCCCGCCATGATGTTTGGTGGCGCCCACCGGTTTCGGCGTTCGAGCTTCGTGAGCAACTCGGCGGCCTCAAGCCCCGCCTGCGCGGCCGCCACAGTGAGGGGAGTCCCCATCGTGGCATGCGCGTCTGAAGCCGTAGGAACCCCGAGTGAATCGGCAATCACCACACGCGCCGAATCGGCCGGCAACCCCATGACGGTCTGGAGCGAGAGCACGACATCGAGATACGACAGCGAATCGTTCGCGGCGGCGTTGCGCTGTTCGCCAGCGAAGAGCGCCGCGAGTTCAACGTCCAGATCACTCGCGTCGCCGGCATCTCGCCGCGCGACGGCAATGCGACGCAGCGAGTCAGCGTCAACGGCATTGCGGCGCGAGAGCTGCAGGTGCGCAAGTTGCGCCTGTGCGTGTGTATAGAGCGTATCCGCATCGAGCGCCGCGGCGGCACGTTCGAACCGGAAGCGGTACCGGCTCGCCTGCTGCGTAGCGGTCGCGACTTTGACGCGCGTGTCGCGCAGCCAGGGATAATCCACCGGCAGGTCAACTGTGAGGTGGTACTGCGGGGTGTCCTTCGAGTAGGCCGCGCCAAACGTTGGGTTCGGAAATGCCCGCGCCGAAAGTCCCAGTGCGCGGGCGACGTTGGTGTCCGCGGCAGCAAACGCGAGGCGTGCGCCGCGAGAAACCGCAGCGTCGATCGCGGCGGCCCGGGTCAATCGTTGTGGTTGGGCCAGCAGTGACGACGCGGCCACAAGAACAGCGATGATCAGACGGATCGCGCGCATCGGCTCCATGGAGAAGAACAAACCGGCGACGGATTTCGCCCTATGGGCGATTTTAGCGTCCGTACCTGTCAGGAGGATGACAGGGAGCTCCTCGGCGGCGCGCTCGCCGCAGGAGAGAACCGCACGGTAAACCGCGAACCCGCGCCAGGCACGGATTCGGCGGAGATGACGGCGCGGTGCGCATCGGCAATCCACTTGGCGATGGCCAGACCAAGACCGGCCCCAGTAACGGCTTCCGCGCTCGCGCCTCCCTTGGCACGAGCTGGATCGCCGCGAAAGAACCGTTCAAACACGTGCGGCAGATCCGGTGCCTCAATCCCGACGCCCGTGTCGGCCACGTCGAGCACGGCTGCTCCATCGGTCGACCCAACCCTGAGCCGCACCGTGCCACCGCGGGGAGTGTACTTCACGGCGTTATCGAGCAGGATCATCACCAGTTGGCGCAGCAGCGCCGGGTCGCCGTCCACGCGCGCTTCTTCGAATTCCTCTATCTGGATCTCGACGCCACGCTGGCCGGCCATCGTGCGCGCAGTCTCGGCGGCGTCGAGGGCGATGTCATCGAGCGACACGCGCTGGTGCTCGAGCGCACGCTCTCCGGCATCTGCACGGGCGAGCGTCAACAAGTCGTCCACAATTCTTCCAAGGCGCAGTGACTCCGTGTCAATCGCGCGGAGCACTTCTGTGTACCGCGCCACATCGCGCGGCTGCTGCAACGCCACCTCGGCGTGGGTGCGCAACACGGTGAGCGGTGTGCGCAGTTCGTGCGCCGCATCGCCCATGAAACGGCGCATCTGTTCCATCGATGCTTCGGCTGGCTCCGTGGCCTTTCGCACCAGAAACCAGCCACCAGCCGTGACGAGCAAGAGCGCGAGCGCGGCCGCCGAGCCGAACGCGGCGATCAGCGAGGCAAAGCGGTCTTCGAGTTCCACTTTGTCGGCGACGGCAACGGCGGCCATGGTCGCGCCACTCGCGAGTTGGATACGTGCGGCGCGAATGCGAAGTGCATGTTCGTCGTCGAGCTGGTGATCTTCATTGACCTCGCCGGATTTCAGCGCGCGCAGTGCGGCATCGGCAATCCACGCAGGCACCTGTGTCGGAATAACGGCAGCGCCATGATCGTCGAGCAGGTAGAGCGTGCGATCCGGGATGCGCAGCTCTTCGACGGCATCCACCACCTGGCCGCGAGCCGAGGCCGTTTCCATTTCACGAATGCGGGCGGCGCGTTCAATCTCAGTTGTCGCCTGCGCCAGTGACTTGTCGAGCTGTTCGGCAAACTGATTGCGCACCGTGACGAACAGACCGCCGCCGAGTAGGAGCAGAATGCCAAAGAGCGTTGCGGCATACCAGAGGGTGAGGCGAAAACGCAACGCGGCAAGCGGCCGGACTACGCTGGTGGTGCGAATCGGATTCATTCGCCGAACCGGTATCCCGCGCCACGCACGGTGTGAATCAGAGGCGAAGCGTAGCCGTCGTCGATTTTTCTGCGGAGCCGGCGCACGAGAACTTCGAGCACGTTGGTGAAGGGATCGTGGTTGTCATCCCAGACGTGCGCGGTGATGGTCGCACGGTCAACCACGCGGCCAACATGGCGAATGAAACACTCGAGCAGCGCGAACTCTTTCGCCGTGAGTTCTATCGCGTGTCCGCTGCGGGTGACGCGCCGACTGGCCATGTCCACATCGAGGTCGGCGATGCGCACCTGCTCTGACTCAATCGCGGGCGGTCGCCGAGCGAGCGCGCGAACGCGGGCGAGCAGTTCGGCGAAAGCAAACGGCTTGGTCAGATAGTCATCAGCGCCGCGCTCGAGTCCGGTAACGCGATCGGCCACAGCATCGCGCGCGGTGAGCATCAGGATGGGCGTTGCCACACCACGCGTGCGCAGTTCACCGCAGAGATCGAATCCGGAGCCACCGGGCAGCATCACATCGAGGATGATCAGGTCGAACGGGGCACCGAGCGCCCGGGTGCGGCCTTCCGTATATGACTCAGCACGCTCGACGCGGATGCCATGTTCCTGCAGCCCCGATTCCAGGGTCGCGCCGATTTCGCGGTCGTCTTCGACGAGCAGCAGCCTCATGCGCCGAATCTAGTTCCTGCCGCGAGGCGCCGTTGTCATCGTCCTGTCAGCCGGCCGGCCTATCTTGCATGCCTAGCGCCGCACCCCCGTGCAGCGCGCCAATCATTCGAACCAGAGGTTGATATGCAACTCAAGTCATTGCTCGGTGCAGTGGTTGTTGCCGCGAGCGTTGCTGGTGCGCAGGCACCTGCG
>Ga0214919_10004417_pt1 | contig 20600 bp, 10 predicted proteins | sample LL1503_MetaG_FD_177994 | JGI IMG/M metagenome (GOLD analysis project Ga0214919, IMG submission 177994) | Freshwater microbial communities from Lake Lanier, Atlanta, Georgia, United States - LL-1503 | ecosystem: Environmental > Aquatic > Freshwater > Lake | place: USA: Georgia | collected... | reverse complement strand
TGGCGAAGAAGAGCTCGAGTTAGTAAGCAATATTGGATACATCATTGCGCCAAGCGAGCGCTCGGGAGAAGGGTTGACCGTGCAGGTTATTGATGGTCTGCGCACGTGGTCATGCGCTACCAGTTTTGGTCAAATCATGGTCAAGGGTGCACCAGCCAGTTTTTCTGGCTCACACACTCTCTCTCCCCGCTTTGTGCGTATTGCCGAACACCTTGCCAATTTAGGAGACCCCGTTGAGATCACTATCGACGACGATGTGGCCTGTGCAAGCAATGACATGGGTAAGGAATTCATGGCTGTGGCAACGACGCAAAGTTTGGTTGAGAGTCTCGATGGCGACAACATCACATCGGTCGAGATCTCCCAAGTATCGCTCTATCACATGCTCAATTGGGGCAGTTCTGATCCTGCGGCATACGTGTCTGATGAAGAGATGAGCAAAGTGCCAGCCGTGAGTGTGTTCAAAGTGGAGCCAGACATGTTGGGCATGAACAGTTCATACGACGAGGTTGGGTGTAACCGCATGTCAACTTTTCAATTTGCCACGGTGACAGGGCCTACAGGCGAATTTGCCGTTGATCGAATCATGATCCGCCGTTTCGCATCCTTCTTGCGCCTGCCAGGCAATATTCCCCTGACAGTCTCGTTTGATCTGGACAAGGGCACGGTCGTACAGTTTGCCGGAGCCAACTGGAAAATCATGCTCAACCGCATGAATACAGGGGCTGGGCGTTATCACGAAGATGTTCTTGAAGCATTGCGTGCAGCAAAGCTCGACTTCATTGAAGGTGATGACGCAAGCGTTTGTGTCGATTACGAAGGCCAAGTCATTGTGCTCGATTTATTAGATGGCCGCTGGCCAATCGTGCGCTGCACTATCGAATTGGTAACGGGTGTCGAACGCACACTTGATTTGCTGAAAGAGATCGATATGCAAAACGAGGGTCGTGTTAGCACCAAGTACTTCATGCGTGGCGACAGTGTGATTGCATGCGTTGACGTGCGTTGTGATGGGCTTCCCCACCTCGAGCAAGAGTTGAAATCGCTGGTGGCCGACTCAGACTTGTTGGGCAGTTACCTGGCATCACTGGGCATCGTGGGCGACGAACTGAGCCTGATCTAGGTCTGTAGATTCACCCCTCATCGCCATCAACAACCGCGACCACCGATAATGATCGGGTAATTGCGGGCATTTCCATGATTGGGAAGTTCGAAATTAGGAATAGAAAAAGCAAGAACTATTTTTAAAATTCCCCCAATCAAATCCGAAATTTCATACACGCAAGCTATACATGGGCACGCCATTATGGGAACGCACCAAGAACGACTTTTTACCTTTGCCTTGTAGGCCTTCGAAGATACAGGATTCAAACCTAACGGTGCTTATAGTTAGTCTGTATCCAGAGGGGGCTCTTATGGGATTCTTGAGGAAAGCAGTTCGCTACACAGTTCCAAAAGTCAGCGTGAATCAGAAAGGGGTGAGATTCGGCAACCACTTTGGTGGTGTGTCTTCTTCTTGGAGCGGAAAGCCGAGAGCAGACTTTGGCGTAGGCCATGTGCGGGCAAGATTCGGCTCTGGTTCTTACCAGGGTGGACGCATATCCAGCTCTAGTCCAGGAGTCTCACCTACTCAAGAATATGTAGACCTCTCTGGAACAAGAGCCCCAGTTTTCTCTGCTCGTGAACGCCGTGAAAGACCTGGTTTTGAATCAATGAAAAAATATGGCGTGATTGGATTGTTTCCACAAGCATTTCATCAACACGTTGCAACTTTGTTTGTTTATGCTGGGTTGTTCTCTTCATTTCTATTCACTGCAATTACCAGATTTTTCGCCCGAGAGTACTATGTCCAAGATGAATTATGGATGGATGACAAAATTTCTTCGTTCCTACCTGGTGTACTTGGATTTCTTTGTTTATGCTTTTTTATTTTTAGTCTTATTTCTTTCCTAATCAGTCACCTGCCAGTAATTGCATATACAGAATCAGTTAAATGGAAGAGGATTGCTCATTCAGTTGTGCTTACATTTTTTGACTCATATATTTTTTTCAGCGTTTTCACTAAACCAAATTCAGCACAAAAAGTATTTAACTTTGACTTATCGGGCGATGGTTTGGGATTCAATCGGATTTTAATTTTTCCGATTTCTGCAATTTGTTTATTTATCACAATGCAATCTTTGGTCCGCTCCCTCGAGCCAAAGGAAAAGACTGAGAATCGAGATGCAAAAAATCGGATACTCATTCAAGAACATCAACAATTTAAAGCGGAAATCCGACTAGCACGGGAAGCAGCGTTTCATTACCTGCGGGTTGGCAGCTTTCATCGTAAAGGTGGACGAATCCATGAACTAAACCAACAGATTCATTGGAAAAACGACAGAACTGTTCGAAGGGTAATGCAAAAAACGGAATGGGTAGAATGGATGGAGTGGACGAAAATGCAAGCGGTTGCGCGACTCAGTGCTAAAGCGCAATTCGAGGAAGACGCCGATGCAATTACAGAGGCTGCGTACCGATTCTTTCTTAAATACCCAGAAGTTCCTACAAGCCAAACCACGATTGATAGTGCAAGAATGAACATCTTGAACATGACCTGCGAGGAGCTTTCTCAAATGCTCAAACTTACCTATCGAAAAGTCAAGGGGTTCTGTCGGAAAAGCAAATCGGGCACCATCAGAGTGGACTAATAAAGCTTCGCTGGGAACTTGAAGATAGGTTCGGTCTTCAAAACCTCTAGTAAAGTTCCAAACCTTATGACATATCTGATTACGCCAAGCACCACTTCGGAGTGCTAGGTCTATACACCAGCGAGGGTGTGACGCCACCTATATGGTCCAATGATCAACGCGATTACCTTTTTTATCTAGGTCGTATAGAAGTACACAGTCACCAGAGATGAACGAGTTAGCAATACTTGATGATGGGCTTAATCACTTCAAGCAAGAGTTGCAATCTTTGGTCGCTGACTCTGACCTGTTGGGCAGTCACCTCGCATCGCTGGGCATTGTGGGCGACGAACTGTCCCTGATCTAGGCGAAATTCACGCGAGTGCAGTACTACCGACTGATTTGTTCAAAAATTGCAGAAAGGAGAGTAAGTTTTGTCTATGGAATTCCCGATCCAGTTTATTTTTTCTTCTGAAGTAACCCATGAAGAACTAGACAAATGTTTTATCGACACTCGAACCACAAGCATCTATGCCTTGGCAGAACTCTGGACTGAGCAAGATTTTAACGGAAATCCAGAGGCAGCATTCCAGCAATTCAATTTTGAAACGATGCCGGATGGGCGTGAATATCTTTCCTTCCTCAGTCGACCTATTGAAAAACTGGACGCAGATGATCACATATTTGCCCAAGTTTTTCCTGATGACTTCAACTATTTACAAACTGGCCTGCAGAACTATGTTGCGATTCTGAGCCACGCAATAAATTCAGCGCCAGGCAACGACTCCAATTGGCCATATGGTCGATATTCACTTTGGGATCTTGATGGAAATATCGGAGCAAAGTTAATCAATATTGGATTGCGATTGCCTGAAGCAGACGATGAAGATATTCGTGGAGTCACGTGGGGGCTACTAGAACTCCACCAGCTCTATGGGAATTTACGAACATTCGGACTGAATCTATGCAACTTCAAAGATCGCTTGACCGACGAAATTGGACCTTGGCATGGATTTTTTGAAACTGTGACCTATTTAGAGGAATCAGTACACCCACTCATCGACAAGGTCGCTATCAAACAAACTGTTATCGAAATTGTGAATAAATATATTCAAGTAAGAATGAACAGTTCTCTTCGAGACAAACTCATCAATGATCTCATGGTTTTCAAACGAAACTTTCCGTCATACAAAGAGATTCAAAGTCTGGAAATCAATATCTCTTAGAGTTGTCCTACCTAAGCAATCGGCCGGTACTCCCCTTCAATCAAAGCCAGGCGAGCATTTTTCAGTCCTCTTTTGATAGACGATTCGATTGCGTCTCTCACATTTGCATTGATTTTTCGAAAACCAAAAGTTGCTCCAAGTTCCCTCACAGCATTTTCGTGATTGACTGATCTTTGTCGGTTGACAATATCGACTAGAGCATTTATGTATTCGTTTGAAGATATTTCATCAGCCGTACGAGTTGATTCGTTCAGCGAAATCCGGTAGTTCTGCCAAGTCAAAGGATCCTGATCAGCACTCCAAACGAATCTTCCAATCGGATCCTTAGTGAACTGCTTCCGTGGGATAAATGACAAAATGTCAGTAATTCTCTCAGGTGAAATTCGGCCAAAACTCAAATTCCTCAAAACGGTTTTAGCGAGCCGATCATCTTGAATTGGTGCCTCGAAATTAAGTACTTTCTCAATATGGCTAAGTATGTAGTCCTTCGCATGCTTCTTACCCGCAAGTGCTTCATCCAATAGTTGTCGTCCATCTACCTGGGGTCCGCTGAATGCGACAAAGTCCGTGAATAAACCTTCGCTGACTAACGGCACGGTGACTTTTCCTTGGGATACTGACAGCGGAGATGGCACTTCCGCTTCGACTTCTGGAATATGTTGCCCAGCAAAAAAGGCATCAATTTCAGCCAATACTTCGGCAGAATCATTAAGCCACGAAGGCATCCAGATCCTCAGCACTTTTTTCCAACCCAATTTAGGAAGAATTTGACGCGGAAGTATCTCTCGCTGAAAAGATGATCCTCTCTCTGACCAACAAGAATCATCGACCATAATCGCCAATTCCCAGTCTTCGGATTCGGCATTCTTTACTGCGAGGTCAACTCGCAGAGTGGAGAGGCCCAATTTTGTCTGAACCTTTAATCCACGATCTCGTAATGCATTTGCAATTTGCTCGATGTGTTGACTTCTCTGAACGTCAACGCCAATATCGCCAATTCGGTTTGGGCCATTGAGAGCCAAATCAAAGAACTTCTTCAGGAGCAGCATCTCTGGTCTTAACTTCTTTCCAGGTGACTGCATCTGATCTGGCAAAAACGAAGCGAACACAATCATTTCGTTTTGAGCTCGTGTAACTGCAACGTTCAACCTACGATCTCCACCCGTTTGTGAAACAGGGCCCCAATTTAAAGGAAATTTTCCTTCTCTCGTTGCAGAAAATGCAACGGAGAAAATCACAGTTTCAGCTTCATCACCCTGCACATTTTCAAGGTTTCGAATTTTGAGTTGAGGAGGGAAAGTCTCCTCGCTATCTTCACTTACTCTTGGTTCGCTAATCGCTGCTTCGTAAAGTTGAGCATCACTTGTGCGCAATAACTCGGAAATGAGATTCTTTTGCTGAACGTTGAATGTAACGACGATAATTGATTCGGCTTTTCTTTCCGGATCTGTCTGGCGACGAGCACTCCTCTTCGAATCCCTTAAGCGAGACTGTACCTCTTCAACAATCTTTAGTGCTTCGGGGAGATTGGTTCGCAATGATGGATACAACTCGCCGTTTGGAAGGACGATTGGTTTTTCATCCTTATTGCGCTCAAAGAAACCACCTTCGACCAATCTAAACTCAAGCGCCTTGGACTGAATTCCCTTAATTGAGGGGAAAGTCAGCATTGGACTTTCGTAGATATAGGTATTACTAAACGAAATCAAAACTTCGTCTTTGCTTCGATAATGGCAGAGCAATTGCATATGTGGCAAATGAGCTTCGTAATACTCGCTCAAAATACTTTCGGCATCTCGGGCTGCTACTGGCTTGAGAATATTCGCTAAACCTTCGTCCATCTCGCCATCTGGTCCCAGGTCATCAATTTCTAATTCGTCATCTTCATCCTCGGACTCATCATCAATGAAAACTCCAGAATTTGAGGCAAATGCAGTTGCAGGAGGCATCTGCCGACTGTCTCCGACGACAATTCCTGATTTTCCTCTGCCAAGTGCACCAATCGCATTGGCTGTTCTGATCTGCGAAGCCTCGTCAAAAATAACGAGATCAAAGTCAATAGATCCAACCGGAATCAACGTGGCCACAGAGTCTGGACTCATCAAGAAACATGGGATTGCATCCGAAAGCGCCGAACCATATTTTGAAATCAAATCACGTATTGGTGTCTTTTCGCCACGGACTGGCTTCAATCCATTCAGCAAAGAATTGGTCGCTCCCACATTATTACCAGTAGGCAGTTGTCGAGCCAAGTGCCGACTGTTCACCAGACCGGGGATTCGTGATTTGAGTAATGCTTGAGACTCATTTAGTGCCGCTTCAAAAGTTGCTATGCGACGCTCATGAATCTTGCGATCAAACCGATCCAGATTTCCATCCAGCATTCTCTCTCGCAATGAGTGATACAAAACCGACCGGCGAATGTCGACTATAAATGTATGCACGTCAATTTCTTTTGACATAATTCGGTCGCCATGTGAGAGCAGATCGATCTCACCAAGTCTGTTCAGTGCGCCTTGGAGTGCCTTCCATCGAACGAGTTCAAGAAAACGATCATGCGGACCGCCATCACTAAGTAAAGCTGGAAAATCTGAATTTATTAATTCAAATATTGATCTTCCGTTCAACCAATCGGACATATTTGTTTCATCAATATCAATCACACCAAGCAATTCATCCCAACAATCTGCTGCTTCTGTGAAAAGACCTGACGTTTGTGATGTCAAATCTGCGCTCAAAATCTGATGTATCTGATCCAGATCGGAATCGCTTAGTGAAGAACCGAAACTGTGCAACTTTCTAAAATCATTCTCGAGTGCATCAACATCATTTTCCACCCAAGGACGGAAACTGCGTGAATAACCGGTCATAAATGATGTGCCGAGTGATTGCATTAGGGACTTCACATCATTTTCGGATGAAAGCCAAGCTTCTAGTGCTTCCATCAATAGGGAATCATTTGCAGTCAATACGTCAGCCCCAAGAAACTGCATTATCTTCTCGATTTTCTGCTGCCCAATTTCAGTTTTGAGTCTTTCGGCCTCGGTGGTAACCCAAGGTTCATAGGAATCGTTTTTCGTGAAAGGGAATTTTTCCCGAAGATCTTTAATTGCAGAGTGGACTTTCTGCGAGAGTGCAATTAGGTCCTTCATATGTCGCAAAAAGGCTTCATCATCGATTACAGGATTCTGCAAATTGCCGACACCACGCACTCGAGCAACCTTCATTTGCCGAAATTGCACGACGAGGACATCCACCGATGATGGATTCCATGCTTGAAATTGCTCTGTGTATAGATCCTGAAACTGTGTACGGAGAACGATATTGATGTCTTTGGCTTCTTGGGCCATCGGAATCATCTCTTTAAGCGAAAGCAGAAGCATTCTGTCATCAATAGCAATTGATTGCTCTCCAAGGGCCAAGCGCAGTTCTTTGAAACGTTTCCTCCTAGTTAAGGCTCCAGCATTTTCTGCTTCAGTAATTAACAACCCAATATTTGGTAAATCAGTTCGGGCCAGAAAATCACTTGAAACGTTCTGCTGGTGCTGCTTAATCCTCTCTTGGAGTAATCGCGCCTTTAGAACAAGTTCTGTTAATGGTTGTTCATCCACTGTCGATTCACAGACATTAATTGCATTGGTTAGGGCCAAAATTTCTGCTTCCGAAATTAAGGCGAACATTGAAACTTTGTTCAATTTCTCAGTCTCTGATGCCAGTTGAGCCCAAGTGCTTAAAGTAGTTTCTAATGATTCGCTTATTGCACCCGAATTGAGCTCAGTCAGCAAAGCACGCAATTCAGAAAGATCGGTGCGATCCAACAATGTAGGTGACACCTGATCAGCGTACGGAGTCAACAACTTTGCAATGTCCCGAGCTTGCGAGAAGAATTCATGCGTTACTTCTTCATCTCCACCTCGCAACTTAGAAGCATATGACAACTTAAAATCTTTTCTCTGATTTTGCAGGTCAGAAGCATGTGCAAAAAGTCCATCAGATTTCAGTTGTATAGCAGTTGCAAATTTCCTTAGTGTTGCAGAGTTCGGAGAGTTGATCTCAATTTTTAATCCGCTCAGTAATTTCTCAAGACTTCCATACGTTTCAAAGACAATTTTCAGTAGACCATTAAGTCGAGAGAAATTTGATTCCAACATATTCTGAGCATTTACAAACCGCCACCTGTGTTGGTTTGGGTTCACAACAATTTCAAGTGCATTTTCAATTTCAAAACAGATTTCACGCAACAATGGCCATTTGTTAGACCAATCATTCAGAAGTATTGCGGGAATTTCTACATTGGGACCATAACCAATTGGAATGAGTTCCTCATTGGAGCCCCAAATCGAGAAACCATTTACGGATTCCTCGTGAATAGATGCTCGATATCTGTCAAGTATCTCTTCTTCATTCTTGATCCGAAATGCAAGATCATCCCATTTGCGATCCTCTGGGTCTATCCGTTGCTGCAGAGCAACTGTGAGTGCATCTGAAATATTCTTTCGGAGCTTGCTATCAGAGTCACCCTTGGCATGGAGATTAAGACTGTATTTACCTAGTCCACAAGCATCAAGTCGATCTTTGACAGCATTTAGCGCAGTTTGTTTTTCAGCAACAAATAAAACCTTTTTGTTCACAGCAATGCAAGATGCAAGCAAGTTGGTGATCGTTTGTGACTTTCCGGTTCCAGGAGGTCCCTCTAATCGAAATGAGAGACCATCCAATGCCCATTGAACCGCTTCTTTTTGAGAATCATCTGCTGCGATGGGTAGATGAGGTTCAAGACGTGGTTCAGGAGTCTTTTGAGCTTGCTCATAATTCTGGTTTGACGAATAAGTTAAATGCTTTACAACCGGACTGGCTGCGCACATTTTTGCCCATCCGTCTTTAAGGTCTTTCCATAAGCGGAATGTGGAGTAGTTGAATACTCCGAGTGCAGCACGCGGCTGAATTGCAAAGTTGTCCAGCTTTGCAACACGTAATCGTTGAGTAATAACCGCCAACATCTCATCAAAGTCGATTCCCTTGTCATCCATTTTGGGATTTACAAGTTCCTGCAAGTCAATGTTGTATGGCGCGCGCTTCAACTTTTCGTGCAAACAATAATTAGGCGTCGCATAACCGTTCGGATCGAGCCGCAACGTAAATGGGCTACCCTTCCCGCCTTCCAAAATCACTGGATACAAATACATTGGTGCAGAAAAGCTTGCGGTGCTATTTTTTCCACGAGCGTTTGAAGCTTCTGTCCATGAAATACTGCCAAGCGTTAGATAAAGAGAATTATTGCCCGTCGCCAACATCACTTCTTTTGCCTTCTCTTGTACGCGCTTCACATTTTTTGCAAGTTGCCCGTCCAATGTCAGAAGGTCACCTTCTCGGAACTGTTTAATTAACTGAGCATCTGACAATTTGTGGAATTGGTGATTGCGATCACTACGAATCGCCCGAATCTCTTTTTCGAGGCTTTTTGATACTCCATGAATTGGATCATCAACATTTCCCCGAATGGCGGCAAGAATCTGAACAGCCGAGTTGTGAATGCCGTTAATTTTCGTATAACTCGGGTATACAAGCCGAATTTGTTTCTTCATCCAAGACTCAAAGTCGCCCGCCGTTACACCTTTATGTATCCACTCGCCAGGTACCGAACTCAAACTGGCAAGTTCAATTTTCTTCTTCGGCGTATGCAACAAGTCATCAATTTGGCCCAAGACAAACGGAGGTAACTCAAACTCCATGATCTGATTTGGTTTCATTTTTAGCAGAGGGTTGCGTGAACCCAAATCAATCAGAGATGCCATCCACTGTCGTATTCGAGGAGGAATAGCTTTCTCCTCAGGCGAAAGTTGTGTTTCTGGAAGGTCCTGATCTCCAAAAAGGTCGCCTTCAAGCAGTTTCAGCGAATTATTGGTGTCAGATGTTGATTCTTGAAAGCGTCGAAAATCATCTTCAAGATTCTGTAAATCTGGGGCATGAAGAGTTCCCGGAGGCTGAATACCCGCCTGCCAAGCATTGCCAACAATGATTATCGACTCGAGAGATGAATCATCTTTGCTCGCTGTTGGTCTGAAACTAAAATTATTTTGATTCTGACATGCCTCATGAAAAGGTTTAGCTAAACCTGTTGTGGTAGTTGTCGTTTCCACTAATTGAATATGATTGTGAGCTAACAGCCACTGGATTTCTTGATACCGATCGTTTCGCACCAATGCTGAATCTTTAATAACTGCGTACTTCCACTTGTGTACAGCGTCATCACCAATGATTGGACCTCCATGACCAGGGTGAGGTATAAAACTCCCATTCATGTCCGTCATTGCCCGACCGGTAAAATAACCCGCGAAAGCATGCCCCTTGATCAGTACTAAAACTGGCTCAAGCCCTGCTTCTGCAAAGCACGCAGCCATTAAAACTGCGGAATCCAAACAGGTTGCACACGACTCAACTTTTACTTGTGATGGTGTGCGAACCCTCTGGGAGAAATCATCAAAATTCCCTTGTGGATTACTGTACGAGTAATTCTGTGCGGACATTGCGTCATAAACTGCGTGAGCAATTTGGTATGCCCTTGAATGATCCTGAAAAGGTGTCGTGTCAGATGGATCATGAAATGATTCAGACTGATACCCCTCGGTTGAGGAATCTCCGGTTCGTTTCTGCAGCAACTCTCTTGCCTTAACTAAAATTTCCTTCACGAATGGATCACTTGGTAACACAAAAGCTGCAAGTGCCTCTGGTAAAAATTTCTCGTTGCGCCACTCATTGGCAGCCATGAACTCGAACTGTTGCCGTTGGATACCTAATATCTCGTTTGTCTGAGCGTTAATGAGTTCTACAACAACATGACCAAGCACCTTTTCGCGCAACATCCCAACGACAGCACGATTAATCTCAAGATTTATACGATCCCAGTGGATTGCTTCTCCGATTTTTTCACCTCTTGATTGAATAATTCTTCGACTGCCATCCCATGACCGGACGATCTCACGTTCCAGTGGAAATTCAAATGAAACTCTCGGGAACACTTCTACATCTTCAGGTGGAAGTACACCATTTTGATAAACAGTAATTTTCCGAATTATTGGACGAATATTTCCATATGTCGCCGACCACCGGTAGTCACTAATGATCTCGATCGAAAGGTCCAAAACCTGCCCCATTCTCTTCCAAATTCAGACAATTGAGACTATGCGTATATGCATTTATGGGCAAATCTCGCCGTTCTCACTAGATCAATCTCACCATTAAATAGGGGGCAAGTTTGCCTCCTGAATGCTTATGGACTAACTCTCTGCAATGTTTATACGAAATACAACAAGTCAACGACGGGGATAAACAGTTAAACGAGAGTTGCCTACTACGTCTGGAAGCCCACTTACTGGCCCAAAAATTCTAGGAACCCACTGTCCTCCGATGCCACCGTTAGCAGGACTGATTCCAAAGAGGAATTGGAATGTCTGGTCGACATTATTACCTGTCCCGTTCGATGTTGCTCCTGTGCATCCAGGCCCATCTGGCCACAAAGATGCAACTGGACACAATCTGGCTCCAATAGTTCCAAGAGCCCCCAATCGACCACCTTGCGGATCACGAATCCGAATTGTCCACCAAACAAGATTTGCCATCGGGTCAGTACCTACAAGTTGAATTGAACTTACGGAGAAAAAATCTGAATCTATAGATAAGACCGCATTCCGAATTGTCGTTGTAGTGGTCGCAGGCAACGTAGTTGTAACTGTGGGGGGTGGGATGGTTGTAGGGCTTGAGGATCGAGTCGTCCCATCAGACATCAAAGTGAGAAGGAAACTTGCATTTGTAAAATTGGTTCCAATTACGATTGCGCCAATCATGTTTGCTCGATTTAACTCAGCCCACATAAAGTTCGCGTTTGTTAAATTTGCGCCTCTGAGGAGGGCACTACCTAAATTGGCGCCATAGAGAGTTGAACCTGACAGATTTGCTGATTGAAGGTTTGACCCGATCAAATTTGCTCCTGTGAGATTTACGCCCGTCAAATTTAGGCCAGAAAGATTGGCACCAGAAAGGTCGGCGTTTTGTAGGTTCGCTCCCGGATAAATCTGGTAGCCCTTCACCAAAACAGTAGGAGATGTTGAAGTTGTAGGTGGCACAGTCGAAACAACGGGCACCGTCACAACAACACGCGGCACAGTCGAAACAACAGGAACCGTCACAACAACACGCGGCACAGTCGAAACAACAGGAACCGTCACAACAACAGGAACCGTCGTTGACGCAATGGGCGCTCCTGAAGAGACCTTGACAACGATTGGGCTACCAACTTCTATGAGAGTTCCAACTGGTTGGTCTGTTCCAATCACTATCCCCTCTTCAACTTCATCCGAAGAAACGACAACCACTATCGCTTGAAGCCCTAGTGGCTGGGCCGAAAGAACTGCTACCGCTTCATTGACACTTAAACCATTGACCGAAGGTACGGTCACACTCTCTACAACTGGTTGTGGAACGACTGTTGGCTGCATCAGCACAGTATTAGATTGAATTGCTTTGGTGACCCATCCTGGATCAACAATGGATGCTCCGGAACTATTGCTCTGATGGACTGCTACGAAAGTCGATCCTGCAAGCAGCAGGAGCAAAATTATGGATGAAGTTATTACATATTGAAAGAACTGAAATTTTGCACTTCGAAAGTTCTTCCCTACTTTGAATGATCTAACTTTTAGAAACGTATCTTCACCAACAACTTTGTTACGGACAAAACTGAGACAACTAGCAACAAGTAAGCCAAGGGCATAATTACTGCCTGAACTTAAACCTTTGAGTCCAAGCAATGCAAGAAGCCATGTTGCAGTCGTATACGCGAGATGTAATTGATTGTCATATTTTCCACTCTTGATTGCATCTTTTAAATCCCTAGTTGTCAAGATCCATTTGCCAAATTCGCCGCCAGTGTGGTCAAATTCAACACTTTCAGCAAGTTGTTGTGTCCTGGTTCCAAGGGTTCCCTTGAACATTGCAACGCCCCTGGCAAACCTAATAACACTTTGATTCCATTGTTCAAGTTGGGTGAAGTTACGTACATCAGAATTATTTTCCGAACCTTTTTCAAATTTTGAACGAAATTTTGAACCAGATTTTAGTACTACTTCGGATAGAGGACCTAACAGCCACAGAGGAAAACTAGGTGGATGAAAACTGCCAGGGAAATTAAAACTTGCAGAAGGTTCACTATTTATTTTGGGAGAAAATTCTTCATAAATACACGACCTGATCCCATACAACTCGAAATCTATCTGTTTGCCTAAATCGGCAAGGAAGCTGGAACTAGCAAGTCTTGCGATTTTTTGAATTGACGATGACAAAATCGGATCTGAATCTCTGTATCCATCGGTCGGAACTTCTAGATTGGTCCAAATTCGTATCAAGTTGGCCAAAGTCTCTTCAGGATAAAAAACACCGAAATTCTCAGCAACGCGAGTCATTTCCCGCGCACTCGAGGTCTTCTCCAAGAGACGCATAAATCCTGGTCGCAGTAAATCTATGACCCTCGCTTCGCTATGGGCAGGAAGCGAATCAATTACGCGTCGCAACTCTCGCAATTCAAACCCTCTGCTGCTTGGCGTATACCCCTCAACAATGGAGTCCAATTCGATTGAATTTCTGCTAATGAGTTGCGCGAGCAGGTCTCCGTGTCGTAACGAAGCGACTCCTGCCTCCTTAGCAACAATTGACAAAACCCTCTGAGAAGCATGTATCGACCCACGGACTGCTGCCTCAATTGCTAACTGTAAGTGATCATAATTCTTGATATCACGGCTTGTATTGCCTTGAGATTCATAATCAATTACGAACTTTTCATTTGCAATTTCCTTAATCTTTTTTGCCAAATTCGGTTTATCCTTGGCGTCATAAATGAGACCTCTGATTATCTCTGAGTTTGGATAAAAAATATTTGAAATCTGAAGTATTTTTCTGCCTTCACGTTCTAAATAAACCATAATTCGATCAGATGCTTCCAACTTTGCTCGTTCACCATCTCTCCACATCGACGAAAGCACATCTTCTAATTTTGACAATCCGCCGGTACCCCACCCATTTACGCTGGGAGCAGCATCATCACTAACAATGATCGCGCTCACTCCATGTTGGAGCCAAACTTCTGCGGCATTTTCAAGATCTTCAATGGTCAACGAGGATTGTGTCTGCTTTAAGACAACGGCCACACGGTCACCAAATTTTTTCTTCAGAGAGTGCAACAGTTTTACATCTTGTCCGCTTACGCCTGGAGGCACTGAAGAAATAAGAATTCCTGCCATTGCTCCATGGTTTTGCCATGTCTGTTCTAGACCTGAAAGCTCACTGTCATAGTTGACGGATATGTCATTGCAGCCAGGAGTGTCGATTAAAGCGAAACCTTCTGGTAGACGAAAATTAGATAGCACGTGAGCTTCTCTAAATTTGAGATTAGATTTCTTCCGCGATACCTGAGCTACAAAATCTGATTTATCAGTAAACGTTTCAATTGTTCCATCAGCGAGTTTTGCGTACGATCGGAACGAATCAACTTTTGAGTTTTCCAATATTGTGCAGGCAAACGTTTCTGGATTAATGCCGGTCGGTAATACATCTTGCCCAATAATCTGATTGATTAATGAAGACTTTCCTCGATTAATCAAGCCAACAAACACGATAGATGGAACACTTCTTATCAGTCTTAGATCATCTAGAACCTGAGCATCCTGAGCATCCTGAGCATCCTGAGCATCCTGAGCATCAATACCCAATTTTTCTAAGAATTGAAGTGACTCTTCAATTTCTTGAATCACTTTATAAAAGTTCCTTCATTTTCGCGCGCAATTCGCGGACTGTCGACAATGAGATTTCAATAGACTTTTTATCATCAAGGATTGACCGAATATGAGCGAGTTCTGATTCTTTCTCAATCAGGAATTGACTTCGAGTCCTATTCAAACTCGCCTTAACTTCCGTCACCCATTGATCTGCGACGTCGGACCCCATTTTTTTGGCAAGACCATGCTTCTCCCTCAAAGACTCAGCAAACTTCTTCTTATCTGCGTCATTGACTTTCTCTCGATTTCTAGTCCAACCAAAAATGAGTCCTCCTACAAGACCGACTACCCCAACTGTCACTGCGCCAATAGCCCACCCAATTGGTCCCGTAGCCAAAAGAGCTATGCCAGCACCGCCCAACATTGTTCCACCAATAGCTGCAGACCCCACTGTGGTCAATGCAGCGATACCGAGAGTATTTTCCCAATCCATTCTTGACACAACAGACCCAGACGTTGTATTACCTAGTGCTAGTCGGCTATCAATTTTGGGTGATCCGGCGGAAGTAAAGGAACCATCAGTTCCAAATGATTCCATCAGTTGCTGATTGGTGGATATAACAGCACTGCGTGTCAATCGCTCGAATTCACTTGACGCACGGGAAGTCGCTGATGCAAACGCATTTTTAAGCACGTCAGCTACAACATCAATTTCTTTACTTGTGTGTGTCGAAATAAGGTCAGACTCAGCACGAGAGAATGGTGAAGACAAAATGTCTCCCACACTTGATGAAATCAATCGACCAGTTTCATCTATTGATCGAGAAATATCGTTTAATCGGGATTCCGATTTCTCTTTAGCATCCTTGAGATCCCTTAAGGCAAGTTCAACTCTTTCTGGATTGCTTAGCAATTTCTCGCGTTGCATCAGTGTTGCATCCACATAAGAAGCAGCTCGTTGAATGCTGCTTTCAACACTTGATGTGATCATTTGTAATGCCCCATTAGTGAGAAATTCCTCAATGTCATTGCGCAATGAGGCAACACCACTTTCTTCATATGCTCCCACATCACCCGAAATTGCTGCTTCCAGTCCGCTCTTCGCATTCACCGCATAAAGTCGAACACTTTTCGGCTTGGACCCCGATGAATCGATTGCTGTGTTTACAACAATCTCCTCAATATATTTCATTACCGATTGACGATCTTCCACATTTTTCCAAACATCAGGATAGAAATTGCAAACAAGAAACACATGGTCTACCGCGTGTGCACTTAACTCACGAAGTAACGAAACTTCTGCGCCTCCCGGACCAGGTGGCGAAACAAAGACAAATACTGCTGCCGAAACTCTTTCCAGTTCTGCCATAGTTCGATCTTTGAATGAGTCAATCAAACTTGGATCGTCCAATCCTGGTGTATCAACAAGTCTTAGCCCATCAGGCAACCACGCGAGTTCAACATACTGAACCAACCTGATCACACTCTTATCACCATCATTTACAAATCGCTGTGACGAAATAATTTTAGCTTTTGCATCGTCTGTTACAAGTTCAAATGTGTTGTCGTCATACCACACAATTGTCTTTCGTTCACCAGATTCAACCCAAACCGGGACTGCCTGTTCAGGGGTAATGCGCATAGAACTCACTTCAGTACCAACTAGAGCGTTGATCAGAGTGCTCTTGCCTCGATTTACTTCACCGAAAATGCCGACTTCAATTGTGCTTGACTTTAAATGCATCCGGGCTTGCGACAGATAATTACTTACCGTATCTGCATCTTTCGGTGTGGCAGTATTTGAAACCACCTTCTCCATCTCTGACTGATGGGTAGCTTCCTGCCACGCACTTTCAATCAAATTGCAACTTTCTGCTAATCGATTTCGTTCATTGGTGTACGTATCAAAAGTCCCCATACCACCACTCTAACAATCACAAATCAGTTGAATTAACCGACTAGACGCTAAGACAATTGGGCTAACTGCAATAGAACAAGAGTCAACAAGTGTTTCTTGATCTCCTTGGATTTCTGCGAACCTATTCGAAACAGAAGTCCGGCACCGAGAGCAAACGCCCCTAACGGGCTTATTAGAAGTCCCATAGATGCCGTTAATCCTGAATACATGGCAAAAGGCAAAGTGATACCCAACATTGATGTCATAACCGTATGCATCAAAGTTGTGGCGGCAATGTATATGCCAAACCCTGAACCTGCGATACCCATAGAGACAAGAGATACCAGCATGGTTGAAACAATTGCGGGCTTTATGGCATCAATTGATAACTCATCTACTCCGATCGCCTTAGCAACTTCTAGCTTTTCTCGATCAGAGAGGTCGCTTGAATTCAAATTATCTATCCAAGCATTAACTACTTTCTGACGTTCTTCGGTAGAAAGTGACTTCCAGCCTTCTTGAATTCTTTCAATAAATTGAGCAAAAGCCTTATTTAATACTTCAACCAATAATGCATCATCGGCCAAGGTTGTTGGATCTATTTTTAGAGCAATCGCCGCTTGATCCAAGATTTGACGCATCCAATAAACGGAAGCTGGAGTTGTGTCAGGTGACTGAACCTCGGCCGCGAGCGACATCTCAAGGACTAGTTGATCTAAGAGTTGTTGCTCATTTTGAAGCGAAAGTTCTTTTACTCGAGATGAAATCAAATCGCTTAATCTGCTATCGGAGAATTTGAATTTATCTTTTAAAACACTCGACAAAGTCGTCTCTTCCAGCATCGAAATCAACGAAGCGCTTACATTCTTTGGGCATTTCTCAACATTGTCGCGCAAGTCTGATAGCCGCAGAACCGTCATATGTCAATCATGGCAGAAAATCTCAAAGAATGACATTAAATAACAGAATTCAATTTCGATTATTTCGCAATTGACATGCCCTCGTTGACCGGTTGTAAACGTTTAAGAAACTCTGATTCATATGAAGCGAAACGATCCCAATGGTCACGGACAACGAATACCGCACTCGTTGTTAGCGAGGAGGCAATTTCAACACCTATAGCTGTCGGACCAGGAACCTTTCTTTCTCGCAGCATTTCTGCAACAGCAAGAACAATTCCAGCACGAATCGAATCGCGCTTAACCTTGTTCAAATTTTCCTGGCGATCGTAGCCATCCTTATATCTTTGCCATGCTCGCCACCCAATCACCGTTCCAGAAATCCACGGAATGTGATGTAGTGCGTGTTGACCGAGAGAAAAACTGCCGTGATGCAAAGCATCTGCAATGTGGTCATGAATTGCGCTTGCTTTGACACCTACGTCTACAACAATTGGCCCATGCACAGCTGGAATATGGTCGTGAATCCCGATTACTTGTATGTGATGCTTGGCTGCATCAACAGCTGCATCATGGCTTGCATAAATGACATCTATACCTGGATACTTCTTAATATGTTCAAGAATCGGCTGCGCAGAAATAGAGCATTTGATTTGCGCTTGACCTACGACACTTCCATGCTTATCGAGAAAGCTCAGATCAGATCCTGGGTTTGTGAAATCGAGAAGTTGAGCACTGTGAACCCCCTGAGGAAGTGGCAATTTGCCACTTTTCATGAGTTTCTCAACTTTCAATTCAAAATCTGACCCTGTTGCGGCATTAAAGAATCCTTGCAGGCTGGCATCGTTGGCCTTGCCGACCAAAAAGTTCTCTGCATGCACTCTTCGAAAAGCGTCTTGCATCTCCCCTTGACCAACAATATTTTCTGCTGTTGCATGAGGTCTGATGTGGTCTTGCCACGACGAAATAAGCATTCCATCGACAATGCTTGCGGCAACAAGTCCAATAGGAAATGGAAACTGATCTTCGGTGCGCGGAACTGAAATGTTTTCTTTTAACGCGAGTGCACGAGCTCGAGCAGTGAGATTCACTCGCTGATCCAAAATCGTTGCGTCAAGGCCTTTGCCTGTTGAGTTGGTGGGTTCAACCTGCATCTGTAGTCATTTCCACAATTTGTTCCACCACTTCTTTTTCAAATTATGAGACATTTCCACATCATCCATACCGTCAAGTGGCTCAAGTGTGTAATCAGTTTCGTCGGGGGGACCGATATCCAGCACTTTCCCAATAGCCGCCGGCACAGATGCGTGTGTTGGGAGTGAAGAGTTTTGTTGAGATTTCTTCGCAAGTTCATTTTCGAGAAATTGAATCTGCAAGTTTTTTGATTCGATTTCTGCTTTGAGAGGTTCAACACTTTTCTGACTCACCAAAAGTTGTTCTTTGAGATTTGTAATCTCTTCAGTTCGGCCGGCTAAAGCAGATTGAAGATGTGAAAAAACTGATTCAAGTTCTGTATTGATCTGCAATGCTTTTTCGCGATACTTAGACGCACCAGTTGCAACTTCAGCCGCTGTTACGGTTTTATCGACTATATACGTTGGGACTTTATTTAAGCCTCCAAAAACCGTGGCTACTAAATCCTCTGCTTGCTCCTTGACGTCGACTACTTTTTGATTCTTCGCTAAGTCGGATTCTGAAATTTTTCCCCGTATTCCTCGAGCGGCACGGACAATTTTCCCATTTCTAGCCATTGAACCAACCTCAATTCTTTTATTTTTTAGACGATCTACTTCTTCCCCAAGTGACACTATTTAATCCCCTAGCCAACCAATACACCCCTCTCACCGCCCACCAAAACATTTGACCTCAGATCTTCTTGAAGGAGTGCATATTGCGATTATGTGCAATGTTAATACAGGCAGAATTTTGTACGACCATCATCCCACCAGCCGACAGGACAAGTCAGAAATGGCATTGATTTTCACATCTTGAACGTGAACCAATGCAACCACTTGAGGAAGAGCAGTAGCTCTACCACTCGCAACTAGGCGTGCGTACCACCGGTTTGGGCAAATGTCTTGCAGGTGATCTGCCAACGGCCGTCAAGCTTTGCTAACTGGAAAAAGTCGGTGAACGAAAGTGTTCCCCAGAATCCTTCTTCTTCCACTGTTGCTGTAGCGGCTGTGCCAGTGATCTGAATGTCAACGATCTTTGCACTCGAAGGTTTGCCTGGCGTTCCGACCATGTAGGTAACGAAGCCTTCTTTGTCTAGGTCGTAATCAGCACCGTCTACCGTGCCGAACCAACGTGCACTGCTATGAAATGCTTCGTTTATTTGGTCAGCATTTCCGTTGCCTGCACCATCGATGTAGAGATTTACCACTCGGGTGACTTCTGTTTTATCTTGGCTCATTGCATTCTCCAGTTCGCTCAAAGCGATCCACGAAGATGTGAAGGGCTGAAGAGAACCTTACAGAGGGCTTATTGATTAGTCAAAGAAAATGCTGGGGCAGGAATAGTACAAAGTGGGTTTCGGGGACAACTCGTGTGGATTTCGTGCTGCTATCTGACTTTTCGTTACATTTTCCCTTTAAATTGGTCACCCGTTCCGTAGTGCACCCATCAAGTAATTTAATCTGGTGAATTCGCGCGACAGCCTCCATACCAAGGTGAGGGCAATTCTTGAGAAGGCCAATCATCCCACCACCCCACAGGCCGAGGCAGAAACCGCATTGGCTCTCGCCTTTCGGTTGATGCAGAAATATGGCTTGGACGAAAATGCTGTGTCGGGCAGGCAAGCACGAGGTGCTTCCTCTCATGAAGTGACGAGCAAGGTGTTAGTGATCAAGGGGCCCTATCGAGTGCGGCGAGGGACGCTGTTGTGGACAATTGCTAAGACATTGAGTTGTCACTCCTATCGCGACATGATGGAGTCGAACCCAACCGAAGTGACGATGGTTGCGTATGGCACGGCCAATGATTTGTTCTCACTCGAAACGTTGTTTCAGGCGGCCGAGATGTTGGCGTTGCGCACGATACCTGCGGGCGATCGTCGGTTTCGCACCTCGTGGTGGATTGGGTATTGCGAAGGCATTGCGCGCAAGCTCGAACAAGAGAACCGAGTGATCGTGAAAGAAGCGCCG
>Ga0214919_10004416_pt1 | contig 20603 bp, 24 predicted proteins | sample LL1503_MetaG_FD_177994 | JGI IMG/M metagenome (GOLD analysis project Ga0214919, IMG submission 177994) | Freshwater microbial communities from Lake Lanier, Atlanta, Georgia, United States - LL-1503 | ecosystem: Environmental > Aquatic > Freshwater > Lake | place: USA: Georgia | collected... | reverse complement strand
CTCGGCGCGCTTCCCAATTTACGCGCTCATGTGTGCCGCATTTATCGGTCCGCTCTATGGCCCCGGATGGGAATCGGTCGTGATGGTCGGCATGCATTGCGTCGGACTGCTTTTCGCCGTGCCAACAGCGTTTGTGCTCACGCGTTTTATTTTGAAAGTGAAGCCTCAGCCGTTCGTGTTGGAACTCCCTCGTTACCAAATGCCAAAACCGCGCGATGTGCTTTGGCGCATGTGGCAGAATGCCGCCGAATTTATTTCGAAAGCGGGTACCGTGATTTTCGCTATCACGATTATTATTTGGGCGCTTTGTTATTTCCCGCGCGATGCGCAGATGGCTGAAAAGATTCGGGCCGCAGAGCCCGCGCTATCTTCACCTGAATTGCAGGCGCGTACGCAGGCAGCGATGATCGAGCAATCGTGGATGGGTCGATTTGGCAAAGCCGTGCAACCCGTCTTTGATCCATGTGGTTTCGACTGGAAAATTACGGTCGGCGTCTTGGCGAGTTTCCCGGCACGTGAAGTAATCGTCTCAACCTTGGGCGTTACTTATTCTATCGGCAAGGGTGCTGAGGCGGACAGTCAGCATTTGCGACAAGCGATGCAGGAAGCGAAATGGCTGAGTGGCCCGCGGACGGGTGCCCCCATTTTCTCGTTAGCCGCGGTCTTGGCCTTAATGGTCTTCTTCGCCCTCTGTTCGCAGTGTGGCCCAACGATTGCCACCCTAGCCCAAGAAACGGGCGGCTGGAAATGGGCGGCGGCTTCATTCTTCTATATGACGATCCTGGCGTGGATTATGGCTGTGGTCGTTTATCAAACTGTTATAAGAATTGTATGACAACGGATTGGCTTATCATCGGCGCGATAGTCGGCTCAGCCGCCGGCTGGTTGATTGCGCGTGCCATCAAGGGTTTCCAGGCGCGTCGCAAAGGTGGTTGCGCCGGCGGTTGTGGGTGTGCGGATAAAATTCAACCGCCCAAGAAATAATTAAGCCGGCTGTTGTTGACTGAGGCAGTGCAGGGCGCCGCCTTCAATTAATAGCACGCGACAATCAATGCCGATGACTTTGCGCCCCGGGAAACATTCACGCAGTATGCCCATGGCTTGGTCGTCGGACGCCTGACCGTAAAGTGGAACTAAGACGCCGTCGTTCACGATTAGGAAATTGGCGTGGCTCGGAGGAAGGTCGCGACCCGCCAGGCTAATAGGCTCGGGGAGCGGGAGTTCGACCACGTTAAACTTAGACCCAGCTGAATTTTTCATGGCCCGCAGACGTTTTAGGTTTTCCTGCAGCGGAGAGAAATTAGGAGAAAGTTTATTTTTTTCGGCAACCGCTACGATGGTATCAGTGCGAATGAATCGCGCCAAGTTATCGATGTGCCCATCGGTGTCATCATTGGCGAGCCCTTCGCCGATCCAGAGAATTTCGTTGATGTTGAGTCCGCCTTTAATGGCGGCGTGGAATGCGGCATCGTCCCGACCGTCGGCGCGATTAGGATTATTTTGAACGGCTTCGGTCGTGAGGAGCAGTCCATCGCCAGTGGCCTCGATGCCGCCGCCTTCGAGTTCAAAGGGGAAGGAGAAACGCTGCATGCCGAGGTGTTGGGCGATTTTCTCTGGTACTAAATTATCGAGCGACGCTTCAAACTTTCCGCCCCAACCGTGAAATTCCCAATCGGTGATGGCGACTTCGCCGGTTTCTTTATGCTTCACGAAAATTGGTCCGTGGTCGCGGCACCACACATCGTCGGTTTTGATGTCGATTAACTCGATGACGGAAAGATCGGCCTTCGCTTCGCGTAAGCATTTTTCTGCTTCCGTGCGGAGGGCACCGCTGGCGTTAATGCGTACGGGTTGAAAGCGCGAGATTGCGGCGGCGAACTCTGCAAATTTCGCCGGGATTAAATCGTAGTGTCCGGGCCAGAGCTTGCGATTGGATGGCCAAGATAACCAAGTGGCGGATTGACGTTCCCATTCCGCGGGCATGCGAAATCCGAGTTCGCGAGGGGAGCTCATCAGAAATTAGTCGCGCAGGCGGCGGGTTAAATCGCCGTACGCATCGATGCGTCGATCGCGGAAGAAGGGCCAGATGCGACGGAACTCTTGTTGCTTCGCCAAATCGCAATCGGCCAACATCACTTCTTCTTTATCGATGGAAGCGCGCGCGATGACTTCGCCGTAGGGATTGGACACGAAACTTTGACCCCAGAATTGAGTGCGACCTTCGGTGCCGACGCGATTAGTGGCAGCGATGTAGCAACCATTGGCGACGCCGTGACCACGTTGCACGGTTTCCCATGCGGTATGCTGGGCCTGTCCGAGTGCCGCTTTTTCTTCGGGCAACCAGCCGATGGCGGTTGGATAGAAAAGAATATTGGCACCGCCGAGCGCTGTCAGACGAGCCGCTTCGGGATACCATTGATCCCAGCAAATCAGTACGCCGATATTTCCGTGCGCGGTTTTCCAGGTGCGGAAACCTAGGTCACCCGGAGTGAAGTAAAATTTTTCTTCGAAACCCGGGTCCTGTGGAATGTGCATCTTGCGATACTTTCCGAGAACACTGCCGTCGGCATCAATCACGGCAGCCGTGTTGTGATACACTTCGCTGCCGCGCGCTTCGAAGAGCGGGGCCACAATGACGACGCCGAGTTTTTTGGCGACTGCTGCTAACGCGGCGACCGATGGACCAGTCTCAATCGGTTCGGCGAGGTTGAAGTTCTTAGGGTCCTGTTCGATGCAGAAATACTTTGTCGTGAACATTTCTTGCAGTCCGATAATTTTCGCGCCCTTCGCGGCGGCCTCTTCGATACGAGGAATCGTCTTACGCACGTTCGCCGCCGGTGTGTCTTCGGCGGTGAGTTGAATCAGGGCGATGCGTGTGACGTCGGCCATCAAACTTAGTATACCAACTTATTAATCGGGTACTCCACGATTCCTTCGGCGCCTTGCGCTTTGAGGGTTGGGATAAATTCGCGCGACTGACGAGCGTCGATAATAGTTTCGACGGCGACCCAATCGTTATTGCTGAGCGACGAGATAGTCGGATTGCGCAACGAGGGAAGGGCGGCGGCGATCGCATCAAGCGCCTTGCGTGGAAGGTTGAATTTCAAACCCACCATGTGTTGAGCGGCCAGTGCGCCTTTGAGCATGAGGGCGATCTGTTCGATCTTGGCGCGCTTCACGGGATTGGCCCAAGCGGCTTTATTTGCGATGAGCACGGTCGTCGTGGACAGCAGGGTGTCGACGATGCGAAGTTTGTTCGCGATGAGGGATGAACCCGTCTCAGTGATGTCGACAATCGCGTCGGCGAGTTCGGGAACTTTCACTTCAGTCGCACCCCAGGAAAACTCCACAGTGCATTCCACGCCTTGTTTCTTGAACCAGCGGCGGGTGGTTTCGACGAGTTCGGTGGCAACGGTTTTTCCGGCAAGGTCCTTGGCGGTCTTGATGGGCGAGGCCTCTGGCACGCAGAGGACCCAGCGTGATTTTTGCGCGGAAGCTCGGCTGTAGATCAGTTCGCAAACTTCTACGACGTCGGCCGCATTCTCATGTACCCAGTCTTGGCCGGTCAGGCCGCAATCAAAGAAACCATGTTCAACATAGCGTGCGACCTCTTGGGCGCGGATGAAGCGGCCATCGAGGGCGGCGTCGTCGAAGGAGGGGCGGTAGGATCGGCTGCTTTTGACGACGGGGAACCCGGCCCGGGCAAATAATTGCAGGGTGGCTTCCTCGAGGCTGCCTTTGGGCAGGCCAATCATCAGTTTTTGGGCATCGGAACTCATTAGGACATTGAGGAAGCGAACGCAGGGCACGCTCGCAAGCATTAAGGGGTTGACTCACATTAACCCCGAAAAGATTTTTATAAATCCCCTAAAACCTATGTCGCGCCTCTTTGCTGTCCTATCTTTGTCCTTTTTAATGGTGGGATGTGAGGCCCTTTGGGAGGATGATTTGGCCGACACACCAGGAACGGATGCGGCCCCTGTTGCCGTTTCTACCCCCGCCCCCGAATCGGCTCAGCCAGCGGCGCCAGCACCCGTGGCACCTTCCGAGGCTGCTGCTGCCCCAATCGCTGCAAGTGAATCCGGACCAAAATTCTCTTGGGACGCACCCGCACCTGTATCTGCGCCGGTGATTGCTCCTGTCGTTGAAGCACCCAAAGACCCTGCTAAGGTTCGCATTATTGAAATCCGCGAATCCCTCGGACTGGTCGCGTTTGTTCGCGCCCAAGCCCCAGCAGTGAAGTCCGTCTTCCAATTAATCAAGGACGGCAAGGTCTTGGTCGTAGAAGTCGCTTCTGTGAATGGCACGCAGGTCGTGGCAAACATTCTCCCTGGCCAAAAGAACGGCGCACAGCTTTTTGAGTCCGACGTCGTAGCCGCCTCCTCACTGGGCTCCGCCGGGGCACGTTAATCGAACTGGGCGAGACAGCCCAGTGACAGAAGGACCCGCCCGCTTGCCCGCCGGCGGGTTTTTTGTCCTTAAAATTTTAAAAACACCCATTAAACCCCATAAAACCGTCCACCGTTGACCCTTGAAACTGGCATGCCTAATGCTGACCTTTAACTATCTGCGATGAATCAACCAACCAAACATAGCCGCACGGGGAACGTCTCGCGCCGGATTTTGGCTATTTTGGGCGGGGTCGTGCTCTTTGTTGTGGTGGCTGGCGCGTTGGTACTTTGGGCGGTCGGCCGATTCTCGCCCAATTTAATTGATGCAACCTTGGTGGCTAAGTCGGGTGCTCGATTAGTGTGCGAGGAAAACAACACGAATTTTTTAGTCGGTCGCTTAGAGTTTCGTAATGCCTCGGTGACGAGTCCGACTCGCTGGAAGGAAAAAAGTTTTCTCAAAATAAAAACCTTATACCTGGAATTAAGCCCGCTGTCTTTTTTGGGTAATGGACCTCGCGTGATTAGTCGGGCCGAACTCGATGTCGATCAGCTCGTTTTGGTTGGCCGCGGTGATTACATGAAGGATAACAATGCGCAGGATATTTTACGCGGATTAAAGTCGGGCGAACTCGCAGTGAAGTCCGACGGCCCCGCTGCAGTTCCGTCGGCTGAAGCCCCGAGCCCACGTCAGCCTTTTAAAATTGAAAGCCTACGCGTGCGGATTGGTCGGGTGAAAGTTATCGTCGAAGAGCCCAATCGTGCCCCCGTGGTCGTTGTTGACCGAAACTTCAACTTTGTTTTTGAAGCTAATAACATCACCGACAAAAACCTTGTCGAATCGCTCACGGCCCCATTGGGCCAAAAGGCACTGACGCAGGCGACGGCCTTGGTGCCCGAACTGGTTATGGATATTTCGAATCGAAACTTGCGCCGCTCCATCACCGAAAAAATTCTCCGCGAAGCCAAATAATTTTATGACCGAACCCTCTTCCGAAAATTCCACGCCCGGGCCAACGCCCGAGGTCAATCGTCTCGCCGAGCTCGAAGCCGAAGTGAATCGCCTGCGCGACACCTTGCTACGCAGTCAGGCCGATCAGCAAAATCAGCAACGTCGTCACCAGCGCGAGCGCGAAGACTTACGTAAGTACGCGACCGCGGGATTGGTTGAAGACCTGCTGCCCACTTTAGATGTGCTGGCGCTCGGACTCGAAGCCGCCAACGGCAAGGCCGAAGCGAAAGCGGTGGTCGACGGATTTCGTATGGCGATACAGCAATTTCGCAGTGTGCTTACCGCGCAAGGGCTGACGGAGCTCTTGCCGACCGGCCAAGTTTTTAACCCAACGCACCACGAAGCGGTGGCACAAGAGGCCAGTGACACCGTCGCCGAGGGTTCCGTGATTCGCGTGGTTCGCGCCGGATGGATGTTGCACGAACGCGTTTTACGTCCGGCTTCAGTCTTCGTCTCCACGGGCCCCGCCAAGAAGTAATCTCATGGCTCAAGACTACTACAGCATTCTCGGAGTCGCGAGGGGCGTTTCGGGTGATGACCTAAAGAAAGCTTATCGCAAGAAGGCGATGGAGTATCACCCCGACCGTAACCCGGGCAACAAAGAGGCCGAAGAAAAATTTAAGAAGGTTTCGCGTGCGTACGAAGTTTTATCCGACGACGAAAAGCGTAAGATGTATGATGCACATGGCGAAGCTGCGTTTGAACAGGGTGGGCCAGGCGGGCCCGGTGGTGGCCGCGGCGGCTTCCGCGGTGCAGACCCAACGGACATTTTTAATCAGATGTTTGGCGGCGGCGGTAACCCGTTTGGCGATATGTTTGGCGGCGGCGGGTCTCAACAACAGCAGGACAGCGGCGGTGAAGATTTAAGATTTGATATAAAATTAACCCTCGAGGAAGCGGCCACGGGCGTGAACCGAAAAATTACTTACCGCAAGCACGTCACTTGTGCCAAGTGCACGGGCTCGGGCGCGGAACCTGGCTCGAAGAAAAGTCGCTGTCCGACATGTGGTGGACAGGGCCACGTCACGCGCTCCAACGGACTCTTTGCGATGCGACAGGTCTGTCCGACTTGTGGTGGTGAAGGCGAAAAAATTGAAAAGCCCTGCCGTAGTTGCGCCGGCGAAGGCCGCGTGATCAGCGACCACTCGGTAGATCTGAAAATTCCGGCGGGGGTCGATACAGGTACGCGTCTGCGTTCTTCGGGCAACGGTTCAGCCGGCCGACGTAATGGAACCTCGGGCGATCTTTACGTCGTAATCACCGTCCTCGAGCACGAGCTCTTTGAACGTGATGGCGATGACTTGGCTTGTGCCGTCCCGGTGAAATTCTCGATTGCGGCCTTAGGTGGTAGCATCGAAGTCCCCAAATTAAAGGGTAAGACCATTCTTAAGATACCTGCCGGCACGCAGGGTGGAACGACGTTCCGTCTGCGCGGCGAAGGCATGCCCACGCTGCGCGGGGGTAGCCCGGGCGATCTTTTAGTGCGGGTGGATATCGATGTGCCCAAGAAGATGACCGATGAGCAAAAGGTCACGCTTAAGGCTTATGCCGAAGCTTCAGGCGACGCCATAACGCCGGTCTCGGATTCCTGGAAAAATAAATTCAAAAAGTTTTTCCCCTAACCCTTGCCCGTTGGCTCGGCATCCCTAATGTTGCCCGATGCCACGTAACCCCGGTCAAACCGATCGACTCGTCCGACGCCTCCGTTGGAGTGACGTTGATCCGATTTGGATTCGTCAATTGGTGACGATGGCGCGCGACGAGGATTTAGCCGGAGCGGGATTAGTCAGTCGACCCTTTCGCCCGGGTGATCCTTCGGCAGAATTATTAAAAAATGCGGGACGTGCTCGCGCCGCCTTAGTGGCACGACGCGACCTGACCGTCGCAGGCATTCAATTATTAGAAATTATTTTTTCTGTCTACGAATCGACCTGCCAGTTTTTATTAAAAACCAAAGACGGCGACAGTGTAAGCGCGGGCACCGTTTTAGCGGAGGTCGAAGGGCCCGCCCATGAATTGCTCACCGCCGAGCGTGTGCTCTTAAATTTTCTGCAACGGCTTTGTGGCGTTGCGACAATGACGCAGTCGTACGTGAAGGCCTTGGGTAGTTCGTCGACAAAATTATTGGACACGCGCAAGACCACGCCGGGCTTTCGTATGCTCGAGAAATACGCCGTGGGGCAGGGCGGCGGCTACAATCATCGCCTCGGCCTCTATGATCGGATCATGGTGAAGGATAATCACCTGGCCGCCGGCGATGCCTCGGTGGCCGCGCGATTAACCGCTTTGGTTTTATTGGCCCGTCAGGCGCGCCCGGATTTATTAGTCGAAGTCGAGGTGGACCAGCTTGAGCAAATTGAGCCCGTATTAAAAGCGGGGGCGGACATTATTCTACTCGATAACTTTTCGTTACCGCAATTACGCGAAGCGGTGTCGACCGTCGGCGCGCGTGCATGGTGCGAAGTCAGCGGCGGCGTGAATTTGGAAACCTTACCGGCCATTGGCGAAATCGCGCCCGACTTCGTTTCGGCGGGAGCCTTAACGCACGCGGCTAATTGGTCCGACATCGGACTGGATTGGATTTAAATATGTCGGATCTAGATAGCAGCATCCTGAGTGCATTTTTAGACGCGGGCAAATCGCCGGTGAGTGGCGATCGTTTGGCTAAAGAGCTGGGCGTCTCTCGTGTGACGATTTGGACGCGACTGGAGCGGCTGCGCACGCAGGGATTTATTTTTGAGGCCTCAACGCGCAAGGGCTACACGTTGACGAGCGTACCCGAGGCCCTCAACGAGGCGCTGGTTCTGGCCCATCTACGCAGGCTTAAAGTCACGGCCGAAGTCGAGTTCATGGCTGAGGTCGATAGCACGAACTCTGAAGCGGAGCGACGAATTGCCCTGGGGCGTGAGGCGCCGTTTTTCATTTTAGCCCAAAAGCAGACCGCCGGACGTGGCCGACTTGGCCGAAAGTGGCACAGCGACCATTCAGGTAATTTATATTTATCTTTAGCGCTGAGGCCGTTTATCCCGCCCGATCGCTTGAAGCCATTCACGCTCTGGATGGGGTTGGCGCTCTGTGCGCACCTCGATGAAGTGCATGGTGTGCGGCTTGGCTTGAAGTGGCCTAATGATTTGCAGACGGCAGACGGACGGAAGTTGGCGGGGATGCTGACCGAGGCGCGACTCGATGCGGACACCGTGCGCGATTTGGTTTTTGGCTTAGGATTAAATGTCACCGCCCAGACGAAAGATTTTCCGGTTGAGCTGCGCGAGGTTGCGACCTCGCTGGCGATGTCGAATAAGCGTACATTCGAAATTAATTTAGTCGCGGCGCAAATCATTGCGGCGCTTGAGCGAGCGTGGGATGATTTTTCAAACGACCACTGGAACGAGAATTTCAAAAACTATTGGAAGCGCTACGATAACTTAACGGGCAAAACCGTGACCATTCAGTTACGCGGTAAGCCGGTTTCGGGTGTCGTGCAGGGCGTGGATGACGATGGCTCATTGATTTTGAATGATGCCGCTGGTCAACGCATGCTGATCTCTTCGGGCGAAGTCACACTGCCGAAAGTTTAGTTGAGCAGTCTTGCCCTCAGGGGAAGAGCGTCTACGCTTGGGCCGTGTCCATCCTCTGTCTCGATATCGGAAATACGCATGCCCACTGGGGCATGGTCGATGGGCGCACCGTTGGCGTGAATGGCGAAATAAGCACCAAGGAGATTTCGACGGCCACGATCGAGAAGCTGATTGCGCAGCACCGCCCCTCGGGTGTTGCGGTGGCCAGCGTCGTCCCTGCCGTATCGCAAGCCCTCGAAGTGTTTTTAAAAAACTGCGGCTTGCCTGTGCAGTTACTTCGTCACGATCAGCTCATCGGATTGGGCTTCGATTACCCAAAGCCTGCCGAAGTGGGTCAGGATCGTTTAGCCGATTGTATCGGTGCGCAGGTTGTCTGCGGTGCACCCGCCGTGATTATCGGCATGGGCACTGCGACCACGGTCGATATTTTAACCGAGAAAGGTTACGCCGGCGGAATTATTGCGCCCGGAATGGGGCTGATGACGCAGTACTTACATGAACGCACGGCGTTGTTGCCAGCGCTGGATGTGAAAAATCTTTTAGGCGGACCCGCTATTGGGAAGTCGACCGTCGATGCGATGCGCTCGGGTTGCGCATTAGGTTTCGCTGGAATGATTGGTGCGCTACTCGATGGCGTTGTTGCCGAATTAAAGAAGTCGGGCAGCCCCACCCCAAAAGTCATCGTGACGGGCGGCGCCGCGATTTATTTACCTGCTGAATGGAAGACGCGCGTGCAATACGAGCCGCACCTCACCTTAATTGGTTTAGCAGAATTTTACCGACGCACCCAAAAATGAACGAAGAAGAAGCCAAGAAGCGTTTACGCCGCCTAGTCCCCTGGATCGTCGCGGTCATTATTTTTATGTTGGGCTCCTGTGTGGCCGTGGTCATTTCGGGCCGGCACATTGGCGTATGGCCAATGATAGTCGGCGACACCGTGTTTACGGCGTTGCTGCTCTTCTTCCTTTGGCGTGCCCTTGGGAGAAAGTCCTAAGCCTTGGTCATCTGCAGCAGCTGCTTGCGGCGGGCCTTGATCTCGCTGCAGCCCGCCTTGGCGAGTCGGTCCGTAGAGAAGGCCTCAACCGTCAGGCTTGCCACGGCGGTACCGTAGAGCATGGCCTGGCGGAGCGTGGCGAAGTCGGACTTACCGGTGGCGGCGATGTAGCCCAGTAGGGCGCCCGCGAAGCTGTCGCCTGCCCCAGTGGGGTCGCGCAGCTCGGTGACAGGGAAGGCCGGGAGGCTGAACAGGCCGTCTTCATGGAAGAGCACGGAGCCATGTTCGCCCTTCTTGATAATAACGGTGCGGCAGCCGTGGGCCCGGAGGTGGCGGCCGGCGATGATGACGTTGGTCTCACCGGTCAGCTTGGCTGATTCGGTGTCGTTGACCACGAGGAGGTCGGCCCGGCGCATCACTTGTGCGAAAAGTTCGCGCTTCGTTTCGATCCAAATGTCGATGGTGTCGGCGACGATAAATTTTGGAGCATCGAGTTGATCGAGTACGGAGAGTTGTAATTCAGGACGAATATTTCCCAGCATGATGTAAGGCGTGGCGCGTTGCTCGGGGGAAAGCGTCGGATTGAAGCGCTCAAAAACATTAAGCTGCAAATCTTCCGTGTCGCGACGGTTATAATTTTCGTGGTACCGGCCGCGCCAGGCGAAGGTGCGACCTGTCTCATCAGTTTGCAGTCCGGATAAATCGATACCGCGCTTGGCGAGTTTTTTGCGATCGCGATCGCGGAAGTCGTGTCCGACTACGCCGACGATGTGAGGCGGGGCGAAGTAGCTGGCTGCGAGACAAGCGTAGGATGCGCTACCGCCCAGAATTTTTTCGCCCGATTCGTGGGGCGTGACGATGCTATCGTAGGCGACCGAGCCAACGACCAGAACATTGTCTGGGTTGGGGCGGTCTTTAATTTTAATTCGTCGGGGAGTGCTCATGAAAAAAGTTCGGGGCGTGCATCGCGGAGTCGATAGAGTGCGAGGAGTGCGAGGGAATGGGTGCGTGGATTTTCGAGTGCCTCGGATAGGGCGAGCTTCGGGTGTAGACAGATTACTTGAAGCTCTTCGTGTTCATCAAGTGCCCTTGTGCCGGTTGGCCTGACACCTTCGAGTAAAACAAAGTGGCACTGGTTGCGCTGGATGGCGGGGTTGGGCGAGCAGGAGCCGAGCAGGGTGGCTTTGCCCCCTGTAAAACCTGTCTCTTCTTCGGTTTCGCGTGCGGCGGTGACGAGCGGGTTTTCGCCCTTATCCATAATGCCGCCGGGCGGTTCGGTGGAGAGGTCGCGTAATCCAAACCTGAACTGACGAACCATTACGATTCGTCCGTCATCCGTGATGGGCAACGCGAGCACCCAGTCGCTGGAATGTATAACAAAGAAATCACCCTCTCGGTGATCGAGAGGGTGATGACAGTGTTCTTTGTAAACCCGGAAGACTTTGCAGTCTGCATGTAGCGCTTCTTGCTGGACGGACCAGCGAGCAGGCGCGGACATCGGGATTTACTTAGTCTTCAGTTTTTGACCGATGCGAAGCTTGGTCGCATCAACTCCAGGATTTAAATCTTGGAGAGCCTTGAGGGAGATACCGGCTTTCTTAGCGATGGCACCGAGGGTGTCGCCTTTAGCAACCGAGTATTCGCCAGGACCCGCAGCAGCCGAACCCTTTGAAGAGGAAGCAACAGCTTTGGATTTTACGGCAGCTTGAAGTTGAGCAATCGAAGCTTCGAAGCTTTTATTGTTGGTTTCGGTATTCGTTTTGAATTCGCCGAATGTGGACTGCAGGGCAGCCACGTCAGCGGCGTTTGCCTTGGAGGCAACTTGACCGCTGATGTCGGCAACTTGTGCAGATGCGGCAGTAGCGTCTTGGCCAGCTCTGTCGGCTGCGCTCTTTGCCTTGAGGGCGAGAACGAGACCGGCAGCGCCAAGGGCGAAGCCTACGATTCCCACGATGAGGGGAAGCTTTGATTCAGATGAGGAGGATGAGATGCTGTCGTTTTCCATGTTATTAGTAGAGGATTATGCGGGTTAGAACGGTTTGAGATTAGCGGATTGACACTAACGGCAATACTAAATCTCTATCAACCTTCAGGTTTCGGGCGGTAGCGCAGTCTGGCTAGCGCATCTGCTTTGGGAGCAGAGGGTCGTGGGTTCGAATCCCACCCGCCCGACCACCTGACGTTTTTACCCTAAATTAACAATTTAGGCGTAAGATAGCGTGTGCCCCTCTTTAATCACGGTGACGTGATTTGCCTTGCCCGCCTGGGTGGAAGCCTCGGTTCGGCCGACAATTTTGGCGTCTAATCCAAGTCCCGCAGCGATAGCGAGGACGGCCCCAGTTTGGGATGGATCGACATAAACCTCTAGGCGGTGACCCATGTTATATACCTGGTGCATTTCCCTGGGATCGGTACCGCTGACCTTGGCTAACTCGGCAAAAACAGGGGGGGCTGTGAATAAGTTTTCCTTAATGAAATGAACCCCGGAGCCGAAACGGCGGCATTTTACCTGTCCGCCACCCGAGCAATGGATGAGGCCTTTGACGGCTTCGAGGCCGAGTTCCTTAATTAATTGAATAACAAATGGTGCGTAAGTGCGCGTGGGCGAAAGCAGCGCTTGTCCGACAGACATTTTAGAACCGGGCAGAGGAGAGTCGAGACGGTGAGGCCCGCAATAAGCGAGATCTGCTGGCATCGCGCGATCAAATGTCTCGGGATATTTTTCGGCGTAGTACTTAGAGAGTAATTCGTGGCGTGCGCTGGTTAAGCCGTTGGAGCCGATGCCGCTGTTTTCAACGGACTCGTATTTACTGCGTCCGTGAGACGCGATGCCGACGATGGCGAGTCCGGGTACAATGCGAGTGGCATCGATTACAGAGGTGCGCTTCAGAATCGCCGTCGCGGTAGAATCAACTGTGAGCGTAGGAGTGAGGTCGCCGACGTCGGCAGTTTCACCGCCACCGGAGCGGATACCGAAACCATTATCTCGCAGCATGCTCAAAACTTCTTCAGTGCCTTCGATGAGTTGCGCGAGGATTTCGCCAGGAATGGATTTCGCGTTACGATTAATCGTCGAAGAAAGAATCACACCATCGGTGACGCCGACGCATAAGAGGTCGTCGATATTCATCACGATGCTGTCTTGTGCGATGCCACGGAAAACGCGCGCGTCCCCCGTTTCCTTCCACCATAGATAGGCTAAAAGTGCTTTGGTGCCGGAACCATCGGAGTGTGTAACCACGCAGCGAGAGCTGTCGCCCGTAAGGTGATCGGGCGTGATCTTACAGAAGGCGCCCGGGAAAAGTCCGCGATCCAGTTTGTCGACGGCGGCGTGCACTTCATTTTTTGAAGCGGAAACACCGCGGGCGGCGTAGCGACCGGAGTCGGGGGAGGGCTTGCTTTCGTGCGCCATAACTCTTGTCTACCTATCTCGTTTGCATCGACGGGGTCAACGCACATCTCCAGTGAACCACCAATCTACTGAAACTAAAGGCACGCGGCTGTTTCGATTCCGCGCCTGGGCGATTGCGATTTCGTCGTTGGTGCTCGTTGCGGTAGCGGGCTTGGTTATTTGGTCAGCCCCCATTTATAAATTATCGCAGCAGTGGGAAACGGGGCAGGTGACCAAAAATATTTCGGCAATGGAGGACTTATATTGTTGGGATGGGGTCGATGCGGAGTCCCGTCGCTTAATGCGCATATTATTTTTACAGGAATTTGAGTACCCGCTCAAAAGTGTGCGGGTGGTTCGTTTTCGCGATGAGGGAGTAAGCGAGCGATCGCGCTTCAACCTTGAGCCAGTCGCACAGCTCAATGTGGTTTTTGATAACCCCGAGCACTTTCAGGTGAGCTTCATGATTGGCCGGACGGCAGCCGGGACCTGTAAGTTGGCAATAATGGTGCCCAAACTGTGACGGATTCTTGACACGGGCTTGGGCTCGCTCACTTTCCGATTTCCACACACCTATGGCTGATAAGAACGACAAGCGCCCCGAAGGCGTAACCGGTAAATTCTATGTAGACTCGCAGTGCATCGATTGCGACCTCTGCCGCGAGACCGCACCAAAGAACTTTACCCGTCAAGATGACGGCGGTTACTCTTACGTTTTCAAGCAGCCTGAGGGTCAGGAAGAAATCGATAAGTGTATGGAAGCCCTCGAAGGTTGTCCAGTCGACGCCATCGGCAAAGACGGCGACGCGTAAGTGGACTTTATATTTTAGATAAATGAGCCCCGAAGACCGGGGCTCATTTGTTTTGGAGTGGTTCGCCTCGACCTCTGGGCGGGTCGCGGCAAAGTATGATCATGAGCGTTAAAATTTCCTGCGAGTATTTGGGCGACTTGCGCGTACAGGCTACGCACGGCCCTTCCGGCACAAAATTGATTACCGATGCACCCGTGGATAATCACGGCAAGGGCGCTTCGTTTTCCCCGACCGATCTGGCAACGACGGCACTGGCCACATGCGTCATGACGATTCTCGGCATCCAGGCACGCGGACTCGAAATGGATTTCAGAGGTATGAAGATCGAAATCGAAAAACACATGACGGCCACGGCGCCTCGCCGGATTGCGAAGCTCGATGTGCAAATTCAAATGCCCAAAGGCATACCCGAAGAATTACGCCCGCGTTTAATGCGTGCCGCCGAAGCGTGCCCCGTGAAGCAATCGCTCCACCCCGACGTGGAAATCAACTTGGTTTGGAATTGGGCGTAGGCAGCGTCTGGACTTTTATAATTAGATATATAAATTGTAATTAAAGCCCCGTTGCGTCGCTTGACCCGCAATCGGGGCGTGACTCAAATAGGCGGATGCAAACGCTGCCCCAGTTGCTAAGGAACTTATTTCTAGTCTTTAGCCTATCGACGATGGCTTGGGCGCAGCAATCACCTGAGGCGCAGGCCTTATCAGATCAGCGTAAGAATTTACAAGGGGCGTTCTCGGTTTGTAATTCAAAAATTTATCCCAATCCAGATAAGGCGCCGATTGATGCACACGCTGCCTTGGAACGCGTGGCAAAGCAGATTAAAGACTTGAGGGCCCGGGTTCTCGAACTTGAAAGCGGTCACTGCAATATCTGGTATTCAGAAAGTTATTGGGCGCGCACTTACTGGAGTTCAAGTTTAGGAGGACGTTATTTGGTTGAGAAGCTCCGCACCGCAATGGGCGCCCTGTCTACTCTGGTCGCCTCGGAGTCTGGCCCATTTACTCGGCCGGATCTCAATGCACTGCAAAAAGTTTTAGATGGATGCCGAACCTGCCTGGAGATTGACCGTGAATTGGAGATAGCCGCTAAGAGCTATTCGACTCAGCGCGTCTACTATGTGCCAGTTAACACAGTACAACAACGTCGCACCCCTTATTCGGACGGTACGACGTCGAGTTTTTAATTTGGCTTAATCACTGACTGCAACCGCAGCCGCCGTTGCCACAACCGCCCGAACTTTTTTCGGTCTTTTCTTCGGAGCTGCAGCAGCCGCCTTCGGAAGATTCGGCGTCAGAGCAACCGCAGCCACCGCTCTTAGCACCACCGCCACCGCAACAGCCGCCGGCTTGGTGCGGATGTCCGTGAGCGAGCTCAGTTAATTCGGCGGCACGGACGGCGACGACTTTAACGTCAAAATATAAAGTCTTTCCGGCGAGCTCGTGATTACCATCGAGCACCGCTTCTTTGTCGTCCACATGACGTATCACGAGGACGCGCATGCCTAAATTAGTTTCGGCGTGGAAGCGCATTCCGATTTCAACTTTGTTAGCGCCGAAGCGATCCAGCGGAACGCGTTGAATCAATTTGTCGCTGTACTCGCCGTAACCGAGAGCGGCGGGGACAACAACGGATTTACTTTCGCCGGCCTTGAGGCCTTCGACGCCTTGTTCGAGTCCAGGGATGATATTGCTCGCACCATGTAAATATTCCATCGGGTCTTGGCCCACTGACGTGTCGAGCACGGTTCCCTTTTCGTCCTTCAAGGTGTATTCGATGCTAACAACGGTTTCTTTAGAGGCGCGCATGGATATAAGAGAGAATTAAAGAAGGCGAAGTCGGGCAGTCAGCGCAACCACACTTTTCAAAACTTTTTCCCTGAGATTACTCAGCGGCCGGCTCAGTATCCCCGAGTTCCTTAGCATTCCGACGGCGAGTAATTTTAGCCGTCTCAAGGCTGGTCTTCGCTTGAACGTCAATAGTCTCACCTTGGGAGAGTTGACGCTCAAGGGCCAGCCGGTCGCCTTCGCTGATTAACTTATCTGCATTATTGTAAACTCGCGACTGCAGGGACCCCAGCGTTGAATTGTAGGATTCGACCGCTTGGTTTAATTTCTTTCCGGTGTTCTCGAAATGTTCACTCGCGACGCGCAGGCCCTCGAATATTTTCTCGGCGAGCTCGACGACTTTTTCCGCCCGCTTCTCAACGTCCACGCGATCCCACGAGTGTGAAATGGTCCGAAGGATGGAGAGGAGCGTGGTGGGTGTGGCGATGACTACTTTTTCCCCCCAGGCAGTCTCAATCAATTCTGGGTCGATTTGTAGCGCCGCGCTGAAGAGCGCCTCGCTGGGTAAAAATAAAACCACAAACTCCGGCGCAGGCTTATACTGATTCCAATATTCTTTTTCCCCCAGGCGCTTGGCGTGCTCGCGAATTTTAGCAGCGAACTGAATCATCAGTCGGTCGCGTTCCGCATCAGTTGTTGCGTGGGTTGCCTCAATATAGTTTTTTGTCGGCGCTTTGGCGTCGATGATGATTTGCCTCCCGCCAATCAGCTTAACCACCATGTCGGGGCGCTGATTGCCTTCCTCATTGGTGCGCGACTCTTGCGTCACGAAATCAACGTGTGGGAGCATGCCCGTGAGCTCAGCGACACGATTCAATTGCAACTCTCCCCAGCTACCTTGCTTATTCGTCGAAGTCATCGCGGCCGCTAACTTGCGCGCTTCTTCCGCCACTTTTTCTGAGCGCTCGTTATTGGTGGTTATCGAGCCCTTGAGTTCGTTATTCGTGCGATTAAGTTCTTCGAGCTGAGTTTTAAACGGCGCGAATTTTTGTTCGGCCATACCGATGAAGTCGGTTCGACTCTGGGTTATTTGAGCTTGGGCGGCGCTGGCAAAAGCATCTTTCATCCGCGCCTCGAGCTGCGTAAAGGATTCGCGGGTTTGCTCGAGGGTGCGCTCAGCGGAGGCCCTGGCTTCATTCGCTGCCGCTAAGTTATTCTCCGCGGCGCTCGCGCGTTCTTGGGCGGTGTTTCGTTCTTTTTCTAAAATTGTGCGCTCATCTTTGCGACGCTTCTCGGATTCATCCAGGCGAACTTTGGCAGCGATTAATTCTTGCTGGGCGGCTGAGCTGTTTTGCGATGGCGATGATTTGCGACCAGTTAAATAGGCTGCCGCTGCAAGGGAGACGACGAAAAGAATGTAGAGGGCAATTTCCATTAGGTGTGTAATTTAAATACAATAACCCGCCCGACCCCGCAATAGGGATTCGATCAGCGTGGGTCGGCTTCGATGGCGATCGCGTTGCCCATATTCCACGCGGCTTCATAAGCCGTAACGTAATCGGGGGTCGACCAGGCGGGCATGGCCGCTTCGCCGCCGAGGCCAGCGAGAAAGCCGTAGCGTATGCCGTGAGAAAGCCGGCGGCGCTTAGGGTTGGCGTGCTTCTCCGCCCAAGCTTCAGCGAGTAACTCGGCACCTTCTAATTCGGGATTTTTTTCCTTACTGACGGATCGGCCGACTTGCCAGGCGATGACGTTGGCGAATTTAAGGTCGGTTGTCTTGCGCGATTCGGGAATAGATGGAAGGACTGAGCCCTGCTTCCCTAATTCAACTCCATCGCGGATGGTGAGCATGATGTCGACTTGCCAGCGCTCTTCGACCGAGAGGAGGCCGAAATCAAAGTCAGGGTCATCCGCCGCCGTGTCCTTCAATACGGTGCGGGCATACTCGCGCCACTTTTGCAGCCAAGTGTCCCACTGCGTGCTGCCGCGTATCGGAGGCTTCCCGAGCCATTCAGGGATATCTTCGCGCATGGGTTATGAGATGAGATTAATAGGAGGGGCGGGCAACGAAAGCAAGTAAAAGGTGAAATAATGTTCACTACTTGGCTGTCTGGATGGGGGTTCCTGCCCGCCCTGTCTGCAAATATTTTCCATCGAACTATTATGGCGGGGTGGTGTTATGAATGTACCCCATATTCTTGTGAATTCCTTTTCCAAAATTTCCCCAAAAGCGACAGCCCTGAGTTTAATCATGCTAATGACGGCGAGCTTCGCATTGCCGATCGCGGCACGCGCTCAATCGGAAGCCTCTCCGGCAGTGGTGAGCGGCGTCGCTGCCGCCACGCCAGTGAGCGGTTTATCAGCGACCGAGAAAGTCGGCCCGATGTCACTGCGCGACGTCGATGTCGGCGCGATTATTGAGCTCATGCAAAAGTGGACGGGCAAGATCGTGCTCCGCCCGCAGGCATTGCCCGCCAATCTTTACACACTTAATTTACCCATCGCCGCCCGCAGTGATGCGCTGCTCGCGATTGAGACCCTGCTTAACTTAAACGGCATCTCGGTGATTCAACAGGGAGATAAGTTTTTGAAAGTAGTCCCTAATAATGTCGCTCGCAGTGAGTCGCCTTCGCTGATTACCGAAAGTGCATTGAGCATGCCGGCGAGCGGACGCATCGCCTCCAAGATTTTCGTATTGAAACACGCCAACGGCCAAGAGGTCGTTGCTCAAGTAGCGGGAATGTTGAACGCATCCCTGGCGACTCCGCCCGTTTATTTCTCGCGCAATAATGCAATCCTGGTGACCGATTCGATTTCTAATCTACAGAAGATTGAAAGCCTGTTGAATCAGCTCGACCGCCCGCAGCTCGATGTGATCACGACCAAGATGTACATTCTAAAGAATGCGATTGCGACGGATTTGGTGAACAAATTAACGGCATTGCTTCGCACGCCATCACGCGAAGCGGGTGCGCCTTTCCGCTTGAGCACGGGCACAAGTTTTACCGCAGATGAGCGCACGAACCGCGTCATCTTGATGGGCTCGCCGGATCAGCACGCGTTCTTCGACAACCTCATCGAAGCCCTCGATGCGAATTCAGATCCCAATACCAAGACGGATGTTATTTTTCTCCGCCATGCCAATGCCACCGAAGTTGCCACGCTGCTTACGCAACTCGTGACCGGTCAGACCAAGGCGGTGACAGCGACAACGGGTACGCGTTCCACTGCTGGTGCAAATCGCGCGACTGCACCCGCGGCAACTAATGCAGCGGCGACAAATAACGCTAAGACCTCCGACCAAAATGGTGCGGACGAATTCAGCAGCATGACGACAGTCTTGGCTGATGTGCGTAGTAATTCGATTGTGGTATCAGGCACGAAGGATGACTTACGCTTATTGCGCGAACTCATCGACAAGGTGGACGTCGTTCTGCCGCAAGTACGCGTCGAAGTTGTCATCGCCGAAGTCACCTTAACTGATTCAGACACGAGTGGCATCAGCGCCTTGGGCTTGAATGTAAGTAACGGCAAATTAATTGGCATCAACGGCACCTTCGCTGGCGGAACTTTAAGTAATCCTCCCGGCGGCACTACTTTCGCAACACTTGCGGCCGGCAATGATTTAACCGGTGTAATCGGGATGAGCAGCACGCCGACCAAGAATGACACACGCATTCTTTCCGTGCCCACGATCACCACCACGCACAATAAAGAAGCCACTATCTTCGTCGGCGAATCTCGCCCAGTGGTCACAGGCAGCCAGTCCACTGCGAGCGGCACTTCGGGCTTCGTCACCAGCTCAACGGTTTCACAGCGCGACATCGGTATTAACCTGAAGGTCTTGCCCTTGATTGGCAAAGACGGCTCGGTGCAATTGCAAATCACCCAACAAGTAGAAGACGTTTTAGGAGAAGTGAAATTAGACAACAACGATCAGCCAATTATTGGCCGTCGTTCGACCGATTCATTCGTCAGTGCGATGAGCGGAGAAATCATCGTGCTCGGCGGATTACAACGAACGCAGGACACGGTGACCGCTAACCGCCTGGGCCCGATTCCAATTATTGGCGACTGGCTCGGTTCATCGACTAAATCAAAGACGCGCACCGAACTCGTCATCCTAATGCGCCCGTATGTGCTGAATAATTCTGCGGTGGATAATATCAATGCACTCAATCGCATTGATGCGACGCCTATCAAGGATGAGGTGCGAAAGATAATTGATGTGGCCCCAGCGGCGGCGCCGACTGCACCGGCCAAACCTTAATGACTACTTTAGCCGATAGGCACGGGTTGCCCTCGGTGTTATTGCAACGCCTGAGTCCAGAGGCATTGCAGTCAATCGTGGAGGCTTCGCGCGAACAGCGCTTCAAGCTTCTCGCCTCACAACTAAATTTATCCGAGTCCGTGTTGTTGGGTGAACTCGCGAGCGCGACCGGCCTCACCGTGCTCGAGGAGCCCGCGGTGGATTTGCAGGGCACCAAAATTTTACCGGCGCGCTTAGCGACCGAGGCACAAGTGGTGCCGGTTTTATTACCGGGCGCACAAGAAGGTCGATTGGCCTTGGTCTCGTCTTTGCCGCCCGATTTGGAAACGGCCGATTGGGTCGCCACCTTCACGGATCAACGTCCGCAGTGG
>Ga0214919_10004415_pt1 | contig 20603 bp, 21 predicted proteins | sample LL1503_MetaG_FD_177994 | JGI IMG/M metagenome (GOLD analysis project Ga0214919, IMG submission 177994) | Freshwater microbial communities from Lake Lanier, Atlanta, Georgia, United States - LL-1503 | ecosystem: Environmental > Aquatic > Freshwater > Lake | place: USA: Georgia | collected... | reverse complement strand
CCGGCCACGCCAAGCGCAGCCGCCTCGCGCAGCAGCGCCAGCGCCACCGGGTGCGCTGGACAGCGCAGGCCGATGCTGGACTGTCCGCCTGCGGCTGCGTTGGCCATACCGGTTGCCCGCGGCACGATCACCGTCACCGGACCGGGCCAGAAAGCTTGAGCCAACCGGTGCGCTGAATCGGGCCAAGTGGCGGCAAAGCGGGTGGCCTGCGTCAGATCGCTGACGTGGATGATCAGCGGGTGGTCGGCGGGCCTGCCCTTGGCTTTGAAGATGCCCGCCACGGCCAGGTCGCTGTCGGCACGTGCACCCAGGCCGTAGACGGTTTCGGTCGGAAATGCCACCAGCCCGCCGTCGGCCAAGCGCTGGGCAGCGGCGGCCAACGCGTCCGGGTCATCGCCGCGCAGCAAGCCCATGTGGGTCAGGCAGCCGACCAGGTCGGCAAGCCCAGAATCTCGGCGGCCTGCAAAGCCCCGGCTCGGGCGCTGGCAGCGTCAATCCCCGTGACGGTCAAATGGCCCATCTTGCGGCCTGGCCTGGCGCTGGCCTTGCCATAGAGGTGCAGGTGCACGCCAGGTAGCGCCAGCACGCGATCCCAGGGCGGCGTTTTCTCGGCAGTGCCGTTGACGAACCACAGGTCGCCGAGCAGGTTGAGCATCACCGCGGTCGAATGCTGGCGCGGTGCTGTCAGCGGCAGGCCGGTGAGGGTGCGTACCTGCAACTCGAATTGGCTGATGTCGCTGCCGTCGATCGACCAGTGGGCCGAGTTGTGTGGTCGCGGTGCCATCTCGTTGGCCACCAGGCTGCCATCGGCCAGCACGAAGAACTCGACACACAGCACGCCGACATAGTCCATCGCTTCGGCCAGCGCCGAGGCGGCCTGGCTGGCCTGGGATTGCTGCGCGATGGTGGCATCGGGTGAGGGCACCTGGGTGAGGGCAAGGATGCCGTCTCGGTGCAGGTTTTGCTGCACCGGCAACTGGACCGTCTGGCCGGTCGCGCTGCGCGCCACCACCACGCTCAACTCCAACGCCAGTGGCAGCAGTTTTTCCAGCACGCAGGGCAGCTGGCCGAGTTGTTGCCAGGCTTCGGCCAGCGCGCTGCGGTCGTTGACACGGCGCTGGCCCTTGCCGTCATAGCCCAGCCTGGCGGTTTTGAGGATGCCTGGCAGCAACTCGTCACTCACGGCAGCCAGGCGCTCATCGGAGTCGATCAAGGCGTGGGGCGCACAGGGTATGCCGCAGCGGCGGAACCAGGCTTTCTCGGCCGAGCGGTCCTGGCACACCGCCACGCCGTCGGCTGCCGGCGCCACCCGCCGGTAAGCGCCCAGTGTGACGAGCGCGCCTGCGGGTACGTTCTCGAACTCGGTGGTGATGGCCTCACAGCGCTGCATCAGCTGCGCCAGGCCTTGTTCGTCGAGGTAATCGGTGGCGATATGGTAGTGCGCCACCAGCCCGGCTGGCGAGGTCGGGTCGGGGTCGAGCACTGCGGTGAAGTAGCCCATGGACTGCGCTGCCTGAACGAACATCCGGCCCAGCTGACCGCCGCCCATCACCCCCAGTGTCGCGCCAGGAAGTATGACTTTTGCGTTCACGGTTGGCCCAATTCGGCGGTCATCGCTTGCGCGGCGGCGGTCTGGCTGGCGCGGAATGCGCTGAGTTTGGCCAGCAGCGCGGCATCGCCGCTGGCGAGCATCGCCACCGCGAACAAGGCCGCGTTGGCCGCGCCAGCCGCGCCGATCGCGAAGGTCGCCACCGGGATGCCTTTGGGCATCTGGACGATCGAATGCAGCGAGTCAACACCGGACAGGTGCTTGCTGGGCACCGGAACGCCCAACACGGGCACGGTGGTTTTGGCCGCGAGCATGCCGGGCAGATGGGCCGCTCCGCCAGCGCCGGCGATGATCGCGCGCAAGCCCCGGCCTGAGGCCGCCTCGGCGTAGGCGAACATCTGGTCGGGCATGCGGTGCGCCGAAACCACCCGGCATTCATGGGCGACGCCAAACTCGGCGAGAATCTGGGCGGCCTGACGCATGGTTTCCCAGTCGCTGGACGATCCCATCAAGATGCCGACCAGGGCGTCGGCGTTGTTTTCCGTGCTGTTTTCCACATCAGGCAAAGCCAAGGCTCCGGCGGGTCTGCGAGCATTGAATTGTAGGCCGCTGCCTTTATCTGTCCCGACTTGGCTGTTCCCTGTCACCCTTTCCCTGACCCCTCACATGAGCCTGCTGCTGACATCATGAGCGACATCACGATCCAAAACATCGAAGCCGAGCTGATCCAGGCATCCCAGCAGCAACCAGTGCTGTTGGACATCTGGGCACCCTGGTGCGGCCCCTGCCGTACGCTGGGGCCTCTGCTCGAGAAGCTTGAACAAGCCTATGGGGGCCGGTTCAAGCTTGCCAAACTCAACAGCGACGACCAAGCCGAGATCGCAGCCCAGCTCAGCCAGGCTTTTGGTGTGCGGTCGATCCCGTTCTGCGTGATGTTCAAGGACGGCCAACCGGTCGACGGTTTTGTCGGCGCCTTGCCTGAGGCGCAGATCTGCGAGTTTCTGGACCGCCATGTGGCGCCGGCCGATTTGGCGGAGGCCGAGCTTGAGGAGCCTGAAGAGGCTCCAGCGTTGGACGACGACGACGACGCTGCCTTGGCCAAGCTGGCCCATGCGCTGGCCGCCGACCCCGCTGACGATGCGGTCAGAGGCGACTATGTCAAGTTGCTGATCGAAACTGCTGCGCTGGTGCAGGCGCGCGAGGCCTGGCAGCCGATGGCACCCAGAGGCATGGTCGACGGCCGTATCGCCGCACTTGGACTTTGGCTTGCGGCCTGCGAGAAAGCGCCCGCCGCCCGCTCGCCCCTGGATCTGGCCGCAGCGATTGCGGCCAACCGGCGTGATTTCGAGGCCCGCTACGAGCTGGCTCAACAGGCCATGGCGGCCGGTCGATTCACCGAGGCGATGGACGAGCTGCTCGAGATCGTGATGCGCGACAAGAGCTGGAGCGATGAACTGGCGCGCAAGACCTATGTGGCGATTCTCACCCTGATGGGCAAGCCCGCGCCCAAGCCTGCGCCTGGGAAAAACGCTGTGGAGCCTGCCAAGGGCGCGCTTGAGGTGATCGGCCGCGCTGCGGTGGCGCCCAGCGACCCGGTGATCGACCAATACCGCCGCAAGCTCAGCATGGCGCTGTTCTGAACCCTGCACCGGGCTGCGCCTCGGGCCTGGGTTGCCAGGCAGCCCACCTACAATATCGAGTTGACCCGCCGCCGTGCGGGCGTTCAGCCAAGGATTTCCATCGTGTTCATTTCCCAAGCCTTTGCCCAGACCGCGCCGGCTGCTGCCGCGGGTGGTGGTCTCGAGTCGATGTTCGGCTCACTCGGCCAGTTCCTGCCCCTGGTGCTGATGTTCGTGGTGTTGTACTTCATCATGATCCGGCCGCAGATGAAGCGCCAGAAAGAGCACAAGTCCATGATCGACGCGTTGGCCAAGGGCGACGAAGTCGTCACCACTGGTGGCTTGATCGGGCGTGTAGCCAAGATGGGCGAGAGCATGCTGCAGATCGAAGTGGCCAACGGCGTCGAGGTGCAGGTCCAGCGCAGCGCCGTGGTGCAGGTGCTGCCAAAAGGCAGCTTCGGCAAGTAAGTCCACAGGCCGCCAGCCAGCAGGCGGCCGCTACGGCGACGATGGTGGTCTGGGCTGGGGCACTTCGCGTTCCCGCCGATTGAACCGACAGCCCCCGAGTCCGCTGAAAGCCCGCTCTGCGCCCACCCGGGCGACAGGGCTGAGGAACGCACGATGAATCGTTACCCCTGGTGGAAATACCTGATCCTGGCGCTCGCGCTGTTGATCGGACTGCTCTACACCTTGCCCAATCTGTACGGCGAGGCGCCGGCGGTTCAGATCTCGAGTGGCAAAGCCACGGTCAAGCTTGATCAGACGATGGTCGCGCGGATCGAGAAGACGCTCGCTGTCGCGAGCCTGACGCCAGATTTTGTTCAGTTCGAGGGCAATTCGGTCAAGGCCAGGCTGCGCAACACCGATGAGCAGATCAAGGCCAAAGACGCGATCGCGAAGGCGCTCAACCCCGACCCAGCCGATCCGTCCTACATCGTCGCGCTGAACCTGCTGAGCCGATCGCCGGCTTGGTTGACGAAGTTGCATGCGCTGCCGATGTACCTGGGGCTGGACTTGCGCGGCGGCGTGCACTTCCTGATGCAGGTCGACATGAAGGCCTCGTTGACCAAGAAAGCCGAAGCCACGGCGGGAGACCTGCGCAGCCTGCTGCGCGACAAGAACATCCGCCACGCTGGTATCAGCCGCGACGGCAATCTTGTGGTTTTGCGCTTGCGAGACCGAACCGTGTTGGCCCAGGCCCAGGCCTTGCTCGCTGATCAGTTGCCCGACATGCAGTGGATCGAAAGTGCTGACGGCGCCGAGTTCCGTCTCACCGGTGCGCTCAAGCCAGTGGCGGCTCGCGCAGCGCAGGATGCGGCGATCAAGCAGAACATCACCACCTTGCACAACCGTGTCAATGAGCTCGGCGTCGCCGAACCGGTGATCCAGCAGCAAGGCAGCGACCGGGTGGTGGTGCAATTGCCTGGCGTGCAGGACACGGCCAAGGCCAAGGACATCATCGGCCGCACCGCCACGCTGGAACTGCGGATGGTCAACACCTCGGCCGAGGCGCTCGAAGCCGTGAGGGGTGGCGGGCCGGTGCCATTCGGCAGCGAACGCTACCTCGACCGCGACGGTTCGCCGATCATTGTCTTCCGCCAGGTCATCCTGACCGGCGAGAGCCTGACTGACGCCCAACCCGGTTTCGACAACCAGGAGGCTGCGGTGCACCTGACGGTCGACGCCAAAGGCGGCCGGATCATGCGAGACATCTCGCGCGAGAACGTTGGCAAGCGCATGGCGATCCTGTTGTTCGAGAAGGGCAAGGGCGAGGTCGTCACCGCGCCTGTGATCCGTGGCGAACTCGGCAACCGCTTCCAGATCTCGGGCCGAATGAGCACCAGCGAGGCTGCTGACACCGCTTTGCTGCTGCGAGCAGGCAGCTTGGCCGCGCCGATGGAGATCATCGAGGAGCGCACCATTGGCCCGACCCTGGGTGCTGAAAACATCGCCAAAGGCTTTGCCAGCGTGGGTTATGGCTTTGCCGCGATTGCCTTGTTCATGTGCTGCTATTACCGGTTGTTCGGCATGTTTTCATCGCTGGCGCTGGCTTTCAACCTGTTGCTGCTGATCTCCTTGCTGTCGATGCTGCAGGCCACCTTGACATTGCCGGGCATCGCCGCGATCGCGCTGACGTTGGGCATGGCGATCGACTCCAACGTGCTGATCAACGAGCGTGTTCGCGAGGAGTTGCGCGGCGGCGCCTCGCCGCAGGCTGCGATCAACGCCGGTTACGAGCGCGCGTTCGCGACCATTCTCGACTCCAACATCACGACCTTGATCGCCGGCCTGGCGTTGCTGGCTTTCGGCTCGGGCTTTGTTCGCGGCTTCGCGGTGGTGCATTGCCTGGGCATCATGACCTCGATGTTCTCGTCGGTGATGTTCTCGCGCGGTCTGGTCAACCTTTGGTATGGCGGCCAGAAGCGGCTGAAATCGGTGTCGATCGGTCAGGTCTGGCGGCCCGAGGGCTCGCCCTTGCCCGGCACTGACCTCGCCAACGACGAACCCGTCGCCAAGTCCTGAAGCGCCAGAGGGAAGAACAAAATGGAATTTTTCAGGATTCACCGCGATATTCCGTTCATGCGGCATGCGTTGGTGTTCAACATCATCTCGTTCGTCACTTTTGCGCTGGCGGTGTTCTTCCTGCTCAGCCGTGGTCTGCATCTGTCGATCGAGTTCACCGGCGGCACGGTGCTGGAGGTCGAGTACACCCAGGCCGCCAATCTGGAGAAGACCCGTGCCGCGGTCGACAAGCTCGGTTTTGGCGAGGTGCAGGTACAGAACTTCGGCACTTCGCGCGACGTGCTGGTCCGTTTGCCGGTGCGTGCGCAGGTCAAGCAGGCCGATGTTGCGCCGCTGGTCTTCGCCACGCTGTGCAAGAGCGAAAACGGCGCTGTGGTCACCAAGGCCTACACCACGCCTCAGGGTGAACAGGTCAGCCGACCGTCCTGCGCCACAGCCTCTGGCGACGAGCCGATCAAGCTTTCGCGCACCGAGTTCGTCGGTCCTGCGGTCGGCGATGAACTCGCCAGCGACGGTGCCAAAGCGCTGGCCTTTGTCGTGATCGGCATCATGGCTTACTTGGCGCTGCGCTTCGAGTGGAAGTTCTCGGTCGCCGCGATCGTCGCCAACCTGCACGACGTGATCATCATCCTGGGTTTTTTCGCTTTCTTCCAATGGGAGTTTTCATTGGCGGTGCTGGCCGCGGTGCTGGCGGTGCTGGGATATTCAGTGAATGAATCGGTGGTGATCTTCGACCGGATCCGCGAGGCTTTCCGGAGGTACCGCAAGCTGACGACACCGCAGGTGATCGACCACGCGATCACCAGCACCATGAGCCGCACGATCATCACCCATGGCTGCACCCAGATGATGGTGCTGTCGATGCTGTTGTTTGGCGGCCCGACCTTGCACTACTTCGCCGTGGCGCTGACCATCGGCATCCTGTTCGGCATCTATTCGTCGGTGTTCGTCGCCGCGGCGATCGCGATGTGGCTGGGTGTCAAGCGCGAAGACCTGATCAAGTCCAGTGGCAAGGAGCAGGACCCCAACGACCCCAACGCGGGCGCGGTGGCCTAGTCAGCCTATCGCTACATCGATGTGCTGCCCACGGGGCCCGTCAAGCCGATTTAGCCGGTTCACCTGAGCGCTTCACTCGGCGCCGAGCGTGTCGGCCTTGAGTGGGACGTCCAACCTGGGTGAGAGCGATTTGATCTGCCGCGTGATCAGTGGATCAATCGCTCTTCCGGTGCGACGAACAACTCGTCGAGGATCAAGGCATCGGGCTCCTCGCCCAGGCTCCAGAACACCATCAGCACGATCACTTTGAGGTCTTCGAGAGCCAGCGGACTGTCACCCACGGCGCTGGCGCGGTCGATCACCATCTCGCGCATTGCCGGTGGCAGCACGCCTGCGGACTCCAAAAATGCGACAAAACCGATCGAGTCCTCGCCCAAGCGCTCGATCTCTGTCGGCGAATAGACCCGCAGACTGTCGGATGATTGCTCGCCCGAATGGGCTTGCGCGGTCTCCGCCAGACCGTCGAGCCAGTTCAATGCTTCGGCGATTTCATCGTCCTCGAAGCCGACGGCGCAAAGCTTGCGCGTGAGCTGGTCGTGCTCAGGGCAGGCGTCAGGGCGCCAATATGTTTCATACAGATACACCAGAACCTCGAACATGAAACCACTATACCGCAGCCCTGCGGGCTTGGCGCGGTGGATCAGGCGGTTTGGCGTCGCTGATAAAGCCCGCCTGGCAAGCGCGCGACACGGCCCTCGAGTTCGAGCCTAAGCAGGTGCGCGGTCAGTGCGGGTGCAGGCCAGCCGCAGCGGTCGATCAAGCCGTCGATCGATTGCGGATCATGGCCAAGTGCGCGCAGCACTGCGTCCTCGGGCAAGGGCTCGATCGGGGCGGGCGCTGGACTGGCGTCTGCCAGCGCGCTCAAGCCGTTCAACTCCTCGAGCACCTGCTCAGGCGACTCGACCAGCACTGCACCTTGGCGTATCAGCGCATGGCAGCCGCGTGACTGCGGCGCCAGCACAGAGCCGGGGACTGCCATCACCTCGCGGCCGGCTTCGGCGGCCAACCTGGCAGTGATCAGCGAGCCTGATCGAAGCGCGGCTTCGACCACCAGCGTGCCTCGGCTCAGTCCCGCGATCAAGCGGTTGCGCTGCGGGAAGTTTGCCGCCAGCGGTGGCGTGCCGAGCGCGAGTTCGCTGACGATCAGGCCGCGCTCGGCGATGCGCTGCGCCAGCGCACGGTTCGACAGCGGATAGATCCGGTCGATGCCGGTGCCGACCACCGCCACGGTGCTGGCATCGCCCGCCAGCGCGCCTTCGTGGGCTGCGCCGTCGATACCGGCGGCCAATCCGGAGACGATGGTCCAGCCTTGCTGGCTCAGCGTGCGGGCAAAGCTTCTGGCGTTGTCCAGTCCCTGGGCGCTCGGCTGGCGGCTGCCGACGATGGCCAGCGATGTCGCGGTCAGCAACTCAGCGCGGCCTTGCAGGTAGAGCAGCAGCGGTGGGTCGGCGATGTGCAGCAGCCATGGCGGGTAGTCGGTATCGCCCAGCACCATCACCCGGCGCGCTGGTGCTGCGCTGCGCCAGGCCTGCGTGGCGGCCAGCCGCTCGGCATGGCCTTCTGGTGCTGCGCTCAACGCGGCGGCCTCGGTGGCGCCGACTACCGCTTGGCGCTGTGCCGCCGTGGTGTCGAGGACGGCTTGCGGTCCACCGAACAGCGCCAGCAAGCGCCGCGCTGCGCCCCGGCCAACGCTGTGCAGCAAGTGCAACCAGGCGCCGAGTTCGGCGTCGTCCAGCGCCGCGTTGTTCGGCAGATTCAAGGTGCAGCCATGGGTTGGGTGAATCGGTCGCCGGGTCGGACCGGGTCGATTGCGGACAGGATCAGCGCGTAAGACACTCGTTCATAGACCTTGAACACGAGCAGCAGTCCGCTCGGCTCATCGGGCAACTGCAGCGCCTGGGCCCGCTCGGCGGTGCTGTCCATCGCTGGCGCACCGGCGCGCCACAGCGCCAGCACATGGCCGCGCTCGATCCCTTCGCGCTCGCCGCGGTTGATCGCGACGACCTGGTTCTGTCCCGCGCTGAGAGCCTCGCCGTAGATCGACACCACTTGGCCGGCAATCGCCGCGACCGGCGCGTGCGGCGCATAGCTGGCGAAGTCGCGCGGCGGCAACTGCACCAGCCTGTCACCGACACCCGCTTCCTGGCGCGCGCTGGTCATCAGCAGCGTGGCTGGCACCGGTAGCCCGCCGGCGCTGCTCTGTGCCCGCACCAGATCGGCAGTGCCGACGAAGCCGGCTTCATGGCCCAGTAGCTCGCCGCCGGCCGGGTCACGCAGTGGCTTGCCTTGACGCAGCAGCGCAAAGCTGCGCGTCTCGCCCAAGTCGCCGCGCACATAAGCAGTCTCGCCGCGCGAGATCAGCAAGCGGCCTTGCTGGGTTGCGACGATGCGCGGCGCATCGGCCAGTGCTGCCTGGTCCAGCACCATCACCTGCTGCAAGAAAGGGGTGATCAACTGCGGCGGGACGGTGGCGATGGCGCTGACGGCCAGCGGCAAGCTGCGAATCCTCGGCAAGAGCTTGATGTCGGGGAGCGGTGGCTGTGACTCGGTCGGTGTTGGCGCTTGTGCCAGACGCAGTTGCGCGCCATCGGCGGTCTTGACGAGCACCAGCGATTGGCCGGGGTAGATCCGATGCGGGTTGGCGATTTCGGCCAGGTTCATGCCCCACAACTCGGGCCAGCGCCAAGGACTCCTGAGGAACAGGCTGGCGATCGACCACAGCGTGTCTCCACTGCGCACGGTGTGAGAAGCTGGTGCATCGGGCGCCAAAGCTGACAGCGGCACACCGGTCTGAGCCACCTGTTGCGCGGTGGCGCGTTGGGAGGGGCTGGCCGGATCGATCGCCTGAGCCGACCCCGCCCATGCCAGCAAGGCCAGTCCAGCAGGCAAGCCCTGCTGGGCGATGCGCCAGAGGCCAGGTCGACGCAAACCGTGCTGAAGCCAGGCATCGCGGGACGGGCTTGCTGTCATGTCTGCGGTCTCCCTGGGGTCGGTGCCACAATCCGGGCTTCGCGGTCCGGTCGGTGGTAGCCACAGCAAACTCAGCCGATAAGCTGTGGGTGCTGCCGGTTTGATTCTGCCGCCAATTCCCGCCGATCGCAACGAACAGCGCTGGCATGTCTGGTCTGGTCCGCGCAGACCATCCGAACTGACCTGGCATCCAAGCAGTTCTTCACCGGTTCATGCTTGGCATCGACCTGCAATCCTTCTACATCTCATGGCCTTGCTGACCATTCTTCGCTATCCGGACCCTCGACTGCACCACGTGGCTCGGCCCGTGGCGCAAGTCGATGGCTACATCCGCCAACTCGCCGACGACATGCTGGCCACGATGTACGAGTCCGAGGGCGTGGGCTTGGCCGCGACCCAGGTCGACGTGCACCTGCGCCTGCTGGTGATGGACACCTCCGATGAGCACAACCAACCCTGGGTGCTGATCAACCCCGAGATCATTGCGCGCAGCGTCGAGATGCGGCGAAGCGACGAGGGCTGCCTGTCGGTGCCGACGATCTACGACGAGGTCGAGCGCCATGCCAGCGTCACCGTGCGGGCGCAGGGGCGGGACGGCCAGCTGTTCGAGCTTGAGGCGCATGACCTGATGGCGGTCTGTGTGCAGCATGAGATCGACCACCTGCTGGGCAAGGTCTTCGTCGAGTACCTCAGCCCGCTCAAGCGCGAGCGCATCAAGACCAAGATGCTCAAGAAGACCCGCGACGAGATGGGCCGGCATCGCGCCTGAGCTGACGATGAACATCGTCTTCGCCGGAACGCCTGAATTTGCCGCCACCGCGCTGCAAGCCTTGTTGGCGGCTGGCCACCGCGTGCCCTTGGTGCTGACCCAGCCCGATCGCCCTGCCGGCCGCGGCATGAAGATGCAGCCTTCGCCGGTCAAAGCACTTGCTCTGCGACACGGCTTGGCCTTGGCCCAGCCGCGCAGCCTGCGGCGCGATGGCAAGTATCCTGATGACGCGCGTGCTGCCCTGGCTGCGCTGGACGCTGCGCAGGCCGAGGTCATGGTGGTCGCTGCTTACGGGCTGATCCTGCCGCAGTGGGTGCTGGACCTGCCACCGCGCGGCTGCCTCAACATCCATGCATCGCTGCTGCCGCGCTGGCGTGGCGCTGCGCCTATCCACCGCGCGATCGAGGCCGGCGACGTCGAGACTGGCATCACCGTGATGCAAATGGATGCCGGTCTGGACACCGGCGACATGCTGTTGCGTGCGCCAGAGCCCATCCTGGCCGACGACAGCACTGCGACCCTGCACGATAGACTGGCAGCGCTAGGCGCCGAGCTTGTGGTTCAAGCCTTGTCCGCACCGCAGTTGAGGCCCACGCCGCAGCCTGCCGAGGGTGTGACCTACGCCCACAAGATCGGCAAGGCCGAGGGTGCGATCGACTGGTCTGAGCCGGCGGCGCTGATCGAGCGCCGACTGCGCGCTTTCGATCCCTTCCCTGGCGCGAGTTTTTCGCTGGACGGCGATCAGGTCAAACTCTGGCGGGCCCGGCTGCGGCCCGACCTGAACGGCAGTCCCGGTGTGGTGTTGGCTGCGCTTGGCGGTCAGTTCAGCGTCGCCTGCGGCGAAGGCGGGCTTGATCTGCTGCTGCTGCAGCGCCCGGGCGGACGCCGCATCGATGCGGCAGCCTTCTTGCAGGCCTGCCCTGGGCTGACTGGGCATCAACTGGGATTGGCGCCGCACTGATCGCCCCGAGGCCGGCCGAAGCCGCCCGCCCCCCGTGGGGATCAAGCCGCCAAGCCACATTTGCTTGAGAGCGCCCCGAGGCCGGCCGAAGCCGCCCGCCCCCCGTGGGGATCAAGCCGCAAAGCCACATTTGCTTGAGCGCGCCCGGTCGTGCGGGTGGGATGGGCGAGCACATAGCCGTGGCCAACAGCGAGGGTTCAAGTCATGCGCCGCAAGCGCCGATATTCGCGCCATGCGCCCCTCGTTTTGCCTCTTGCTGTTGTGCGCCCTGCTGGCGTCCTGCGACCAGCTCGGCATCGAATCGACCGCCAGCGTGGCGGCGCGCAAGGATGCCGACGGCAAGGCCATAGGCGGCGCGTGCCGCCATGCCGGTCGCGCGATCGAGGACTGTTACAGCCTCAACAAGCGGTCCGACAAGGCTGCGGTTTACGCCGGTTGGCGTGAGATGAACGAGTACATGCGCGACAACCAACTCGAGCCGGTGTTGCCCGTGCTCGCAACCGGCGGGGCTGCCGGCTTGCCGGCGCGCGAGGAACCAGTTGCTCAAGCCCCACTCAAGCCCAGGCCCAAAGTCCATTGAGCCTGACCCGGCCGGGTGCCGAGGCTGCTGGTGCGCGCTTGTCGCGCCGGTTCTCAGTCTTGGGTCAGCGGCACGCTGACCCGGCGCGGATTGACGCCCACGCGCGGGAAATCGATCAAGGTGGCTGCGAACAGCGGCAGCAACAGGCTTGTGGCCTGGCCCTGGAATCCTTCGCTGCTGGCGCGAGCTTCGAACAAGGGCTTGCCGCTGGTCCGGTCGCGGATCAACAGCGCGACCTCGCGCTCGTAGCGCGGTGACTGCAGGCGCAACGATCCGCCCCAGCGAGGGCCGTACCAAGCGCCCCGGTGCCAAGCGCCGTAGCCGCCGCCCCACCACAGCGGATCGTCCCAGGGCGACCGACCGGTCCGGCTGACCCGGGCGCCGAGTTGAACCAGCAACTCGGGCTCGGCACCAGCTGCCACTGGCGTGAAACCGGCGCGTGCCAGTGCGGGGCGCGCGGCGTCTTCCAGCATCTGGGCTGCTTCGGCCTGAGCCTGTTGCGACGGCAGGCGCTCGAAGGCGTAGCTGCCGCCCAGGCGATCGGTCGGCCATTCGCCGAACGTCGACAGATCGACCGACAGTTGGTTGAGGGCTGCGCAAGCGCCCAGCAACGCCGCAGCGCAGGCGCTGCTGATGAGCCTGAGGATTTGGCGCCGGTTCATCTTGTCGTCCTTTCAGAATTAGGCTGTCAAAAAAGTCGACCGAGCGGATCAGCCCAGTGGATCAAGCGCTGCGCTGCCAATGGACTGGCTGGGGCGCTGCCGACGGCTGGGCGCAGTCCTCGTCGTCGAAGGCCTTGTCTCCTGCCGGGTCTGGCCGACCGCTGGGCGCCAGGGTCGTGAACGGAAAAAGCTTGCGGTCCATCAGGTGCGACAGCGTGATGTTGCCCATCGCGCTGGCCATGTTTTCGACCCGGCCCGGGTATTGGCGTTCCCAGTCGTTGATCATCTTCTTGATCTGCACCCGCTGCAAGTTGTCCTGGCTGCCGCACAGTGTGCAAGGGATGATAGGGAACTGCTGGTGTTCGGCCCAGCTGACCAAGTCGGCCTCGGCCACGTAGGCCAGGGGCCGGATCACGGTGTGGCGGCCGTCGTCGCTGACCAGCTTCGGCGGCATGCCCTTCAGGCGGCTGCCGAAGAACATGTTCATCAGCATCGTCACCACCATGTCGTCGCGGTGGTGTCCGAGCGCGATCTTGGTCGCGCCGAGTTCGCCCGCCACCCGGTAAAGAATGCCACGCCGCAGTCTCGAGCACAGACTGCACATGGTCTTGCCCTCGGGCACCAGGCGGGTGACGATGCTGTAGGTGTCCTGATTCTCAATGTGGAAGGGCACGCCGCGCGATGTCAGGTAGGCCGGCAGCACTTCAGCCGGAAAGCCCGGCTGCTTCTGGTCCAGGTTGACAGCGATCAGCTCGAACTTGACAGGCGCACGCTGCTGCAGGCTGAGCAGGATGTCGAGCAAGGCGTAGCTGTCCTTGCCACCCGAGACGCAGACCATCACCCGGTCGCCGTCCTCGATCATGTTGAAGTCGACGCTGGCCTGGCCGACCTGGCGGTGCAGTCGCTTGCTGAGCTTGTTCATCTCGAAGGCCTGCTTGCGGGCACGGGTCTCGTCACCGGTCGGCAGCCCGATTGCAACGGCCTGGTTCACGCCGAATCCTTCATGCCGAAGACTTCGCAGCCCACCGCGTCGCAATCGGGGTAGACGTCGGGTTTCTCGGTGGCCACGCGCGCCGCCCGTACATTCGGATGGGCCAGCATCAACTGCAGCACATCGTCGGCCAAGGTTTCCTGCAGGTGGATGTGGCCGCGCGAGACGCGCTCGGTGATGCTGCGGCGCATGAAGTCGTAGTCCAGCACTTCGTCGAGTTGGTCGTGGCTTGGGGTCGAGAGGGCCAGCGGCACGTAAAGGTCGACATTGATCTTGACGCGCTGCTCGCCTTTTTTTTCGAACTCATGCACACCGATGTTGATCCAGACCTCGTAGTCGCGCAGGTACAGGCGCCGGCAGTCCATCAGGCTGGGGTTGGTGAGCAGGCTTTGCATCTCAGGAGTCCTCGGGGCCGGTGGCGGCCATCATGTTCTGGGCCAGGAACAGCACATCGCGCGGCTGGCCCAGCAGGTGCTGACCGCCATCGACGACCAGCGTGTGGCCGGTGATAGCGGGTGATTCGAGCAGAAAGCGCACTGCGCGGGCAATGTCTTCGGGTGTGGATGATCTGTGCAGTGGCGTCAGGCGGTGGGCGGCGTCGAACTCGGCGTCATCCATGGTCCCGGAGATCAAGGTGACGCCAGGCGAGACGCCGCAGACCCGCAACTTCGGCGCCAGCGCTTGCGCCAGCATCACGGTCGCCTCGGCCAGTGCCGCTTTGGACAGCGTGTACGAGAAATAGTCCGGGTTCGGGTTGACCAGTTTCTGGTCGAGCAGGTTGATCACGCAACCGGTGGCCGAGCGGTCGCGTGTCAGCAAATGGCCGTGCAGTGCGCGAGCCAGCAGCACGGCTGGCGCGGTGTTGCTGCGCCAGTGCCGGTCCATCGCCTGGTTGCTGAAGCTCTCTACGCTGTCGTACTCGAACAGCGAAGCGTTGTTGACGACCGCATCGAGACGGCCCAGCACAGCCACGGCTTGCGGTACCAGCGCCGTGCAGGCGGCCTCATTGCTGAGTTCGGCGGCCAGCACATGGGCGGTCGCGCCCAAGGCTCTGGCTTCGACGGCGGTGGCCTCGGCGGCAGCGCGGCCCGGCTCGCTGCCACGGCAGTGCAGCACCAGGTCCCAGCCGTGGCGCGACAAGTCCAGCGCGATCGCGCGGCCGATGCGCCGCGCCGCGCCGGTGACCAGCGCAGCGGGTCGCGGCCAGGATGTGGGTGAGGTCGACATGGTTTCTACAATGCGAGATGGCCCGCGATCCAGACCAGACAGCCCGCGATGAGGGTGAACCCGACAGTGTAGCCAGCCCCCTGGCTGGGCTGGTGCATGGGGAGATTGCGCGCTGCGACGGCTGGCTGCCGTTCGATCGTTTCATGGCGCTGACGCTGTACCAGCCGGGCCTGGGCTATTACGCCAACCACAGCCGCAAGTTCGGCGCGATGCCGGCCTCGGGCAGCGATTTCGTCACGGCGCCCGAACTGTCGCCGCTGTTCGCCCGCGCGCTGGCGGTGCAGGTCGCCCAGGCGCTGACGGCCTGCGCCAGTGGCCGGGTGATCGAGTTCGGCGCCGGTTCGGGCGCACTCGCGGCCGGCTTGCTCGATGCGTTGGGATCGGCCGTCACCGACTACGCCATCGTCGACCTGTCGGGTGTGCTGCGCGAGCGTCAACAGGCCAGCTTGGCCCGGTTCGGTCACCGGGTGCGCTGGCTCGATGCACTGCCCGATCGGTTCGACGGCGTGGTGCTGGGCAACGAATTGCTCGACGCGATGCCGGTGCAACTGCTGCACTTCGATGGCGCGCGATGGTTCGAGCGCGGTGTCGCCAGCGCGGAGGGTGTGTTCGTCTGGCAGGACCGGCCGACGGACTTGCGTCCGCCGCTCGCGTCTGATTTCGTGCCGGGCACAGTGACCGAGGTTCACCCTCAGGCCGAGGCCTTCATCACCACGCTGGCCGGCATGCTGCGGCGCGGCGTGGCGATCTTCATCGACTACGGCTTTCCCGAGGCAGAGTACTACCTGCCGCAGCGACACGGTGGCACGCTGATGTGCCACCAGGCGCACCGCGCCGACGCCGATCCGCTGGTCGACTTGGGCGCCAAGGACATCACTGCTCATGTCAACTTCAGTGGCATCGCGCTGGCAGCCCAGGATGCCGGGCTGGACGTGATCGGCTACACCTCGCAAGCGCGCTTCCTGATCAACTGCGGTCTGGTGGCGTTGATGGAAGACGCCAGCCTGGCCGAGCGGACGATGGCGCAGAAGCTGGTCAACGAGCATGAGATGGGCGAGTTGTTCAAGGTGATCGCCTTCGCGCGCGGGCTGGACATTGACCCACTCGGATTTGCCCAGGGCGACCGAACGCACCGACTGTGAACCCGAACGGACCCCGACGATGCGCTGGCTGATCGTGTTCTTCCTGTTGCTGATCCTGTTCGGCCGGCTGCGCGGCTGGCTGTTGAAGGTCGGCCTGGGGCGCTTGCCGGGGGACTTCACGCTGCGTTTACTGGGGCGCGAGTTCTATGTGCCGCTGGCCTCCAGCCTGTTTCTGAGCTTTGTGGCGATGCTGATCGGACATTGGCTCTGAACCTTTGACTTGCCAAGGCCGAGGCCAAGCCAAGCGGCCAGCGTCAGCCTTCCGCTGAGTCGACCAGCGCGCGTGCCCGCGCTGCCGCGATGGCCTGGCCGATCGCCGGCCCGGCCAGGCCCTTCGCGACTGCCGCTGCCGCCAATGGCTCGGTGTCGACGGCTCTCGCGACCGCCAGTGCATGCGCCAGCCGCAGCCGCTGCGGGTAGCGTGAGTCTTGCAGGCCCAGGCGGCCGCGGGCGTCGCATTCGCAGGCCAGCAGCAGCGCTGCGAAGCGCTCTGGCCTGCGCCACGCATCGCATCGGTCTAACAGCCTGATGGTGGCGTCGGCGTTGAGCGTAGCGCTGCGGTGGATGTTGCCGTGCTCGCGCGCGGTCAGGTCGGCGAGTTCACGGCATTCGGTGGGCACGCGCCAGCGTTCGCTGACCGCGCGCGCCAGCTTGGCACTGCGCGTTTCGTGACCGATGTGGCGTGGCAAGTCCTCCGCTCGGGTGCTGCCCTTGCCCAGGTCGTGGCACAGGCAGGCATAGCGCACCGCCAGTGGGGCCTGCAGCTTGGCCGCCATCTGCAGCACCAGCAGCATGTGCGCGCCGGTGTCGACTTCCGGGTGGTGCTCGGCGGGCTGGGGCACACCCCAGAGCCGGTCGACCTCGGGCAGCAGCCTGGCCAGTGCGCCGCAGCCGCGCAGCACCTCGAGCATCCGGTCTGGCCTGGTCTCCATCAGGCCACGCGACAATTCCTGCCAGACACGTTCGGGCACCAACGCGTCGACCTCACCGTCTTCGACCATGCGGCCCAGCAAAGCCTGGGTTTGCGGGGCGATGGCGAAGTCCGCAAAGCGCGCGGCCAGCCTGGCCAGCCGCAGCAGTCTGACCGGGTCTTCAACGAAAGCCGACCCGACATGACGCAGCACGCGTGCCGCCAGGTCACGCTGGCCGCCGAACGGGTCGGTGAGTTCGCCGCTGACCGGGTCCTCGGCAATGGCGTTGATCGTCAGGTCACGCCGCGCCAGATCTTGCTCTAGCGTGACCTCGGGCGATGCCATCACGACGAAACCCTGGTAGCCGCGGCCGGACTTGCGCTCGGTGCGGGCCAGCGCGTATTCCTCGTGGGTCTGAGGGTGCAAGAAGACCGGAAAATCGCGGCCCACTGGAATGAATCCTTCGGCGCACATCGCCTCGGGCGTGCTGCCGACGACGACCCAGTCACGGTCGCCAGCCGCGCGGCCCAGCAACCGGTCTCGCACTGCCCCGCCGACCAGGTAACACCTCATCGGCGACGCGGGTTGGCCGGCTTGAAATGCGCGGCCATCGTGTGCAGCGACGCTGGCGTGATGCCCAGCGAAGCCAGCCCGGGCAACTCGGCGCTGGCGACATTGGGCACCCGCATCGAGCGCAGGTTGTCGCGCGACAACAGCGGCTCGCCCGGCAGCAGGCCGAAGGCGGCCGCCTGCAGCATGCCGATCGCTTCGGGCAGCGCGAGCACCGGCCTGGCACAGCCCGCCATCACGCCCACTTGCTGCACGATTTGGCGCAGCGTCATCACCTCGGGCCCGACACACTCGACCACCGGTCCTGGGGGCGATGGCAGCACCAAGCTGCTGACCACTGCCTGTGCCACGTCGCCGACCCAGACCGGCTGGAATTGGGCGTCGGCGCCGGCCAGCGGCATCACCGGAAACCAGCGCTGCAGTGCCGCGAACAGGTTTGTGAAGCGGTCTTCAGTGCCGAAAATCACCGAGGGTCGCAGCAGCGTGATGTCCAGGTCGTGCAACTGGGCCGCCTGCTGCCACACCGCCTCGCCCGCGGCCTTGCTGCGCAGGTAATGCGAAGGCGCATGCGGGCCCACGCCGATCGCGCTGACATGCACCACGCGCTTGACGCCCGCCACCGCGCAGGCTGCTGCCAACTGGCGCGGCAACTGCCCATGGACTCGGTCGAACTCGGTAGGGCTGCCGTGCAGGATCGCCACCAAGTGCACCAGCGCATCGGCGCCTTCCAGCAGCCGTGGCAAGACCTCGGGGTCTGCCACGCGGCACTCGACCAGATCGAGGGATGGCAGGGTCTGCAGCGAACGGCCGCTTGCCAGGCGCCGGGTCGGGACGACCAACCGGGTCTGCTTGTCATGCTGGAACAAGCGCTCGCAAACCATACGACCGACAAAGCCAGTCCCACCAGTGATGACGATTTTTTTCATGGTTCAGGGCAGTTCGGTGTTGGGGGGCGCGCCGCCCTCGCGCGGGCCGATGCTCGCGCCCAGACGCTGGCGCAGCGCGGCTTGCTTTTGACTGCCGAGCAAAGCACTGTAGACGGCGGCGTTGGACAGCACTTTCTTGACGTAATCGCGGGTCTCGTTGAAAGGGATGTTCTCGGCCCATACCGCAGCGTCGATCACCGGCCCTTCGCGCCAGCGCCTCGGGCGTCCTGGGCCGGCGTTGTAGGCCGCGGCGGCCATCGCTTGCGAGCCGCCCAGATCGTCGAGCACCAGCTTGAGGTAGTGGGTGCCCAGCCTGAGGTTGACCAGCGGGTCGTGGATCTGCTCTGGGTTGCGCCAGTCCAGGCCGATTCTCTTGGCCACCCAGCGCGCGGTGGCGGGCATCAACTGCATCAGGCCCGATGCGCCCGCGCTAGAGCGCAGCTGAGGCATGAACCGCGTCTCTTGCCGGATCAGGCCGAACACCAGCGCCGGCTCGAGCCCCGCAGTAGCGGCGGCCTGGGTGATGTCGGCCGCGAACGGCATCGGGTAGCGCAGCGCGGTGTCGACTTCGCTGCGGCTGCGCTCAGCGGTGTTGATGCAGAGTTGCCAATCGCTGCGGTCGCAGGCCAGCCTGGCGGCGGCCAGCAGTTCGCGATCGGCCATGCCGCGCAGCGAAAAGTTCCACTCGCGCCTGGCCTCGTCGCGCAGGCCCAGGTCGACCAGCAGCAGCGCGCGTGCCAGGCCGGGGTGGGCCTTGGCTGCATCGCGCTCAGCGGCACTGGGTGGCGTGGGCGCGGCCGGCAGCACCGGCGCCTGGCCCAGATCTTCGCTGGCCAGTGCCGCGTAGAAATTCAGTGCGCCGGCCATTGCTTCGAGGCCGCGCCTGGCCTCTTTGCGCTGGGAATCGCCGGCCGCACCTTCTGGCGCGGTGGCTTGCAGCGCGCGCGACTTCCAGTAGGTCCAGGCCGGGTCGCGTTGTTCGGCCTGGCTCATCGCGTCGACCAGGTGCAACACCAGCGGCCAGCGTTGCGCAGGAGTGAGGCCGCGCAGCGCTGCCCGCACGCCCCAGGCCAGGGTGTCGTCGCTCCATCCCGTCGCGCGGACATCGTCGCCGCGCAGCAGGGTCCAGGCACGCTGGTAGTGCGCTGCCGCGTCAGCCGACAGCCGGAATGCCGCCTGCCTGCCGGTGTAGGCCCAAGCCCAGGCGGCTTGTGCTGGGCTGAGCTTGAGCTTGTCGCCGTCGAGTTGCGCGGCGGCGGCGTCGGGATCGTTGCCAGCCAGCCGCAGCAAAGCCAGCACGCGCAGCTCTTGCGAAGCCCGGTTGCTGCCGGGGCTGCGGTGCAGGTAGCGCGACGGGTTGTCGATGGCCTCAGTGGCTTGCGACGCAGCGCCGGCGCCTAGCAATCCGACAGCGGCCTTGGCCGCGGCCGGGCGCTGTGCTTCCAGCGCCAGCCTGGCTTTTTGCCAGACATCGTCAGCCGTGAAGCGCTTGGCATCGACCATCGCGCTGGCCAGCTGTTTGCAGCCTTCGTCGAGTTCTTTCTGGGCCCACCAAGCGCTGCGCGCAGCCTCGCGCACGTCGCGACCGGCCAGTTGCTCGGTGAACAACCACCAGCAACTGACCTCACGGTCGTCGTTCATCCTGAAGCGCGGGTAGTCGCGTGCCAGCGCCGGCCAGTCCTGGCGCCGGCCGAGTTCCAGCAGCCAATCGTTGCGCAGCCTGTCTTCGACATAGCTGCCGCTCCAGCGCGCATAAAAGGCCTCGACCTCATCGACCTGTGCGGTGGGCAATCGGTTGCTCAAGTCCCAGTATTCGACCCAGGACGCAAGCGGGTGGGCAGCGGCTTGCATCACGGCGCGCGCGGCAGCCAGTCGGTTGCGGTCTTGTTTGCGCGCCGCGTCTCGCGCTTCGACCACGGTGCTGTCGAGTCCGCTGGTCTGGGTTGCGGCGGGCAGGGCGCTGCCCGCCATGCTCATCAGGCCGATGGTCAGGCCGATCTTCAGGCCGATCTTCAGGCCGATCGTCAGGCCCATCTTCAGGCAGGTTCTAAAACTGGGCAGCATGCCGTTCATCTTGAGGAGGCGCGCTGTGAGAGGTTCCGGCCTAGAGCTGCATCGCGCAGCGGATATTTCACTGTAACGCAGCG
>Ga0214919_10004414_pt1 | contig 20606 bp, 19 predicted proteins | sample LL1503_MetaG_FD_177994 | JGI IMG/M metagenome (GOLD analysis project Ga0214919, IMG submission 177994) | Freshwater microbial communities from Lake Lanier, Atlanta, Georgia, United States - LL-1503 | ecosystem: Environmental > Aquatic > Freshwater > Lake | place: USA: Georgia | collected... | reverse complement strand
CCCAGCCAAAAGTTCACAATCAAACGCAGGCTCGCCCAGCTGGCCTATCGTCACTGGCATCGCCGTCAACGCCGCTCTCGCGGCCTTCACGGCGCTGGTGCCCAAGTTGTTCAAGTCGTCCTCGACCCATTTTTTTTCGAAACACCCTCTGAAGGTAGCAGTGGTTTTCGGCATGCTGAACATGGCTGTTGCACCTGACTTGGCTAAAAAAGTACTAAATAAGCTCCTATCCTCAGTAGCTTCTGCGAAAACCTTGCAGGACAAGGCACCATGGCTCTACAAGTTGGTAAATCAAATTCCCCAACCTTACTCGTCGTTATTTACCCTCGCGTCGGTGACGGCCGCTGTGAGGTTAGTCCTCACAACCAAAAGCACCCGGTGGCTGGCGAAGCTCCTAGATGTCGCGCAAAAAATGGCCATGATTCTGGCACCCCTGCTACGCATGGCGGTAGAGGGCGTTTTTGTTGGAATCGTTCTGATCCTGGTTGTATCATGGGCTCAAGGCCTGTGGGCGCACGTTCCTGCATCCACGAAGCAGCGCTGAGATTGAAAATAGCAAAAAAGCGCCGCCCGGTGCGGCTAGCGACCGCCGGGCGAGCCGGCGGCGCGGCGCCGCAGGGCGCCAGCGGCCGCGGCCGCCGGCCCGCCGCGCTCCGCGCCCGCCGGCGCGGCCTCCGCGGGCGCCGCGGCGGCCCGCTCGGCGGCCTGCGGCGAGCGGGCCTCGCTGCACAGCCGGCGGAGCCGCTGCACGCTGTTCTCGGAGGCGCTCGCCGCGGGCTCCTCCTCTGTCCCTTCGGAGAGGCTGGAGAGCGTGTTCGCCGACGACCACTGGTGGAAGGACGTGTGGCTCAGGACGCGGACGACGTGGCGCGGCCGGCCCGCGACCTCGCGGATCTCGAAGGCGCAGCTGACGGCGCGCTCGTGGGCCATCTCCGCCGGGCTTTGTCCGTTACTGCGTGGCGCCCTGCAGGCGGGCGGCCAGGGGCCGCGTGACGACGATGGCGGGGTCGTAGGAGCCCTCGCCGAAGAAGCAGGTCATGGCGGGCGAGTCCGGGAGGCAGGCGGCCGGCTGCCAGTCGGCCGGGCCGAAGGCGCTGCCGGCGGGGCCCACGGGCGGGCAGCCGGCGGAGGCGAAGCTGCCGTCGTCCATGGGCCGGAAGGCCCGGCGGTCGCTGCCGGGCACGTCGACGAAGGGCGCGCGCGAGACGGGGCCGGGGTCGGAGTAGAGGGGGCAGGCGACGAAGCCGTGCGCCATGGCTTTTTACAGAGTCGAGCGCGCCGCGGCGTGCCTGCGCCGGGGGCGGGGCCTCTCCAAAGAGCCGGCGCGATGGCCGCCTTCGGCGCGGGCCGGGGCCTCACGGGCGCCGTCGCGGCGCGGCTGCTGCTGCAGCTCTCGGGCCCGCAGGTGGCCAGCTCGGGCGCCGCGCTGGTGCTGCTGGCGCTGCTGCTCGGCGGCGAGGCGGCGGTGGCGCTGCTGCGGTCGCCGCCCTACGCCATGCTGCTGCTGGGCGTCGGCGGCGCGCGGCGGGTGCGGGTGGCGCGGCGCTGGCTGCGGGCGCTGCGCGCGCCGCCCGAGCTGCGGCTCGGCGAGCTGCTGCGGCTCTACCGGCCGGGCCTGCGCCTGCTGCTCTTCGACGGCGCCGCGCAGGTGCCGGTGCTCTTCGGCCTGGGCCTGGCGGGCGCGGGGGCCGCGCTGGCGGAGGTCGTGGCGGCGCTGTGCAGCCTCGCGCCGCTGGGGCCGCGGCGCCTCTTCGACGCGGAGGCCGTGGTGGCCGCGGAGGCGCTGGCCTGCGCGCTGCGGCCGGCGCCGCTCTGGGTGCTGGCGCCGCGGCCGGCGCCGCTGGCCTGGCCCGGCTTCCTGGCCTACCCCGTGCAGGTGCTGGGGCTGCTGGAGCGGCTGCTGACGCGCGCTAGGCCGGCCGCCGCCGTGTTCCGGCTGCCGACGCCGGCGCTGGTCGCGCGCAGCGGGGCGGCGTGCACGGCCGACCCCTGGGGCGGCCGCCGGGCGTGGCTACGCCGCTGCGGCGGCGCCGCACTGCTGCTGTACCTGGTCGCCGGCCTGCTGCAGGCCCTGCAAGTGCTGGAGCGCGCTCGCCAGGAAGGCGCCGGCGCCGGTGGTGATGCGCTTGTCGGCGGCGCGCCCGCGCAGCAGCCGGGTCATGATCTTGACGACGTCGGGCGCGGCCGGGGGCGCGGCGCCGGCGTCCAGGGTGGCCGCCCAGGCGTGGTCGGGCTGCATGGCGGCGCGCACGAGCCGCTCGTCGACGGTCTTGGTGTCGGCCATGTCCATGAGGGCGGGTAGGCGCTCGCAGAGGCCGTCGAAGGCGCGCACGAGGGCCTGGGCGTCGGCGCAGCCGAGGACCTCGGCGAAGAGGCGCTCGGTGGAGCTGTGGCGGCCGTCGGCGAGGGGCCCCGCGCGCTGGGCGAAGCGCTGCATGAGGTGGTGCTCCGTCAGCAGCTGCAGGAGGTGGCGGGCGGCCCCGGTGATGCGCAGCTTCTCCTTGCAGCGGCGGGCGACGCCCTTGGTGACCTTGGCGAAGCTCGCCTCGGAGATCTCGGTGTGGCAGAGCGTCTCCTTGCGGAGGCCCACGGGCGCGAGCGGGTTGCAGCGCTGCAGCCGCTTGAGGTCCTGCTCGCTGGCGCGCCGCAGCTCCGCGGGGACGCCGCCGTGGGCCTCGGCCGCGAAGAGCACGTGGCTGACGCCCACGCTCTTGCGGCGGGCGTAGGTCATGGCGTGCACCGCGAGCTCGAGCAGGCGCTGCACGTAGACCTCCAGCTCGACCACGGCGGCCAGGTGGGCGTCGCGGCCGAGGCGCGCGCCGGCGTCGTGCGCCAGCCGCCGGATGGAGGCCTTGGAGATGACGGCGCGCTGCCGCGCCTCGGTGGCCGGGGCCTCCGCCGGGACCTCCGCCGGGACCTCGCGCGGCGTCTCGATCGGGGAGGCCGCCATCGGTTGTGATTTTGACGCTCGTTGGCGGGCGAAAGCGGCGGCGGGGCGCATTTCATAGGCGGCGCACGGCGGCGCGGGGCGGTCTGAACGTGGGCCAGCTGGTCCGGCGGCGGCAGTAGGCGTCGCGGCCGGGCGCCGCCCGGGCGCAGCTCTGCCGCTCCAGGTAGGCCTCCACCTGCTCGGGCGGGGCCGCGGGCTGGTCGAAGGCCGCGCGCACGGCCGCCCGCAGCGCGGGCCCCACGGGCCGCTGCAGCGCCACGGCCGAGAGGATGGCCCGGGGCAGCATGCTGCTGCCGTAGAGCACGCTCCGGCGCGCGGCCCGGGCCGCGGCGGCCAGCTCCGGCACCAGGCGGCGGAGCGCGGCGACGTCGGCGCAGGCGGTGAGGCGCACCGAGCCCTCCCGGCTGACGTTGTGGTCGCTCGGGCAGTGGCGGATGAGCCAGATGACTTTTTGCTCGCCGGTGCGCACGTCGGTGACCACGAGGCGCACCACGGCGCCGTTGGGCAGGAAGGTGTCGCGGGGCAGGTCGCAGAAGCGGCTGCAGACCTCGTTGACGATGAAGTTGCGGTGCGACACCAGGAAGTTGACATCGCGCAGGTGCGGCCAGGCGGCCTCCAGGAAGCGGTCGAAGTCGGAGTCGAAGTTGGCGGCGTCGGCCGTCTCGAGCGGGCGCAGGACGACGGCCCCGCGGAAGACGTCGCGGAGCCGCTCGCAGACGAGGGCGCCGAGCGTCGCCCCGGCGCGCAGGCGGGCGGCCTCCCGCGCCGCGTCCGCGCCGGGCAGCGCGGCGCGGCCGCGCTTGCTCTGCTCCGAGAGGTACGGGAAGATGGTGACGTGGGCCGGCGCCGTGGGCTCGGCGCGGTCCCCGTCCCCGCCGCCGTCCGGCGCCGGCGGCACGCTGCACTCGTCGATGCGGTAGCGGCCCGCCACCAGCCGCGCCATTTCTCTTGCCCCGTCAGGGGCGCGCGGCGGCGTCGGCGTCGCGGACGCTGCGGATGCCCAGGATCCAGGTGTCGAGGCGCGGCTCGCCGCCGTACTGCGGGTCGGCGCGCAGGTCGGTGGCCTTGCCGGCGCCGATCTCGTTGAGCGCCGAGAGGAGCTTGTCGTCGCTGAGGTTCTCGGGGAAGTTGCTGCCGCGGATCTGGCGCCAGCGCTGGCGGTACTCGGTCTCCAGGGTCTTGAGGGCGACGTAGCTGGCGGCGCTGCGCTCGAAGATCGTGGGGTCGTTGAGCACGGCGATGAGCGGGTCGGTGTCGATCTGCAGCGCGCGGCGCTGGGCCTTGAAGTAGGCCGGCAGCACCTTCCAGATGTCGCGGCCCTCGCGCGCCGAGGCCGCCAGGCGGTAGGCGATGTTGCACTTGAGGATGAGCAGGCCGAGCTCGCGCTCCTGGATCTCGCGCAGCAGCTGCGGGTTGGAGTCCTTCTCGTGGATGGGGTAGAGGAAGTTGACGATGGCGAGGCGGCGGGCGATGGAGCCCTGGGCGTCCTGGTAGGCCGCCCACTCGTTGCCGCACATGAGGCCGGGCACGCGCCAGCGGCCCGTCCAGGCGTCGCGGTTCTTCTGCGCGGCGCTGACGTTCTCGCCGCTGACGATGGACTGGAAGAGGGCCTGGTCGAGCTTGAAGTTCTTCTTGACCTCGGCGCAGACCCAGAGGAACTTGTCGGCGAGCTGCGCGATGCCGAACTGCTCCTCGAGGTTGTTGGCCATGGTGCCGATGTGCTGGGGCTCGAAGAAGCTCTGGCAGATCATGGCGATCATGCTCTTGCCCGTGCCCGCGCGGCCCTTGAAGAAGAGCAGGATCTGCCACTGGTCGTAGTGCCCGAGGTCGTGCAGCAGGCGCCCGAGCAGCACGTAGACCATGCGCTGCGCGTCGACGGGCAGGCTGTTGCCGGGCGCGGCGGGGGGCGCGGCGGGCGCGCCGCCGAGGTCCGGCGGCAGGGGCTGCGGCTCGCGCGCGTCCTCCGCGGGCGGCGCGGCCTCGATGCCGTGGTCCTGCAGCGTGGTGGCGATCTGGGCGAGGAAGCGGCCGCCGTTGGCGCGCAGGGCGAGGAGCGCCGCGCGGGCGGCCTGCTCGCTGGTCGCGGCGAGCGCGTCGCCGCAGGCGGTCTCGGCGCACTCGACGAAGTCCTGGAGGCTGCGGTAGAGCTCCGCGGCCGCGCGCTGGGAGGGCGCCTCGGCGGGCCGCTGCGGCAGCTGCTCGGGGTCGATGACGCGGCCGTGGTTCTGGTAGTCGAGGATGCTCTGGAAGAGCGGCGTGGGGATGGCGAACCAGCCGTCGGGGCCGTGGGCCAGCGTGGCGTAGCAGCTCTCGGCGTCCACGGACTGGTCGAAGAACTTGGCGGCGGCCGCGGTCTCGGGCTCGAGCGCCTCGCAGGCGTGGAGCATGGTGTAGGGGATGAACTGGCCCGTGGGCCCGGACTGCGTGTCGTAGACGCCGTTGCGGAAGCTCAGGATGCGCCGCAGCGGGTTGAGGTGCGGGAAGCGGTAGTCGATGCAGTCGTCCTGGAGGTACTTGACGACGTCGTGGGTGAGGTTGTGGACGAGGAGCTTGGTCCACATGACGGGGTTGGCCTGGCGGGAGCAGGCCCGCAGCACGAACTCGTGGATGCTCCCGGTGTCGGTGCGCTCGTTGCCGTCGGGCCAGCGGACGGGCTCGTAGGAGCGGGTGCGGTAGCGCCGGCCCTCGATGACCATGGGGCGCTCGACGTAGACGCGGTTGCCGAGGCGGCACCAGCGGTTCTTGAGCGCGTAGTCCAGGCAGTAGTGGACGAGGTCGTAGCGCGCCTGGCCCTTCTTGCCGGCCTCCTTCTCGAGGGGGCTGTCCTCCTCGGGCACGCCGGCCGCGCGGAGGAAGTCGCGCTCGAAGAAGAGCTGCTGCATGGGCAGGATCTGGTTGAGGCGCTCCGGGTCGATGCCGAAGATCTGCTCGAACTCGGAGAGGTTGTCGAGGAGCGCGTAGGCGGAGCGGACGGTGATGGTCGAGGCCTGCAGGTTGGTGATCCAGCGCACGTGCTCGGCGAGCGCGGCCTGCTCGGCGGGCGTGCGCGTCTCGCCGTCCTGGCGGCTGCGCCGCAGCTCCGGCAGCGTGCCGCAGAGCCGCGTGTAGTGCAGGTACAGGTTCCAGGTGCGGCGGTAGAGCTGCATGAGCTCTTCGCGGGCCGCCTCGAAGGAGGACTCGGGCGCGCCGCCCGGGTTGCCGGCGGCCAGCGCCCAGCTCACGAGCGCCTGGGCCCGCGCCAGCAGCGCCGGCGGCGCGCGGGCGTCGCCGGCGTCGCGGTTGGAGGTGATGACGAAGACCTCGACGATCTTCTCGCGCAGCCGCGCGACGTCGCAGAGGCCGAGGTCCTCGTCGGGCTGCGCCATGGGCGGGGGCGAGCTGCGTTGGCCTGCTGCTGGGCGCGGCGGGCGGCGGTGAAGTAAAGCGTGCTCGCGCGGCCTCGTGCCGACGATTCCCGAAGCGCGCGCCCCATGGCGTGCGCGCACCCCGGCGGCCTGGCCACGGTGCGCACGGCCTCCGGGAGCCTGGAGCTCCTGCAGGAGTACAGCCACCTGGACGGCGTCATCTCGCCCGTGGCGCAGGCGATCGCGGAGGCGCGGCCCTACTTTGGGGCGGACGCGGACCCGAACATCAAGGTCGAGATCGAGGGGCGACTGGGGGTCATGGACGGCCGCGGGCTGAGCAGCAACGTCGGCCAGCAGACCTTCTGCGCCGTGCTGGCGCTGCTCGAGACCTACCCGCGGTGGAAGCACGTCACGGGCTGGGTCGAGAGCCAGGACGTCTACTACAGCGTGGACCTGCCCGCCAGCGCCTGCGGCTTCGAGAAGGACGCGCGGCTGCAGGTGCGCACGTCGGTGGGGCTCGACGCCGCGAAGAGCCTCGTGCTGGTGCACACGCTGAAGCGCCGCCTGCGCAGCGTGACCATGCAGGCCGTGGCGCTCGGCAGCGACGCCACGGCGCTGGACTCCTACGAGCGCCTGAGCGCGCCGCTGCTGGCGCGCATCAGCGTGAGCGTCGAGCAGCGGCTGCCCGCGCACCTGCTGCCGGTGGCGGTGGTCCCGGACCTCGTGCGCATCAAGCAGCGCAAGCGCTTCCTGCTGAACTCGCTGGGCGTCGAGGCGCCGGCCTTCTCCGTGGACATGACGATCGTGTATTTCGGCCGCACGAAGAGCGAGGCCGAGCAGCGTCAGATGGCGGCCAGCGAGGCCAGCTACGAGATCGAGGTGGAGTGCCTGGAGCCGCAGGCCTACCTGACGAGCTGCGAGCAGGACGAGGCCGTGCTGGCGCTGAGCCTGATCCTGAAGCTCCACGACTTCATCGCGCTGCTGAACCCGCACTCGGCCGTGTCGCTCGCGCGCGCCCGCACGGCGGCGGAGCGCTGAGCGCGCGTTGGCGCCGCCCCGCCGCCCGCCGGCGCCGGCGGGAGCCGGCCCGCACGGGCCCGAGCAAAGCGGGTCGCCCAGCATGGCGGACAGCGAGGCCATCCTGGCCGACGGCGCGCACGTGCCCGCCCACGTGGCGGTGCGCGGCGACTGGTCCATGGACGCGCTCGTCGACGGCGTCGCGCTGCACCTGCTCCTGCAGGCCGTGGTGCCCAGCGGCGGCGCCTCGCTCTTCCTCTTCGCGCCGGCCGAGCCGCAGGCGCGGTACGCGCCGCACCTGGCGGCCGGGCCGCTGCCGCCCGCGGCGGCGGAGCTCCTGCTCTACGCGCCGACGGTCGCGCTGAAGAAGTGCGACGAGGGCTTCCGGCTGCTGTCGTGGCCCCTGTGGCGCGAGCTGACGACGGCGCCGAGCCGCGACTGCGGGGCCGTGTCCTCGCTGGTCGAGAGCTGCGCGGTCACGGCCGACGAGGAGCGCAAGAGCGAGTCCGAGAGCGAGTCGCTCGGCGCCCTGAGCCTCGTGGGGCGCGAGGAGGAGGAGGACCTGGAGGAGGACCTGGAGGAGGACGACGCCGACCTCTGACGCGCGCCCGCTACTCGCGGCGCGCGAAGACCACGGTGAAGAAGCCGAGGCTGAGCCAGTCGATGTGGCTGCAGCGCTGGTCCTTGAGCACGAGCGCGGCCGCCTCGCTGTCGCCGTGCCGCTCGAAGACGACCTGCGCGGACTCGGCGCTGAACTCCGCGAGGCCGCGCTGCTGCAGCAGGTCGCGGAGGTAGGCCTGCGACACGAGGAACTCGGTGCAGGCCTGGTCGCTGAGCATGAAGTCGTAGGCCAGGCCGACGGGCGGCTGGGCGCTGCGGGCCCGCGCGGGCTCGTAGAGGCGCCGGAGCTTGAAGTGCCCGAAGGGCAGCAGGCCCGGGCCGCCGGCGAGCACGCGCGCGATGCGGTCGCCGTCGGGCAGGATGGCGCAGAAGACGCCGCCGGGCCGCAGCACGCGCGCCACCTCGCCGACGACGTGCTGGGCGGCGGCGGCGCCGGCGAAGGCGAACTGCAGGAAGAACATGCAGCTGACCACGTCCACGCTGCCGTCGGCCAGCGGGATGCGCTGCGTGGTGAGCTCCACCACGCGGAAGTCGGCCACGACGCTGCTCTGGCCCTGCGCGACGAGCGCCTCCTGGCGCTCCCGGGCCTCGCGGATCGACGGCACGCTGCCGTCGAGGCCGCAGAAGCTCTTGACGCGGTAGCCGGCCCACTTGCGGAGGTCGCCCCCGCGCCCGCAGCCGAGGTCCAGCACGGTCATGCGGCCCTTGCACTGCCGGCGCCAGGCGCCGACGGCCGCCTCGATGACCAGCGCCTTCAGCGCGTTGCAGAGCGTGCGGAAGCTGGCCAGGTCGCGGAGGCGCGACTGCTCGAAGAAGCGGATGATCTCGGGCGCCGTCATCGGCGCGCCGGCGGCGTGGTGGCCGCGGGCCGGCGGCGCCTGCCCGATCGGCGGGCCGCGCGGGCCGTGCCGGCGGTCCTTCGGCGGCATGGCGGGCGCGGGGCGCGGACGGCCCTTTCTGAGGGCGCGGCCCCGTGGCCCGGGCGGCCGCCGCGCACGCCTCAGACGGCGGTGCGCAGGGGCGCCACGGGCTGGCGCTGGCCGAGCAGCTGGAAGAGCGTGCGGGCGTCGATCGCCATGAGGTCGCCGTCTTCGTTCATGCGCGCGGCGGCCGCGACGTGCTGCGCGTCCGTCAGCTGCGGGGCATCGGTGACGTAGTCCTCGGACAGGGCAGACGCGTCGTCCGGGGGCACCTCGGCCTCGCCCCGCGCGGCGCGGCTCTTCTCGACGAGGTCCTGGATCAGCGGCAGCATGGCCGGACTGGCCCGCACCGTGGTGATCTCCACCTCGGGCTCGGCGGCGTCGCTCGCGCTCTCCTGGCCGTCGTCGCCGTCGTCGCCGTCGCTGTCATCGCTGTCGCTGTCATCGCTGTCGCTGTCGCTGTCGTCGCTGTCGCCGTCGTCGCTCTCGTCGCTCTCGTCGCTCTCGTCGCCGTCCCCGCTCGCTGCAACGTCCGCGTCGTCCGGGCTGGCGTCGTCGGCCGCCGCGGCCTCGAAGGCGTCGAAGACCCCCTCGCGCCGCAGGGCGGCGATCGCGTCGGCGAGCCCCGGCATGGCCGCCGCGCCGCCGCGCAGCAGCTCCGGCTGGAAGTCCGCGTGCGCCCAGAGGTTGGCATCGGGCTCGGCCGCGGGCCGCCAGGCGCCCGCCGCGAGCGGCTGGAAGGAGCACGCTTGGCCTGCCATCGGTCACGGATCTTTTCTTGGTGCCTCGAATTTTTGCAGCGTCGTGGCGAGGTAGCCGACGTAGTCCACGCCCTCCAGGTCGTGGTCCGCGTCGCACCAGGTCGCCACGGCGTCGCGCAGCAGCGGCCGCGCCCAGCCGACGGGGAAGACCGAGTCGTGGCGCGCGAAGAGGCCGTGCCAGGGCGCCTGCAGCGCCTTGCGCAGCGACACGCTGAGGCGCGGCGCCACGACCGTCACGACGCCGCCGAGCTGCAGCCGCGTGGCCGCGTCCAGCGCCAGCGTGCCGCCCTGCGAGAGGCCGCCCACGTAGAGCCGGGAGTAGTCATCGCCCAGCAGGGCCGCCTCGGCCCGCAGCAGGGCCGCGAGCTCGACGCGGCGCACGCGGAGGCCGGCCAGGTCCACGAGGTCCTCGCCGGCGCCCGCGCTGTCGGTGAGGTAGTCGTACCACGAGGGCGTGGCCTGGCCGCCGTGCGCCGTGATGGGCAGCTCGGGCGCCTGCGGCAGCACGAAGCGCCAGGTCGGACAGGTCTCCTGGAGGCGGGTGAAGTCCTCCAGCAGGTGCCGTGCCCGCATCTGGAAGCCGTGCAGGAAGACCAGCGTGCGGCGGTGCTCGGCGGCCGGCACCAGCGTCAAACGCTCGGCGGCGCTGCCGCTGCGCGACCGCGCGTGCCGGCGCCGGAGGCCCTCGAGGCCGGCCTCGGTCGTCATGGCGGCGCCCCCTTTCCTGGCGCGCGCCTCCCGGCGCCCGCGCCCGGACGCGAGCGCACCTAAATGACCGCGCAAATGTTGCGGTGCTCAAACGACTGGCATGGCCACCGCCACCTCCTGCATGGCGTGTGGCACCGAAGGCGCGCCCTGTTGCGTCGACAAGACGGGCGCGCCCACGCCCAACTTCTGCGGCACCGACAAGACGCTGATGTGCGTCGACCACCTGTGCAAGAAGTCCAACGGCAAATTCCACGAGGCCTGCAGCGCAGACGTCAAGTGCGACGTCGCCGACTACCCGGGCCTGCAGTGCGTGGCACCGCCGGCGGGCACCCCCGGAGCCCCCGAGAAGTGGTGCGACTGCGGCGACGCGACGTCGGCCTGGAAGCTCTGCAAGGACACCAGCGTGTGCGCGCCCTCGGGGCCGGTACCGACGCCCAGCGGCGACGTGCCCAACTGCAGCACCCTGCTGCCGCCGGCCTACCTAAAATTCGATGTGTGCTCGAAGGACCCGAAGGATCACAAAAATGGGTATGCCGGAGCCGGAAATGTGAGCAAGGGAGCCACGCAGGTGACCTGCGACGTGAAGAATGATGACCAGGGGAAGGCGTACATCGCGGGGCTGAATCAGGACCTGTGCAAGTGGGACATTCCGCCCTAAGACGCGCGCACGAGGTAAATCAGCAGCGCCAGCGCCACGACCCCGGCCGCGCTGGCGATGACGACGTCGAGCGTCGAGAAGCCGCCCGCGGGCGCCGGGGGCGCCGGGGCCGCCGGCGTGCAATAGTTGTTCTCGCACGCCAGGCCGCTCGTGCAGGGAGGGTTGGGCCCCGGGCAGCAGGGCTGCTTGTCCGCCCCGCCGCAGGGCACGCACTGCGTGCTCATGGCTTTACTCCTGGTCCTCGCCCGCCGCCGCGCCGCTCGTTTCGGCGGGGCGCGCGCCCGCCGGCGGCAGCTCCGCGGCCGTCGGCGCCAGGAGCCGGGCGTTGGCCTGCCGCGCGAGCGTGCGCGCCAGCTGCGCCTCGTCGGGCTCCGCCAGGAGCGCCTCGAGGCCCAGCGCGGCGGCGCGTTCCGCCGCGTAGGCCCGCAGCGCCGCCAGGGCCGGCGTGCCGCCGGCCAGGCGCCGCAGGCTGGCCGCCAGCCGCAGCGCGTCCGCCAGGGAGACCTCCTCCAGCAGCCGCCGCCGCGGGCCGGGCGCCCAGGCCGCGAGCCGCTCGGCGCCGAGGGCCCGGCCGAAGTCGATGAAGCGGACGTCGCCGGCCAGCACGCCCACGTTGTTGGCCTTGGCGTCGTTGTGCGCCAGGTCCGCCGCGAGGGCGCCGCGCAGGAGCGCGACGAGGCGGGCGCCGAGGTCCGCGTGCAGCACCTGCGGGCCCTGGGCCCGCACGAGCCGGTCCAGCGTCGTGTCCACCACGGGCATGACGATGCCGGCGACGTTGCGGCGCAGCGCCTGCTCCGGCCGGCGGCTCAGGCAGGCCTGGCGCGCGGCCCGGGCGTTGATGAGCCCCAGCGGCGCCCAGGCGAGGTCGGCGGCGGCGAAGAGCCGGTGCAGGGCGTACTCGTGCTCGGCGTTGCCGAGGATGCGCCCCTCGCTCGGGTAGGAGGCGATCCACTTCACGGCCGCCTCCTCGCCCGTCAGGCGCGTGCGGTAGACCTGCCCGAAGGTGCCGCCGCCGAGGTAGTCGCCGCACTGCCGGCGCCGCAGCCACCGCTGGGCGGCCGCCGGCGCGAGCTCCGGCGCGCGGCCCGCCAGCACGTCGCCCTCGGCGCGGCGCCGCAGGTGGCGCAGGTCGCCCGTGCGGCGCCGCAGCCGCTCGCAGGCGGCGCTCGTGGCCACGGCCGCCCGCAGCGCCTCGACGCCGTCGGCCATCGCACTTTGTAAAGGCCCCGGCGACGGCGCGTTCTTTCGGGCGGGGCGCCGCCCGCCGCGGCGGGCCCGCGCGCGGCCCGCCTGGGCCAAAGCGCGCGCCGCCGTCAAGGACAAAGGCGCGGCGCGGCGGCCGTCATGTCGCTGCAGCAATTCCTGCAGCCCATGGACAAGGTGCTCTTCGTGTCCGACCTCCTGCGGCAGACGTCGCCGGCGGCCGTGGAGGCGGGCGCGCCGCCCGCGCCGGCGCAGCGCGCGGGCAGCATCTACGAGCGCGTGCGCGACCGGCAGCGGCAGCTGGAGAACGAGCGCTGGAGCGTCGACGTCAAGAAGCGCAAGCTCGAGGAGCTCGAGCAGGCGGTGGCCGGCCTGACGAAGAAGTACCAGTGCCGGCAGCGGCGCGCCCGGGAGCTCGAGGCCGAGGCGCTGCGCGCCGAGATCTCGCACGTGGAGTCCGGCGAGAAGCTGCGGGAGTTCCAGCAGCAGGCGCAGCCCTACCTGCGCGAGTACCAGCGGCAGCAGTTCTGCCGCGCGCCCGGCCGCGAGCTCTCGCTGCTGACGCCGAGCGACGCCGGCGTCCTGGACGACTTCTCGGCCAACGTGGAGGGCCAGGCGCCCAAGTACAGCATCCAGAACAGCGACGTCTGCGCGCACTGCGCGGAGCCCCTGCAGCTGCACCAGGCCATGTCGATGCTGGTGTGCTGCCACTGCGGCACCGCGCGGCCCTTCCTGGACGCCAACGCGTCGCTGCTCGCCTACTCGGACGACCTCGACTTCTCCAGCTTCAGCTACAAGCGCATCAACCACTTCACGGAGTGGATCCGCAGCTGCCAGGGCTCCGAGACCATCGACGTGCCCGAGGACGTCATGACGCAGGTCATGCAGCGGCTGTACGACGAGCGGACGCCGCCGGAGGGCGTCACCATCCACACGGTGCGCGAGGTGCTCAAGCGCCTGAAGCTGCGGCGCTACTACGAGCACGCGCAGCTCATCACCTGCAAGCTCACCGGCCACCCCGCGCCGAAGATGACGCCCGAGATGGAGGAGCGCATCAAGGTCTGCTTCCTGGCGGCCTCGTCCTCCTTCCAGCGCATCTGCCCCAAGGAGCGGCGCAACTTCATCTCCTACTCGCACGTCACCCGCTGCCTCTGCCAGGCGCTGGGCTTCACGGAGTTCCTGCCCTTTTTCCAGCCCCTCAAGTCGCGCGAGAAGATGGCCAAGGCCGACGCGTGCTGGCGGCTCATCTGCGAGGACCTGGGCTGGCCCTACGAGCCCACGGTGATGTGACGCTCACATGTACATGTGCTGCGGCCCCTCGTCGCCGAGCTCCTCGCCCGCGCTGCAGCGCCGCGCGAGCTCGTCGAAGGTCTCCAGGTAGTCCTGCGGGTGGCGGAAGAGGTGGTCGACGATGCCGGCCATGCAGGCCGCGCCCTTCTTGAGCGTGCGCAGCTTGGCCAGGAAGGCCGCGGCGGCCGGCTCGGCCCGCGGCTCGGTCAGGCGCGCCACCGCCGCCTGGACCTCGGCCTCCTGCGGCTCGCCGAAGCGCAGCACGACGTCCACGCGCCCGGGCCGGCTGAGCGCCTTGTCCAGGCCCGTGCAGCTGTTGGACGTGAGGCAGATGATCGTGCCGGGCGGCGGCCGCATCACGCCGTCGAGGACGTTGAGAAAGAAGGAGCGCGTGACGCCGTGCAGCGCCTCGCCCTCGCGGCCCGGCCGCTTCTTGGACTGCGAGAACCCCAGCGAGTCGAAGTCCTCCACGAGCAGCACCGCGTCGCCGGCCATGCTCCGCACCAGCTCCTCGCAGATCTCGTCGTCCATGCGCCGCCCCAGCGCCAGCACGTAGAGGTCGCGCTTGTACTTCCGGGCCAGCGCGCGCACCAGGCTGCTCTTGCCCGCGCCCGCCGCGCCCATCAGCAGCAGCCCGAGCTTGTGGAAGCGGCCGGCCCGCGCGCTGCGCTCGGCCGACGCCTCGAAGGCCTCCACGCGCCGGAAGAGCTCGGCGATGCTGCGGGGCGGCAGGAAGAGGTCGTCGAAGCTCTGCGCGGGCGTGAAGCCCTTGTCCAGCCACTCGCCGCGCGAGTTGCACGTCCACGTCCGCACGCGCTCCAGCGCCAGGGGGTCCTGCGGGGCCTCCGGCGCGAGCATGGCCTCCACGAAGCCCTGCACCGCGGCCTGCCCGAAGCCGCTCACGCGCAGGCGGCGGAAGTAGGCGGGCTGCCCCAGCTGGCCGGCCAGCGGCGGGCCCTCCTCCGCGTAGGCCACGTGGCAGACGACGCCGGCGTGCTGCCAGCCCTCGCTGCCCAGGTGCGGCAGCCACGCCGACGGCGCGGTCTCGCCGAAGTTCCAGAGCGGCGTGGTGACCTGGGCCTCGTGCGGCTGCTGCCGCTGGGCGCGGGCCGCCAGGCTCTTTAGGAAGCGCTGCTGCAGCCGCTCGGGCACCTCCACGCTGTGCGGCACCGGGTAGACCGGCTCCATGCCGGGGGCGAAGGGCGCGGCGCCCGGTTCGAGCCTGCCGCGGCAAGGGTAAAGATCGCCGTGCCATGGACGAGGAGGCGACCAGCGTCGTCTGGCTGTCCTGGGAGGATGCGTGCGCGCTGACGAGCCTCCGCGACCTGGCGGCCCGCGTGCGCCGTCTGGCGCCGGAGCTCGCGGCCCGGCCGGCGCTGCTGCGGCAGCTGAGCCAGCTCGCGCGGGTGCGCGCCGCCGTGCGCGAGACCTGCGCGGGGCTGCCGGCCGCGGCGCGCACGCGGCACGTGGAGCTCGGCGTGACGCCCGGCATGCGCGCGGCGCTGGAGGCCCTGGGCTACTGCGCGCGGCGCGACGGCGCCGGCCGGCCGATCTGCGACGGCTGGGGCCTCTGGGGCCGGCGCGTGCAGACGGGCGGGCTCGCGCCCGCGCCGGACGCGCCGGGCTGGCTGCCGCTGCGGGCCTCGACGCGCGGGCAGCTGGTGAGCGCCTTCACGGGCTGGCGGGGCGGGCAGGCCGGCGGCCTGCCCAGCAGCACCACGCAGGAGCTGCTGCCCGAGCTCTGGCGCCAGCTCTACCTGCTGCAGGAGGGCCACGAGCCCCCGGGCGGGCGGGCCCCGGCGCCGGCGGACGCCGGCCTGACGGCCCGCATCGGGCGCACCGTGGAGGAGCTGCTGAAGGCCGTGCTGGCGGCGGAAGGGCAGAGCGCTGCGGCGAGCGCCGGGCGCAGCTTCGCCAAGGAGCTCGTGACGCTGCACGCCGAGCTCTACGCGCTCTGGAACGCCTGGCTCCGCGGCAGTCCCTCCGCCGCCGCGCAGCAGTTCCGCGCCAAGAACAGCTGCAGCGCCGTCCTGGCCGCGCGGCCGAGCGCGCAGTGCGCCCAGGCCGTCGAGGAGCATCAGCGCATCTTCACGCAGCGGCTCACGGAGCACGTCGGCCTGCAGCTCTTGGACCTCCTGAACGCCCAGCCGCCGCGCCTGCAGCAGGACTTCGTGGACGGCCTCCTGAAGTACGCCAGCACCACGACGTCGTCCGACCGGGCGGCCATCCAGGAGGCCTTGCAGGACGTCGGCCGCTGGCACGCCTACTACTGGTTCGAGGACGGCCGGTACCGGCTGGCGGGCCAGCTCGCGCACCGGCCGCCGGATCAGCCGGGCCACCAGCTGCACCTGGGGCTGCCCCTGCACGCCACGAGCTCGACGGGCCACGCGCTCTCGGACGCGCTCTCGGGCCTCCGCCGCTTCCACTCGCACCTGAACCCCGAGCGCGCGGGCTCCGTGCTCGACAGCCACCACCTCGACCTGACCCGCTCGCCGGGCCGCGAGAACCTGGACCAGACCGCCGCCGTCCGGCTGCGCCTGAAGGAGCTCGTCGATGCCCCCGCCGCCCAGCAGGCCCTGCGGGAGCTGTCGAGCCCGACCCTGACGCTGGACGTGCCCAGTCTGCGCGCCACCGCCTACGGGCAGGCGCAGCTCCAGCCGCTGACGCCGGCCCGCTTTCGGGAGCTCTACGGCGAGCTGCGGCAGGCGCTGGGGCCGGCGGGCCTGGCGACGCTGGAGCTCTTCTGCCAGCTGCCCTCGCCGGAGGCCACGACGTTCCCGCGGCTCTTTCAGGACGTGAACCGCCCGCGGACCCTCGGCCTCGAGCTGCAGCACGCGCTGACGCCCTTGACCCACCTCGTCAACACGGCGTCGGCGGCGGCCCGGAGCCACTGGCAGCGCAGCGTAGAGCTCGAGCTGCAGTACTTCACGCCCCCCGCCACGCTGACGCTGCAGTTGGACAGCGGCGCCACGTTCCACCTGACCATGTGGCTGATCTTCAACAACAAGGTGCCAAAGGCCGATGTAGTGACGCTCCGCACCTCCTTCAAGAATTCGGGGCACCCGCCCAGGAGCGTCGTCCTGACGTCCTGAGCTGAGGCGCGTTCGGCCCGGAAACGGGACGCCCGGCGGCGGGCTGTAAAGCCATGGAAAGCGGGCTCGTGCTGTTCAACGCGGCGCACCGCCTGCGGCGCCCCAAGGCGGGCCAGGCGGCCTTCCGGCTGCTGGGGGCCTTCCCGGACGAGCCCAGTCTGCGGGCGCACCTGGCCGAGGTCACGCTGCCCACGGACGTCGACCTCCTGGCGGCCAAGCTGGGCGAGTTCTTCGTGATCATGCAGGAGGTGGGCAGCGAGGGCGAGCGGGCGCAGCTGGCCAAGCTGCAGGAGCACCACCGCCGGCGCCTCCAGGCGCACGAGGAGGAGTTCCGCGAAAACGTCTGCAAGCAGCAGACCGGGGCCACGAGCGAGGCGGCGGCCGCGGCCGCGCCCGTCGTCGAGGCGGCCGAGGGCGCGCCGCAGACCGTGCCGCGCGGGGCCGAGGTGCGCAGCCAGAGCGTGGCCGTGATCTCCGTGCTGCTCGACGCCGACGCGGCGCTCGAGCTCGCGCAGCCCGGCGTCGTCGTCTGGGGCATCTACGAGTCCGAGGAGGCGGCCAAGACGGCCATCACGCGCCGGCTCTCGCTGACGGTCACCGACCTGCACCTCGAGGTCGTGCAGCTCTACGAGTGGCTCTGCCCCGCGGAGGCCCAGCGGAACCTGGACGAGATCGACGAGGTCTTCCGCGACGAGACGCTGACGGAGATCATCCGCCAGCGCAAGAACGAGAAGCGCCACGTCAAGGCCTTCCGCAACATGTGCGGCGAGCGGGCGCCGCCGCTCATCGACGTCTCCGCGCCGGCCGTGCGCTGCGAGGGCGAGCTGCTCGGCGAGCTGGTGCCCCTGGCGGACGCGGGCGCCGCGGCGAGCGGGAGCGCCTAGGACCCCGCGGCGCGCCGAGACCGGGCTCGCCGGCGACTCTGGCCGGCCTCCAGAAAAAGCCGCCGATGGCAGCGAGGTCGCGGTCGCCGTCGCGCGAGCCGGCCGTCTACTTTCTGGCCATTTTCCAAGGCATGCACCAGACGGCGTGCTCGCCGACCTACGAGGGCATGCTGGAGCAAGCCTTCGCAGCCGCCGTGCGGCGCGCGGCCCCGGGCGCCCGGCTCCTGACGCGCTGTTTTTCGCCGCCCGAACCCGACCGGGTGTGGGCGCACTATGCCGCCGAAAACTACGCGGCCACGACGGACGTGCCGGACCTCGCCGGCGACCTGCAGCGCAGCATGGGCGGGGCGACGGGCCCTTGGCAGTGGTTCGAGACGCTGCCGCCGGGCGCGCGCGGGGCCGTGGCCGGGATCTCGAACGGGGGCAAGCCCGCGACGGCCGCGGCGCTCTGGTTCGATGGCGAGGCGCACCGGGGCGAACGGCGCCCCCGGGCGTCCGTGGAGGCCCTCGCGCTGGTGTCGTCCATGCCCGAGACGGGACAGCAGGAGAGTCTGGCACGCCACTTCGTGCGCCGCCGCCAAAAGAAGATCTTCATGACCATCTGCGCTCGGGACAACTGGGGCGTCGACCGCATGTACGCGTTCGCAGGCCGCGTGCTGGCCGACGTCAAAGCCTTCGGCGACCAGGCCTCGCAGTGTCACGCGAAGGAGGACCCGCAGCTCATGCGCAAGGTCGGCAAGGACCTGGCGGAGCAGCTCGTGGCGTGACGGCCTCCGCCGCGCGGGGCGGTCAAGCCCGAAAAGCGTCGCCCTGGCGCGCATTGTACATGTAGGCCGCGAGGAGGAGCGCCGCCGCCACGCCCGCGACGGCGCGGCGGCGTTCGTCCGAGTGGGCCCGGGGCTGCTGAGCCTGCGGGACACCCCCGGCCCGGTCCTCGCTCGAAGGCGTTGTCTGCGGCCACTGCTGCAACGAGGCAGCCAATACTGCCAACGAGGAGATCTTCCGAGCAGCAGCTTCGACTTTTGCCATGCTCGCGGAGAGGCGGCCCGCCTTTTGATGGGACGGCGCCGTGCGCGGCTCGGCGGCTTGCCTCGCCCGCCGCGCGAGGCGCCTGGCCAGAAGAAAGGACCCCCGCGGCATGAGCGCCGCCGTCGCCGCCAATCCGAACTACGAGCGCATCATCGCGCTGCAGGGCCTCTCGACCTTCTACGTCCCCGAGGCCAGCGCGGCGCCCGGCGCGGCCTACGGCTGGGTGACCTACCGCACGCTCGGCCGCTTCCTCGATCGGGACGCGGGCCTGCTCGCCGGTCTCCTGGGGCGCCTGGCAGAGTTCGGATTCTGCGAGGTGACGCCGGTCGTCGCGCGCCTCTCGCCCGAACGCTGGGCGGCAAACACGTCCCGCTACTCCGGCTACCTGGCCTACTTCGTGTCCAACGCGCCCTGCAGCCTGCGCGGCGACACCAGCCTGCGGCCCGTGGACCCGCGCCTCTGCTTCAACCCGCAGCCGCAGCGGCCCACGGGCAAGAGCGCGTGCGAGACCACCAACTTCAACGGCGTGTATGACGCCACCAAGTACCGGGCGCTCTGCGAGGTGCCCGAGGCTGCGCCCCTCGAGCTGCTGCCCATCTTCCACATCACCTCGCTGCCCGACAAGTCGCTGGCCGACAACCTCAACTTTTTGGTGACGCCCTGCTCCAAGTTCCGCAGCTTCCTCGCGGCGCTCTACCTCCAGTCCATGCAGGTGCCGTCGCTCAGCGGCATCGTCAGCACGCCGCTGGCCGACTACGTGGGCACAATGCCCTTCGTCGTCTTTGCGCCCTGCGACAAATTGGACCTTGCGCTGCTGTCGCCGAGCGCCTGTCAGCTGCTGGCCGTCAACTTCGTGGCGCCGCTCACCGTGGCCCCGGCCTGCTTCGCCAGCTTCGACGCCTACCCGCTCAGCTTCACGACGCTGGCCGGCGGCTGCATGACGCTGAACGCGAGCGGCGAGGCGCACCTGCTGGGCGCCGGCGCCTGCTACCTCGGCAGCTTCGTGTATACCTTCGTCGGCCCCACGCTGGGCGGCGGCGCCCTCGTGGCGCTGACGGACCTGCTGCCGCCGGGCACGGTGGTGGCCTGCAACCCGCCGCTGGCCGGCGAGGCCTGCGGCCGCACGCTCGTCAACTGCGGCCTGCCCTGCGCCGCGCTCGAGGACGCCGCCGCAGACTGGAGCGCCTGAGCGCCGGGGCGCGCCCACTCCGCACCCGGCGGACAGCGACAGCTCTCGCGATCGCAGGCCACGCAGACTTCGGTGCCGAGGATGTCGTGCAGCGACGTCGGGCCCTCTGCCCAGCCGGCGCTCGCCGCCGCGGCGCGCCCGAGCCCTGGCGCTGCGCCTCCCGCAACTATTCCTCTATTTGAAACGTTTTCTAACGTCATCGCAGTTGGATGCGACTGTCACTGAGCAAAAACCTTTCCATCACACTTGTTCGATGGGAATCCACATAGCTGCATCTGCCTCCGTAAAGCCATCGAAGAAGAGCCGCTTGAAAGCCAAAGGCCCCACTTCCGGCTGAGACGTCAGCACCTCTCTCAGGCAGCGCACCAGCAGTTCGTGTCTGCGGTTCTTGGTGAATTTGCGACCGTCTCCGGGCTGGTATGCGTCCGGGTTGTACCTCAAGACGTATGTGGGTCGCTGCTCCGCTTGGCAGATGTTCACCATTCGAATGCACTCGCATTCTTCCGGGTTGCGCGTGTGACCGTGCTCGTCGTTTTCGAGTACGACGCAGTATGGCCCGCGGTCCCAGAAGAAGTCGGGCCTCTCCCGGTCGCCGAGCCTTTTCAAAGCGGGTGTAATTCGGTCGTAGGAGTCCGGAGGGAACTCAGGCAGCCGCGCAGCGAGCACGTCCTTGATTTCGCGCTGCTTCGCGAGCTTCACCCCGGCGAATTCGCCGCATGGCGAACACAGGCCTTTTTCGGACAACCTGCACGTCAGATTGCAGCTCTTGCATGGATGCTCCACGAAGTTGGCGTCGTCCGATAGCTTATGTAGCTCGCAGCGCTCAGCGGCCGTCTTTCCGTACAGCGCCGGTTCTCTGCAGGACAAATCAGAACAACGTTTATTGGAGTTCTTTATGTCTCCGTCGCGCTTGTGCTCCGAGCAACGAGCCACCGGCCGC
>Ga0214919_10004413_pt1 | contig 20607 bp, 18 predicted proteins | sample LL1503_MetaG_FD_177994 | JGI IMG/M metagenome (GOLD analysis project Ga0214919, IMG submission 177994) | Freshwater microbial communities from Lake Lanier, Atlanta, Georgia, United States - LL-1503 | ecosystem: Environmental > Aquatic > Freshwater > Lake | place: USA: Georgia | collected... | reverse complement strand
TATTTATTGGCTGTAAAATCGCGTTGGGCCATGGAAAGCAAATAATCTCCCGAATATTCTTGCAATAATTGTCCTCCACATGAAATAGAAATTTTGGAAATCATTTTTGCGCCTATATTTTCAATCCATTTAAACTCGTATGGCGCCCAACGCTGTGTATTTGCCAAAGCATCATTGGTAATAGAAGAGATGGATTCGCGTGGGGGCATAATAGGGCTCCAAATATTTGGCAGTGTCACTGAAACAAATGTATCCATCAACAAGTCTCCATATCTAGGAACATTAAAAGTAAACACCGATTCTTCCTGAAGTTTTAATGTAGACGACCCTTCATAATCAAGCCTAAATTTTTGCAATCCAAAATTCGTGTATTTATTATATGTTGTCTTAAAAAAAGTTTTTGAGGGATTTCCGTTTAAAATGGAATTGTTTAATCCTTCCGAAACCAGATTTAAAAGTCCTCCTGGCATTATTATGTAATTAAAAATATATTTAAATAATTAAATATTAAATAATTTTATGGAAGCTGCATCTGATTTAAAAAAACATATTGACAAATTCGTCCCCGACTTTGCAAAAGGGGGAAAGATGCAATTTATATTAGTAGTTGCTATTTTGGTAATCATAATCATTGCCGGATTTAGTTATGTTGTTTATATATTGAGCGGCAAAGCATATAAGCAATGTAATTTGATAAATTCTATTTACACGCTGAACACGAATATTAAACCAATAGATGAAACGTATGTGTATCCTGTAAATTATTATTACATTAAAACGGCTTATAATTGCTGTAGTGTAGGAAATTACGTGGATGATTATGTAGAATTATGTGCATTGGAAAAGATTATTAGTCAGGGGGTGCGTTGTTTTGACTTTGAGATTTTTAATATTAATGAACAGCCTGTCATTTCAACATCTACAAATACAAATACGTATATGAAAGAAACTTATAATTCTATTCCGTTCTCAAGTGCGTTAAACACAATTGTAACTCAAGGTATGCAAAACAGTAACAATAGTTGTCCAAATTGGACAGACCCCGTATTCATAAGTTTGCGCATGAATACAAATAATGTAAATGTCTACAATAGTATTGCATCTTTACTTAGCAATTACACGAATCAATACTTGCTGGCTGATGAATATAACTATGGAAGCAATGGCAATAATTTTGCAGCAACCGTTTCTTTAAATAGTCTGATTGGAAAAATGATAATAATGGTTCAAAGCTCTGGGTCAGTTCTTCAAAGTTCGCAATTATATGAATATACAAACATAATTACAGGTGGCCCGGGAACAAGTCCATATTTTCAATTCCAAACATTTAGCAATATTGTAAATGATAATGACACCGATGTTATTGATTATGCGAAAATGAATACTATTTTTGTTACACCAGATACATCAAATGGTACGCCCATTAACTCGGACCCAGCCTATTGTTTAAGTTCTGGGATACAATTTATAGGGATGGCTTATCAAATATTTGACAATTATTTACAAGCATATGAATCATATTTTAACTCTAAAGGACATGCATTTGTAGAAAAAAATAATACACTATTACCAATTGTGTTTAATATTAAAGTAAAAATAGCAAGCGCCGAGTCAAATCCAAACAAATGTAATTCAATCACTTTTGGGGATTATACAGTTGGGGGCATTGGTTCATCGTGTGGTTGTTCTGGAAGCACAGGTGGGACCGGTACAACTAACCCAACCGACCCAACCGATGAAAATACTTAAAATATTTTGTTATATTATGAGTTGCAAAGGACTTACTTTTGAGGAATGCGAACTAGTGATTCTTCGGATTGCAATGGATAAAGCAGAAAAAAGGGGAAAAGAAAGGAAGATAAATTTACCCGAAACTGCTAAAATAATTAATATTGTGGTTGAATTTATTAAAAATAAAAAACTTATTTGTTATGGTGGAACGGCGATAAACAACATTATTCCTTCCAGAGACCAATTTTATGACAAACATTTAGATTTGCCCGATTATGACTTTTTTTCTACCACTCCAATGGAAGACGCAAAAGAATTATGTGATATTTATCATAAACAAGGCTTTACCGATATAGAAGCAAAATCTGGTCAACATCCAGGGACATATAAAGTATTTGTGAATTTTATGCCTATTGCAGATATTACTTTTATGGAGAAGAAAATATTTGAAAATATTAAAGAAGAATGTATTCATATTTCAAATATCTTATACGCTCCTCCAAATTTTTTGAGAATGAGTATGTTTATTGAATTATCAAGGCCCGAAGGCGATGTTTCAAGATGGGAAAAAGTTTTAAAACGACTTATATTGTTAAATAAACATTATCCTATTGCAAGACGGTCTTGTAAACATGTAAATTTTCAGAGAAAAATGTTTTCCAGTAAAATAGATTCTACTAAAATATACGAAATATTACTTGAAAATTTTTCAAAAAATAATGTGGTCTTTTTTGGTGGATTCGCTGTCTCACTTTTTTCAAAATACATGAAAATTAAAATATCAGATAAACAACCGGACTTTGATGTTATTTCTACAGAACCCGAAAAAATGGCAAAAATCATAAAAAAAAAATTAGAAGAAGCTGGGTTTGAAAAAGTGACAATAACTAAACATTCACAAATAGGAGAATTAGTGGGGAAACATTTTCAAATTAAAATAGGAGTTGATACGGTGTCCTTTATTTATGAACCTCTCTCGTGTCATAGTTATAATAAAGTAGAACATAATGGGACATGGTTAAATATCGCGACAATTGATACTATGTTGAGTTTTTATCTTGCATTTTTATATTTAGATAAACCTTATTATGACACAGAATTAATTGTATGTATGTCTCAATATTTATTTGAAGCACAGCAACATAATCGGTTAAAACAAAAGGGATTATTAAAAAGATTTAGTATTGATTGTATCGGAAAACAACCAACCCTAGAAGAAATAAAGGAAGAAAAAACAAACATATACAACAGATTAAAAAAAAAACGCGACGACCCCGAATTTCAAAAATATTTTTTTAGATATAAACCACATGAAAAGTTTGCAACAAATACACTGTCAAAAACTGTAGTTAAACCCAAAACTATAAGCCAAAAATCTTTAAAGACATTAAAATCTTTGGGTAAACCTTTGAAAACGTCAAAGAATATGGCAATGAAAGCACCAAAGAATATGGAAAAGAAAACAAAAAGAAAACCTTCAAGAAATACTTTTATGAAATGGTTAAAATATTAAAAATTAATAAACAACATTAATTTACTTATAAAATAATAAAATACTCCAAATAAAAAACTGAAACCAAAATATCCCTGAATATTTGCATTTCCATCTTTTGAAAACATGAATGGAAAAAGAGTAAACATGAAATTTTTAAAAATAGGAAGTTGAAATAAGAAATATAAAATAGCTAAAAGAATGGGTGTTTGCAATTCGTCGTATATTTTATCAAACTTTTCACTTCGTGTTACTCTATTATTATAGGTTTGGATGACATTTTTATCCGATTCTTGAATAAATTTCTCTCCTTCACCGGGTACATAATTCGGCATAGCTTCTTCATCTATATTTTGCTGCATAGGAATATCTCTTGTTGGCAATAGTGTCTCGCCTTTCATAGATACTTCATTTATTTCGTTAATAATTTGATTAACTACAGATGGATTCATTCCTGAAGATGGCTGATTTCCCGAACCATTATTTGATTGATAAGGAAGATCATTAATAAATGTACTCATATACATTTATTAAAATTTAGTTTTGCAAATAATTACGCAAATTCTACAATTTGTTTTTTAATGTCACATGTTACTGATATTGGCTCAAAAACATAACAACTATCATTGTATTCAAAAATTTTACCCACTATATCATCAAATGGAGGTGCTTTATAAATAATACAATTTCCTTTATTACATATTCTTCTAAAGAGAGATGCCAATCCCAGCCCCAAAATGATGGACGACACAACTTTCCCAGATTTTGTATGAATAAATTTGGACAAGTTCATATATTAACATTGTATTTTTATTGTATCGGCACGTGTTTTATTTTTGCAGTATCAGTCGGACAATTTACTTTTTTTGATTTAAATTTAAAACATTGTCCCGCCCTATCTTTAAAAATAACATTGGAAGAATTTGTCAGTGTTGGGTATATATACACAATTTTATTTTCCGTTCCTAATATATATGAAAAAAATAAACCGATGATAAAACAAAACAGAAAAATACGGAAAGAAACATAATCGCCAAAATTCTTCATATAAAACCTAAATATTATATTTCAGAACCATCCGAAACGTTCTCTGACTCATTCTCCTCGCCTGATTTTGAACTTAAAACACTAGATTCATCTTCTGCAACAGCTTCTGCGGCTTCTGCGGCGGCTTCTGTGGCAGGGACAATTAATATTTTTTTAAAAATCTTTTTAGGTTTTGTAGTTTCCTTTGGTTTTTGTTTCGCTTTCTTTTCATCCAAGTTCATGGAAGCAATAAATGGTTGTAATTTTTCCGATAATAATGGTATTCTATCTATTGTTTCAATAAAAACTATTGGCAATTCATTTTGTATTAAATAATATTCGCCGTTTTTTTCTTCCACTGTATTTTGAAAATATGTCATTTCTCTTATTTTTTTAGAAATAGGATTAATTTGCATATATGCATGCATTGCATCCCGCAATAAATCATTATTTGACGTTTTTTTATAGTCATCAATCAAAGCTTTATATTCATCAATGTATTTTTTTTCCTCTATTTTCAACTCAACAATTTTTTCTTTATCCGGTAATATAGAAGAATACAAATCATAAGAATATTGATTATCATTTAATAATTGATTCAACCTTCCTTTTTTATTACTAAAAAAATCCATGACTTTATCTTCGTCTTCATAATTAAACATAAGGTCGTTTTTACATTCAATGATTGCTTCTTTTAATTGTTTAATCTTAAATGCATCCCTTTTAAAAATATTATCAAATGTATGTATATTGGGGATAACAAAATTAATATTTAAAGAACAAGGGGAAGAGGAATCCCCGCATTTAGCTGTAAATATTCTTCCGTTTGTATGATTAACTTCGGTCGCCACTATTTTTGAAAATTTTGTTCCGACATGTCTTTTACAATTCACGCAAGCCGGAACTACTTTTGAATTGCTTTTTTCCTGCAACTTTTTGTAATCTTTTTCATATTTATTTTTTAACATATAATATTTATTTACCAAATCCCAAAAAATAAAGGCATCCTTATCTTTTTCGTCTTCAAAAATTTCAATTTTAGGAGAACCATTTGTTTTCAATTTTTTTGTCTGTGTTTTTGGTTTTTCTTTATTTTTCTTTGTCTCCATACTCATAATATTATATTATCTACATATTTATTTTTATTATTTTTATAGATTTCATCATACTCGTTTGACCAATGGGGTAAACCCGAAATAAGTTTTTGACTATTTCTTCTTTTATCATCCTGATAATTTTTTATTCTTTCCAATATATATTGTTCTTTTTTCTTGTTACGTTGTTTTATTTCTTCTTTCGTAAGTCTGCCCTTATATTTTACAAATAAAAATAAAAAAACTAGAATAATTAAAGATAAAAACAAGCCTATATTATAGACATTATTGATATGTTCTTGGCGTATTTTTTTACAATTTTTTAAACTTTCATTAATAAAATATTTAAAACCATTTTCAACTAAAATAGGTGTATCCATAAATTAAATATTATAAATTAATTTATTACTTATAATTATGAATTCAAACGGAACATACAATTCTTCTCCATCATCTATAACGTCAACCGGTGCAGTCATTCCGGCTGGAAATACCGGCCCTACTCAATCTACATCTTGGTCCCCTTTTGTCTTTGTATTTCTTACTTGTGTTTTTGGTTATTTTAAATATACAAGCAATTTGAAAATGTATCCAGATAAAGTTTCAGGAGAAGGGATACCTACCCTAGCTAGATTTACTAATAGTATTTTGTATTTTCTAATTTATTTTGTCATTATTTTTGTATGTCAAATGTCTGAAAGTGTGTCTGCTTTAAATAAAATATGCACTGATAATGCAAGTAATAATTTTCTTTCGGCCTTTTCCTATTGTTTTGGTCCATGGTTTTTTATATTTTTAGGAATGGTCGCGATTTTAATTTTTTTCCCAACAGTTAAAAAGGCATTTTCAGATGTTATAGGTTATGCTTTTGTAGCTAAAAGTTTAAATATTATATTTAGTAAATTGTTATTTTCTGGCACAGAAGTAAAAAATAAATTATCCGACCCAAAATTAAATTCTGCAAAAAAAGATGAGCTTGAATTAGCTGCAGAAGCTATCATGAAAATTGTTGAAAAGAATTCGGTGTTTGTAAATCAGATGGAACCACAAGATTTTGCAAAAAAATGGGATGTATTAACACCTTTAATGAAGATAACAGACCAAGGTGAATTGGAAGAAATAAAAACAAAAATGTTTATACTGGTTCTTTTGAGAGATATCGTTGGCGAAATATGCTGGTATATTTATACCGGGGTTTTTGTCTGCACAATTGTTTCGTTCAATGTTTCTTCTATGAGTTGCAAAAAATCAGTAGCTCAACTCCAAAAGGAATTTAGCACAACAGTCCCTGTATCTGATGGAGGTGGTCCAAACACACAGAATATACAATATGATTAAAAGTATTTAAAAAATACCAACACAGCCAAATAACAAATAATTCCTAAATAAATAGAAAGGAGCCATATCGGAAAGATGGATTTTCGTTTATAACCCATCCCAAACTGTTTTAATGACCCATCTATATCATATAAAAATTGCGGTTTAATCATTTGGATTGCGAAAAAAAGAATAAGATATAAAATAATAGCTGCATGCAATTTATATTTTTGAAATGCCAATTTCATTATATTTTAATATTTTATTAAAATATATCAAGAGGACGTATTAATGTGGGTTTAAGTCGCACAGAACCCTACGAGAGCACGGAAATATTAATCATAGTAATCTTTAAATAAATCTTCTTCAAAATTATTTCCATAATCTTCGCCATGAAGGTCGGAGATGTCATTGTCTTCGTCCGAACCAAATATTTCTCGCATTTCTTCTTCCATTGCATCGTCTAAATATTGTTCAATATTTCCTTCGGAAACATCCGATGTTTGAAATAATCTTTCTTCCACAAGTGCCAATTTATCTTTCAATGCTTCATCTGATTCATTCACTTCTTTGGAATATTGATATAATGATTTTTGATTCCCTTTTCCCCAATCACCAAGACCTAAAGATTTCATTACATTATCAACTTCTCTTTCATATTCTTCTTTCATTTCCAATCTTTCTGTAAACGTTTCCTTTTCCTTTTCTTTTAATATGAATATTCTATCCATGATATCGTCATAAACAATATTTTGCGAAGACTTGTTGTTTTTCATAAAAGTCACAAACACCGCCATCACGTCGGCCATTTGTTTTTTTATTTTCTTTAATTTATTATTTGACAACATCTCATAACCGAATTCATCCACTACTTCTGGTTCTGTAACTTTAAAATTAATTTGCGTTTCAGTCACATAAAAATATAATATAGAAAATAGACAATACCGTAATAATAGTACGGTGGTATAATCATCAAACCCGGAAATCTGAGATATTTCGGAATACATTTTTGATTTTTCTGCAATTTTAGCGAGAGTCTTGTTAAAGAGAGTTTCCGAATCTGCATAAAAAGCTTCCAATGGGTCATAATATTTTTTGACACAAAGTCTTAATTTTGTGTCATCAGTTCGCGTTAAATTCCAATAAGAATGAATATTATTCTCGTGATTCACTTTATTCAATATTATATACGGAAATACACATGTCCCGTGAATACTATTTCTCATAAAACAAATATTTCTATTCATGCCTTCATCGCTTTTTTTCCAATTACCAAATTGTTCAAAAAAAGATTTCAAGTCTTGTTCATCCTTTCTATTTTTAAACTTGTGGTGTTCCAAAATAAAAGATATAATTTCTTCTTCCATTCTTTTTGCATTTGACCCTAAAAAATTTTTGAGGTCTTCTTCTGAACCACCCAAAGCTTTTGATAAAAGCTCGTCATGTATAATTCTATCTCTTGGGAGCAGCATTTGTTTTTGCACTGGATTTTTTAAACCAATTGTTCTTAACATTTTTAAAAAATCTTCCGTAGAGAAAGATGTGCCTTGTTCAAGTTTTTCATTTAATTTTAATTTATATTGGTCGGAATTTTGCAATTCATCGTAACTAATATAATTATTGTGAATCATTAATGCTCTTATAATAACATCGCCATTAAATGTATTCGTATTTGCAACATAAGTTTTATTTTTTGTATTTATATCACCAAACAATGTCTTGCTTTTTGTCAATTTTGTTACATCTCTTAAAATATCACCCAACGCACCAATCTCTTCATTCACTTGTAAAATTTTTGGATTTTCTTTTATAAAATATTGTAACACCATTTCATTCGTTTCGTTGCAACAAACATTATCTACAAATGGTCCATTGCGACTAAAAAGCAAGAGTGCTTTTTTTGAAACAATATCCTGTACAAGTTTTTGAAAAAGATACGAATACTGAATGATTTTTGATTGCATTGCTTCTAGTGAGGAAACCTGTTTTCTATCTCCAAGTCGTAACATTTGAAAAAGACTGTTTTTTACAGATTCAGTGACCGGAAGAATTTCTTTTAACTTAAAAGGAATAATAGCTGGTAAAAAATGAACCCATTTCGTAAAAGAATGTTCAATGAATATTCCGTGAGAAAGGATATCTCTATCTTTTGTTGCAATTCGTTGGTCTATGCGGTCTCTAACACTTAAATCGCCAATCAAATTGTCCTCAATCATTTGTTTTAGGTTTGCTTTGATTTTTTCAACATTATCCTTGTCCTTTTTACCCTTTAATACATTCCATGGCTCAATAGAACTTTTGATTTTGGAAGCAACACACGCAATATATTCCAACCCCGTTTCGTCGTCGTTTGTCAATGGATACCCTGAAAAGGATTTGCGACATCCCGGAAAACTGTACTTGAATTTTATTTCCGGAATACTCGTTTGTATAGCAATAAAAAAAGTACCAAGGGTCAACAAAAGTAGGTTGTTATTTGAATAATCGGTGTACGATTTAACAGTCTTCTTTTTCTTTTCTGGAAGATTCTCAACAATGGCCGCATATTCTTTTTCAGTAACATTGGCAGAATGATAGGCTTGTTTTGTTGTTGCAAGAATAAAAGGATAATGAAGTTCCATGTGAATCATCATGGTAGACTCCATGGATTTTACAATATTCATAATTCTTCTCTCCAATGCATCCACTGCTTTTTTTTCAAACACAAAATCATCTTCAATCTCTTCTCTTACTCCATACTCTTCAACAAAGTCAATATTGCGCAATGTAAACCCGCTATATTTATCTACATATTTGTCTCCATCGTCGCTTTTTTTACCAATAGAAAAACACATTAAATCCAACCGTCTCTCAAACTCATCGGGTGTATCTATGAATGTTTTGGCCAATACATAATAAAACCGAGGAAGTAACTTCGTCTCAGTTTCTCTACAATATAACCAATGATTCTCCAGTTCCTTCTCTTTAAGGTAATTAGAGAAATCTTCCTCGCCTATATCTTTGGGAGAAACACTCTTGTGTTCAATCATTTCGTTTTTCTCAAAAGTAAATCTTCTCGTAAATTTCAAAATATCCTGATATTTTTTGACAATATCAGTTTGTCCTAAAATCATGTCTCTCAACCGAACATACGGGGACTGTTTTACTTCTGATTCTGCTACTAGCAGTCCTTCTTTATATTCTTGTAAGGTATACTTGATGACGCGGTAATTTGAAATTTCCTTCAACTTGGTGATACATTGAGTGTAGTATTTTAACATTTGTGTAGTATAATTTTTGTTTTCTTCCATTGACTTTTCATATTTTTTATCAAACTCTTCCACAATATTTTTCAAAGAATTGGCGGTTATTTCATTGGAAACGGTTTCGTTGGAAAGACACTCTTGTTTCTTATAATTACATGTTTCTTGTAATAAACATGCAAGTTCATCTGTAATAGGCTGGTCTGGAATATCATCTAATTCCCATGTATTATTTTTTCTCACATAATAATCCAACCTTTCATCTCCAGCTGTATTTTTGTTAAATATAATTGCATAATCCATATTATTAACTTCTTTATGTCCAATTTTTATTGCTTCAATAACAAAAGGAACATCAGATTCTTTAATTCCATGATTTACCAGTTTTCCACTCAACATTTCGTAAAAGGCATCGGGTTCCATAAATTGTTTTTCTTTTACATAATTATCCACAATTGAATACGGAGTTTTATCAAACTCCCTGTCATAAAATATTTTCTTACCATTGTCGCTCTCCAACTCTTCAAGAGTTCTATAGCGCTTTGCCAGCCGAATTGTTTTACATGGTTCTCCCGCCAAACTTTTTGTAGTGATTTCGCTCAAAACATTATCCAATTCATTCGTTAAAATTTGGCCGACACTGGCATCATGTAAGGAAGAACTATATTGGCGTATAGCGTAATTATATACGTTACCAGAATCCAATAACAAAATATTTTTTAATAGTTCAGAATTAGTTGTTCTTCCTTGTTCATTATAACCATAAATCCTTTTTACAACTGTTTCGTAAAATTCACGTTTTGAAAAAATATGTGCTACCATGTTTGTTTTTGCATTATTTCCAAAATAAGTTCTTGGTTTCAATGTTTGGAAAATTTTGGATTTTTGAATAAAACTCTTGATATAATTGGAAATTTCATCATCCAAAAATTTTGTCATTTCCATGTATTGTTGGAATGTAATGTCGGCGTGATAAATCAAAAAGGGTTCCAAAGAATGAATGATTTGATAAACAGATAATTTTCCTTTCAAATACTTTTTCATCAAATGAAATAGTTGACGTGTTTTTGGAACAATTTTACTGAGATATTCTTCAAACAAATCACAACCATCTCTGCGCACAATGTCCATGTTTAAAAAATAATTTTTAATATTATCTAAAAATCCATTCTGTCTTTCAATAACTCCCTTGTCTCCATACTCAACCGTTTTTTCATAAAGAGATGTTCCTATTTTACCGTCTTCATCAAAAAGACAATCGCCTCTTAAATGGGGGGTGACATCCGTATCATGAATTTGCATTTTAAACATTTTTGCATAATTTATAAACTGCGTAGAAAGATTTGATTTAATCATTATATCTGTTCCCGGTAAATTTACTCTTGAAAATCTCGCAACTGGTTCCGAAAAGGTAATTATAGATTTTAAAAAAAGATTGTCGGTCTCATTATAATTTATAAATAAATGTTGTTTCTCCATTAATTCACATACTTGCACCTCCTTTCCATTTTCTTTCACAGCTGTATGACATGAAAAAGCATCTGTTTTAAATTCACCTAAATTATTAATCATAACCGCGAAATTATCATTTACTTTTTTATTGCATATAATATCACCAGTGTCATTAAAATCTAAATCTTCAAATGGAGCAAACCATGAATTCAATCGTTTTAAATAAGTTTTGTAATTATTCTCAACATCAATGGACTTGTAACTTTTTATAATATCTTCTAAATTTTGTATTCGTTCGTCCTGGTCATCAATCATATAAACCATATTATTTTTGGCAACCGGGACAATCCAATAGAGGGATTTTTTTAATTTGGAAAAAGATTCTACCAATGGGATATAATTGCTTCCTTTTTTATAAGCCATTCTCACATTCCCATCTTCGTCTTTTATTGAAAATTCATCTCTCAATTGAATAAATCGCGTAATAGTTGTATTTATAGCCGCCAAAACACTCCGTGTTCTTTTACTCTCTGGAATACTTGATAGCAAGTCATCCAATAAATCGCTTGTTTGGTCTTCAATACTATAACGCTTGTATTTTTCTTCTACATTATAATATTCTACAATTTCATCCATATATTCTCCGAAATGAATTCTGTCGGCTTCAAACAATGCTCTCCGCGCCCTTGTATCAAAATCGCGGATGGGGCGAAATTCTTCTGGGTAACTTTGTTCTTCTTCTTCCATAAAAATACGGTCATCTTCGTCCACATCTTGCTCGTCATTATCGGTTTTCAATGCTGGTTCTGCTTCATGTATAATTTCTGGTTCTGGTTCAGGCTCGGTAATGATAGGTCTTTCTCCAATTTGAATATCCAGTATATTCATGTTCTCCGGCAATCCTTTGTAAGAAAAATCAATGTAAATGACATTTTTTTCAGGAAAAGTCGTCACCTCAATCATATCTTCTTCCAAATTTGTAATTTCACCTGAAATGGGTATAGTATAATCTTCATCCATGAAAAAAATAGTTATCCAAGTATCCGGTAATAGACCATTTTGGCGAGCATACCCATCCAAAGGGCTTCTTGATAAAAGCGAAATGCTATCAATTGTTCCATCATCTATGGATTTGTTTTCATGTATAGCCAATACAATTTGTGTATCTCCTGCAAGTTTCATATGCTTATCGTCAATGTATTTGATTAAAAAAATTTTTTTGTCTAAATCTGGCCTTGAGCGATTAAATATTTGAATGATATCGCCCAATTCCAAGTCAATTTCTTTTTCTTCCCCTTTTTCTTCGCCTTTTTCCAAATCTTCCAATTCTTCTTTTTCCCCTTTTTCCCCTTTTTCTTCGCCTTTTTCTTCAGTTTCCTTTTCCAAATCTTCCAATTCTTTTTCATCCTTTTCATCTTCATCTTGAGTTTTGAGATTTGCATTTGATTGCTCTACCACAGAATTCTCAGAATCTTTTTCTGCATCTTCTAATGTATCTTCAATATTAATCATTTATTATTATAAAATATATTATTTTGAGTTATTTGAGCTATTTGTGCGGTTTGACCGGTTTGACCGGTTTGACCGACTTGACCTATAACTAGAACTTCTAGAACTATCTTTTTCTACACGAAAAACATTAGAAATTGCTATAAAAGCGTCTTCTGCATCAAAAATTGCTTCCCGCATCATATGTATAATTTCTTCAATAGTTATCTTGGCTTGAGGAAACGATGGATGGAAAGCGACCCTGATAATACTCTCTTCGTCATGTGGATGCATTTTGATGTAACCGCAAAATGAGAGGATATCCTTTGAAAAATAATTTTTGTACAACATAAATTCAATTGCTTTTCCCAATGTATAATCGTCTTCAAAGACAATATCATAACAATTTTCCATGGTGGAAAGCGACGGTTCAATAGTAATTTGCCCATCGCCAAATTCGTCCAAATCAGTGAGTAGGTTTTGTATCTTTTGTTGAATAAAGTTTATTCCTAGAAAAACTAGTTGCGTATTCTCGTAAACACCTACACTTTGAATGGTGAAATCAAAAGAATTGGGTTTGTAAATTCGTTTTGCATCCAATAGCCACCAATTTGCCGTTTCATCTGCAATATCTTCCGGCGACATTCCTTGGTCCCTCCATTTCTGTGTCTGAATAGATAATTCCTGGTCTGCTTTTTCTGTGTCAATAGTGTTTCCATATGTACACGTGCTTGCCACATTAAACATGGCGCTTTCTTTTGCAGTTGCCACCGAGAAATCACAAGTGAAATGTATTTTTTCACCTGGAATTTCCTCCGAGATTCTTGGTTTTAGACGAATAAATAGTATAAAGTATTCTTCGGCGTCGGCTGCATCCGGAGGCATATAAGACGGGAAAATAGCTCGGTTAACATCCACGGATATTGGCTGGTTGTCGCTCTTCTTCTTGACAATGAAATGTTCTGTTGTTACTTGAATGATATCATCGGTTGTATTTTCTACATTTACTTCTAAATAATAGTCTTCCAAATCAATAGAACCTTCATACCCATGTTGCATATGTATAGGAATGCAACTCAGCCTCTGTTTCAGCAACTCATTATTCATCTGCGACGTGTTTGTATGAAACGTTGCTTGATTCTTCTCGTATGGCGATGTCATGAAGACCCATGTTGGAATATCGTTAGTAATACTTCTGCGAATAGCATTGGCAATGGAAACATTCACGCCTTCCAATGTGAATGTAGTCATGTTGAACGCATCTGTTTGAATATTTTTCACCGACATATTTTATACTTTCTCTTATTTTTTTAATATTATTTCAATTTTATTTTGAGTTAAAAAACGACAAAGTTTTTGTCTTTTCAGTTTATGACGGATATTTTGTATTATAGCAATTATTGTAATCATTCGAAAAAAATAATTCAGACATTATCCAAAACACAATTGAAAGATAAAATACATTTTATATGCATTGACAATCGTGTCAAGGAAGAAGGCAAAGTATATATTGTTTTACAAAATGGAAAAAAAGTAACTATGCCTGAAAATATTGAGAAAGTTCCGGCCATGATGAATTTGTCAAATTATTCCATTATTTACGGCGAAGATATTTACGCGTATTTGAATCCGCAAAATCAAAAAGTGAATCATGAAGCGACAAATAATAATATGGAGCCCATGGCGTTCTCTTTTGGGGGAGGGTCAGAAGTGGCGTCGGACAATTATAGTTTTTTGGATATGACGGCGGATTCTCTTGCGGCGACAGGTGACGGTGGTTTAAGACAAATGTATAACTATGCGTCTGTAGATTATCAGAATCACGTGGTTCCGATTAATACTCCAAGCGAGGAATTTGGGGCAAAGAAGAATAATATTTCCATGGAACAGTTGCAGAAACAGCGAGAGATGGATGTAAGGCGTTAACGTCTTGTGCGTCTTTTGGAATGTCTTTTGATGCGCCTTTTAGAATGTCTTTTGGAACGACGGTGTCTTGGTCTACGGCCTCCGCGATTTGTAAAATTGGTCGTGTCGGTTAAATTATGTAAGGATTGTTCAAGTGGAAGAAAAAATTTAATAAATGTTTTTATATGTTTTACTGTAAAATTATTTATAACACTAGAATTAGCTTTATCTTTTCGTGGGCCATTTTTTTTTAAAGTATCCCATAATTCGGTTTTATATAAATCAATTAAATTGGCTGGAAACACTATTGGTGATTGTTGATATTCAATATCAACTATTTTTGCAATTTCTGCTGGTATAAGAGTTGCTATAAAATTTGCTGTATCTAATTGATTGGCCAAATTTACACCAGGAGTTGTTGCAGGTGCGATAAAAGTTTGATTATTAAGGTCTGTGTTTATTGAATCATGAGCAGATTTCAATAAATCCATTTCGGGTGAGTTTAACTCCCATTTAAGAAAATCAACTTTGATAAGTTCTAATAACTCTTTTAATCCCAATCCTAAATTAGGAGTAATTTTATGTGAACTTATTCTCCATTCTCCATCCGTAGCTTGGTTTGCATCAGGCATTGTTCCATTATCTGAAACACGTGTTATGTTATAACTTCCATTAGCATTAGTTGAATTATATATATATGACATTCCACCATTATTATTATAGAATAAATCACCAGATTTTATAGGAGGTCTCAAACCATTTATAAAAGTATCTAATCGTACCATTATCTAATTTACATTAATATAAAAACTTAAATAAAATTTATAATTTCTTAATTAATGGCGCAAATCCCTAATTTCACAAACGTCTTCAACACTCTTTTCTTCAAACTGGTGAGCACTGTTATTGAATATTTTCCCAAGGATGCTACGCTTTCCACGGCAGAAAAAAGTCTGAATGCTATCCGCAAAATAAACCCCGCCTTAATTTATCGCGTATGGGTATACTATGTGGATACTCCCTATAAGAAGGAGATTGAAGAATGTAATATTGAATTTTTCGTCAATAAAGATTATTCCAATGATTTGCGAGACTACGCGGCCGTGCATGACTATCAAACAATTGCGCGCGCCATTGACCGCTTCCGCGAACCCGTGCGAAATATGGATAAACAAAGTCAGCTGGTCATCATGGGATATATTCAATCTTTGTCTAAATTGGCCGACCTTAAAAATTAATTTAATATTTTAATTTAAATATAAAATTAATGATAAATTATGGATGAGTATATTGACAAATTGCTAGACGAAATGACTTTTGAAGAGACGGAACAGGAATCCCCTGAACCCGAAACCCCGGGCCAAGAAACCCCAGAATTTCCCTTAACCATTGTTCCTGAATTTTATAAAATTATTGAGGATTTTGTCGCTGACATTCAATTAACTTTTCCTGAATATACTCCTATTATCCAGAAATGGTGGAATCCATCCGCAGAAGGAGAAGAAAAAGACGCGCAATGTAAATTCGTGTTTCAACACTGCCTTAATGTTTTGCCCCCTAAAATATTTGACATATTGCAATCCAACCCCAAAATGTTTGAGAAGGAATCTACCGACAATACAGAGTTCCTGCCAAACATTATTTTCAAATACTTGTGGAATTCCGATATATCGGAAAATAGTCGGAACGCTATTTGGAAATATTTGCAGGCGATATTGAATGCCATCACGGCATCCATGAAAGTTCCTGGATTTGAAGAAAATATTTTTCAGAATTTCAATCAAGAAGAGATGGGTGCCAAGTTAGAAGAAACAATGAAATCTGTCCATAATCTTTTTGATAAGGTTGGAGAAGGCGAGGGTGAAGGCGTAAAAGGTATTCAGGAACATTTTCAAGAGATGACAAAAGGAAAAATCGGAAAGTTGGCTTTTGAGATGGCGGAAGAAACTGCTAAATCTTTGAACCTTGACGAAGATGTAACGACAACACAGGATATGTTTTCCAGTTTAATGAAAAATCCAGGAAAGTTGATGAATATTGTTCAGAGCATGGGAAGTAAATTGGATGAGCGAATGAAGGCGGGTGATATTGATGAGAATGAAATTTTGAATGAAGGAATGGAAATGTTGGGGAAAATGAAAGATATTCCTGGATTCGGGGATTTAAGCAAAATGTTTAGCAACTTTGAGAATTTAATGCCTAAAGATTTAAGTAATGCACAAATGGGAGCTATGCAAACAAAACTTGGTCAGAATAAAAAAAAGGAAGACATGAAAAAACGCATGAATCAAAAATTAAATAAAAAACGCGAAGCAAAGAAGGACGAAGACTTGGAAAAGATTGAAAATATTAAAAAACTCTTGCAAGGTTAGAATTTTAGCCATTTAGGCCATTTCATAGACCTATTTCTTTTTCCTGTGCGTCTGCGACTCCTGTGACAACCTGGGTGACATACATGACGATGGCGGCAACCTTTGTGGTGACAATGTCCTCTATGTTTTAAACTACGCATAATATTAGAAAAGAAAAAAGTATTATATATTATGTCAACTTTTTGGGGGTCCGATTACCATGTGCTTTTCCAAAAGCAAAATGTACTTGAAATTATTCCTATACCACAAATGTCTTATGTTGAAAAATTAAATGCCTTATCTCGCCTCATTATTTTACTATCTTTAATTGGATTCGTAGTGTCTTTTTCTTACAAGTACTTGGTTGCAGGAATACTATCCCTTGTTGTCATATATATATTTTATAAATACAACAAGGAAGGTTTTAGCCTTATGTCTTTAACGCCGGATACGACCGAGCCAGTGCTTCAGTATTATCCGACTAAAGAAAACAATCCATTAGGGAATGTTTTAATGACAGATTATATTGACGACCCACAACGTAAATCGGCCCTGCCTTCTTTTGACCCTGAAGTAGTGGATGTGATAAATTCAAAATCAAAAGAAGTGACAAAAGATTTAAATCAAGGCTTAAATATAAAGCCATTGTATTCTGGTTTAGGAAATAATATGGAATTTGAAGATTCCATGATGAATTTTTATAGCACACCCTCTACGACTATTCCAAATGACCAAAAAGCATATAGTGAATTTTTATACGGAAATATGCCTTCTTGCAAGGAAGGAGATGCCATGCAATGCCTGAAAGATAATTACAGGTATACAACTCCTTAAACTTTATTTTATTTTTCTATTCCATATTTTTTATATTCTAATAAAATATGGACTATACATTTAATCAATTGTCAAGAGGCGGTAATGACGATGAATATTTAGACCAACGCGCCATTCAAAATATGAATGGTTCCAATTATCTTCTTCAGAATTATTTCGCAGAGGATACTACCATGCAAAAACCAATGCAGTTTGCATTAATGCAACCGAACATGTTTTACAAGGGAACAAATGGTTTGGGTCAAAATGGCCATAATATAGAGGAACATTCAAAGTTGACCATTGGGTCATTGCAAACCCACCCAAAATGCAGAATAGATTTGATTCAGCGCCCTTTTATTACAGTTCCGTATCTAGGAAGAGGTTCAGTAGACCCGGTAATGGAATCACAGATGATGCAGGGAGAATCCTATACAAATAAAAAAAGTCACAATCAATTGTCTGAGGTGAGCTATCTTCCACTAAGTAATACTCCTTTAATTCCAAGTATTCAGGAAACTATAACAAACCCAGCTTTTTTAGTGGAAGATAATTCTACGGGCTGGATACGAGGCGGAATGGCTTCGCGCGAACAAAACCGAGATGTAAATTAACGCCGCTTAGTCCCTTTTCCCGTTTTATATCTACGTGGAGTCGTAACTTTAGGAGAACCTATTTCTTTCACGCTTTTAAACTTGGCCAATGCCCGTCGTTTATACTTCCCTCTAAGGTAACGTTTAATGGGTATAGGGCGAAAATCGGGTGCACCATATTCGGCTCTCCATATATAAGTCATGTCGTGTTGTTCGTCAGAATCGTCTGAATTAAATTGCTCTGGGTGACGAAACCCATTGCGTTCATAAAATTCAATTGTTTTTTTTGTATACACAGAGTCTAGTGTTATCGCATGATAATCTATATTTGGATTGCTTAAATATTCTCTATAAACAATTGTTTTCAAAAAATTTATCATATATGACCCAAGCAAATTATACGAAGCCGAGTCTGTACAAAAGACATTAATATGCATAAAAGAGTCGTCGTTTATTTTACCGGAAGCGACACCCTGGATATCATTTATTTTTAAAAGAAGTATAAAATCGTCACTATGAAAGGATGAGGATAAATAACTAGGTGCTAACCCAAGGCACATTGGCAAGTCGTCCATTGATAATTTTTTTATTAATTCTTCTATAATTTTAGGAGTCAATGTTTTAACCTCAATTCCTTGAAAATAATGTTTATACCTTTCTTTTACAAGAACACCTAAATGTATATCTTCCGGAGAAATCGTTTCTTCTCCTTCATCCTCATTCTCTTCTATTTCTTTTTCTAATTTTTCCATTTGCTTCCGGTATTTTGGGTTTCCCATTTTATTTTATAAAATAATATAAAATGCTGAATAATGAAAACATTAAATATTTTGTAGACATGTTTTATGATGACATGGGTTCCCTTCCTCTGGAACTATCCATTCCATTAAGTGATTGGGACATAAGCAATGTGACAGATATGTCAAATTTATTTATGGATAAAGAAACTTTTACTGGTAGAATGATTTCTAGATGGAATGTGGGGCATGTTACAAGTATGAGAGGAATGTTTATGGGATGCAAAGAACTCGTGGGGGATACATTTGATAATTGGGATGTAAGCAATGTGGAAGATATGTCCGAAATGTTTGCTGAATGCATTGATTTTACAGGAGAATCTTTATCAAATTGGAATATAAATGCTTCAAATGTTACCAATATGTTCATGGGATGTAAAAAATTTACTGGAAGGTCGCTTATAAATTGGGATGTAAGCAATGTTCTTTATGCCGATGATATTTTTCTTGACTGTCCAATTATAGTTGACCCGTTTTCAGGTGCAAAAATGTATTCATTTGAAAATATACCTGTAAATTTTCAAGGAGCCGTTTCTATGTCTATTACAACACATGGGCACTTGTTGCCAGATAAAATTGTATTCAATGATTATGAAATGAAAATATTTAAAATGAATGAAGTTCCTATTGGTTATTGTGCAATTACTAGCGACGAGAAGCGTAGAACAATAACAAAAACCATATCTGATAATTTTTTAGAAAATAAAAATATTGTAAATGCAAAACCAGAGTATGAAGAAGAAACCATTAAAATGCTTCACCAACCAGTTGTTAAAGGGTGGGATAAAGCCGCAAGTGAACATATAGTAGAGCAAATAATGAGAGAACCGTATTTACAAGAAATGGAAAGAAAAAATTATTTTGACAAAGTTTTTCATTTTGGAAATATTTATGATAATGAAAATTTTGATAGAGAAATATTTTTAACATTTCAAAGTGGTTTTAAATATTCTATTAATCCCATGTCATTATCACATGGGTTGAATGATTTGCGATATATAGTAAATTCTCACGAAACAAGAGATGACATTTTAAGAATGATAGATGAGTTAATGGAAACATATAACTCATTTGAACATAATGGAGATATATATAGAAGTCAATTATATAAATTGATAGATAGTTTTAAAGTAACCACTTTATATGAATATGATTCCAGTTGCAATTCATTTTATGGGACATTTATAGAAAGCGACCCTTCTGCATTGGAAGATATTTTAGAATTGGTTGAAAAAACAAAAGAAGTGGCATGGGGGAAAAATAAACAAAATAAACAAAATAAACAAAGGATTCTTTCCAAAAGAAG
>Ga0214919_10004411_pt1 | contig 20608 bp, 12 predicted proteins | sample LL1503_MetaG_FD_177994 | JGI IMG/M metagenome (GOLD analysis project Ga0214919, IMG submission 177994) | Freshwater microbial communities from Lake Lanier, Atlanta, Georgia, United States - LL-1503 | ecosystem: Environmental > Aquatic > Freshwater > Lake | place: USA: Georgia | collected... | reverse complement strand
ACATTTTTCGCATTATCAAAAACATTTGACATACTAGATTTTTGAACTTCATTCATAATTCTAGATCCAATAAAAGGCGGATTTCCGATTATAAATGACAGTACATTTTTTGAAACTACGTTTTTCCATTCTGTTTCCAAAGCATCAGCATGAACAATCTTCGCAGATTTTATCAATGGCAAGCGCGCAAAATACTGCCCAAACTCCATGCTCATTTTTAGGTTCATCTGGTGGTCCATCAACCACATAGCCACTTCTGCAATTCGTGCAGGAAATTCTTCGTATTCAATTCCCGCCATCATGTCTACATCCAATAAGGCCACGTCAGCCAACTCAACTACTACACGGTCGTTTCCATACAAACGTTCCAAAACGGCTAGTTCTAGCAAGCGCAATTCGCGGTAGGTAATCACCAAGAAGTTTCCACAACCACAGGCAGGATCCAAAAATTTGAGTTTGCTCAAGCGCTCGTGAAAGGCATTGAGTTTTGCTTTGTTGGTTATTATGCTCTCAAACTCTGTCCACAATTCATCCAAGAAAAGTGGTTTGATGAGCTTCAGGATGTTTTTCTCACTCGTGTAATGTGCGCCCAAGTTTCTCCGTTCTTTTGGGTCCATCACGCTTTGGAACATGGAACCAAAAATTGCCGGTGAAATTTTACTCCAATCTAAGTAACAACACTCTAACAAGGTTTGGCGCATTTTAGCATCAAAGTGCGCAATAGATAATATCTCCTGAAACAATTTTCCGCCAACATACGGAAAGGCATTGAGCTGTTCGTCCAAGTTTTTAAAGCGTTTATCCAAGGGCGTGTTGAGTACCTGAAAAATCTCTTGAATTTTTGCTGCTAAGTCGCTTCCGTCTTCACTGGTGCGTTCTTTAATAAAATCTTCGAATTGTTGCTTGTTAAAAATATTGGTGTCCTCAGCAAACAAACAGAACAGCAAGCGCACCAAATAGACCTCCAACGAGTGTCCCTCGTAACCAATCTCTTTCAATCGGTCGTGCAATTTTCCCATTAGTTCTGCCGCTTTTACATTCACGGGGTCTTCCTCACGGTACACTTTTTTCTGATAGCCTGCAATGAAACCGAACAGTTCTACATGGTTGACAAAATCGTCTAATTTAAATTCATGGTATTCTTCTTCACCTGTTTCTTCCAGATCATACAAGCGAAACGTATCAAAATCACAAACCAACACGTATTTTGGAATGTCTAATTTATGTAAGCCATGTATATATCTTTTGGCTTGTCCGTATGCTTTGGTAAGATCTTTTCCTTTACTTTTCATCTCAATGAGCAACCAACCTTTCCAAAGCATATCGATGTATCCATCGCCATCACCTAATTTTTTCACTTTGTGCTCAAAAGCAGCAACTTTTCGTTGATTCAAGCCAAAAACATTGAAAAATTCGACTAGAAATGGTTTTGCATCCGCTTCTTCGCTATGCGTACCTTCCCATTCTTTTGAAAATGCTAATGCTCTGTCCTTTATCTCGTTCCAGCTTAATGCCATTTCTTGTTTGTTTAATTGCTAAGGTAATTAATATAATCCCTACCGAGGTTATTTATTAAGCTAGAAGTTTTGTGTTGACTAGTTAATTTATTTTACAACATTGTATGCTCGGTTGCTTATTGCAAAATCTTTTTGTCATGATGCGCCAGATGGCGGATGCATGCCAAAAAGGGGGGAGGGGGCTGATGTCTTTTTCGCTGGATTTCATCCAGCGTTAAAACCATTCAACCCCTTTCGGGGTTAGAAATTAATTTTTTGCTCTAGGAATTTCATCCAGCTTTAAAACCATTCAACCCCTTTCGGGTTAGAAATTAATTTTTTGCTCTAGGAATTTCATCCAGCTTTAAAACCATTCCCCCTTTCGGGGTTAGAAATTAATTTTTTGCTCTAGGAATTTCACCCAGCTTTAAAACCATTCCCCCTTTCGGGGTTAGAAGTTAATTTTTTGCTCTAGGAATTTCATCCAGTGTTAAAACCTTCAGTCCCTTTCGGGGTTAGAAATTAGATTTATGGTGTAATTGAGTTCACTCAATTTTTCCATTTTTAATATTGACTAAAAAATTGGCGATTTCCGTGTAGTTTTTTGCAGGGCATTCAATTTTTATTTTGTCTCCAAGGGGATTGATTTCTTTATGATAGGAATAGGCTTTGTCGTAATAGCTTAGTGAAATGGAAAAGGCATTTCTCACTTCGTTATTGTCAAGATATTCTATTGCTTTCTTGGCATGTTGCGGCCCGAGGCGTTTGGCTATTCGAAGGGTACAAACCTTTAGCTCCTCAATGGAAAACTCACCGTAATCTGCCATGATTTGATCGAGGCGCTCCTCAAAGGAACTATCTAAAAAATAATGAGGTGCTTCCCTCATTTGATTCCAGATTCCTTCAGGGATAATTCTTGCACCAATTGTTCTACTTTCATCTTCTAGCCAAACAGTATTCATTCCTGTTGTGATAAGTTGCTGCGCTAATTCGTTTTCAAATTGTTCTTGGCTAGGTTGGTCTTCCATTCCTAATGCGCCATACGAGGAGCCTCTGTGATGAGCTAATTTCTCCAAATCGATGCAAAATGCACTTGTTTTTACTAGTTCGTCAAGAATATGCGTTTTTCCACTCCCTGTCATACCGCCAAGGATAGAAAAATTATAATTTAAATCAAATGTTTTCCGGACATGTTGTCGGTACGATTTATACCCTCCAATTAGCACGGAAACTTTAATCCCAAAAAACTCCATTAGGTAGGTGAAGAAGCCGCTTCTCATGCCTCCGCGCCAACAGTGAATTATGATTTCATCGTGTTTCTCCACTAATTTCAGGGCCGTCTTAATTCGGGTGTATAAATGAGGCCCTGTTAATTCTAAGCCTTTAAGTATGGCCTGTTTTTGCCCATGATTTTTATAGATTGTCCCTACTATTTTGCGTTCTTCCGAGTTCAGTATGGGGATGTTTATTGCACCTGGAATGTGCCCCATGTTATATTCTAGTTCACTGCGAACATCTATGATCAAACTTTTAGCAATTAATTCCCAAGAAAATAGAATCTTGCCCATCCTTAGGTAAATATTAGGCTAATTTTCGGATAAAATTTAGTGAAATCTCATTGAATTGTTCGGCTTGTTCAATATTTACTACGTGACCGCAATTGGGTACAATGTTTAAAAGAATTTTTGGATTTAATTCAACGATAGATTTCACTGGTTCTAAAAACATGTGGTCTTCACTCCCCATTATGTAAATAGTTGGTTTGTCGTTATTCTCGTGTTCTACTCTATTGAGATAGGCGGTTAATCGTGCTGTTAATTTAAACCAACGATTAAATTCCTTGGCCATTACTTTTTTTGCTTCGTTAATAAATAGAAGGCGCGAAGTTTTGTGGTTTTTTTTCGGCATAATTATTCTAGCTAGCAAGGCATACAAGGTCATGTATGGTAGCAATGGATTTAGTACCCGGCCAATTCTTAAAAGTACGCGCGACTTGATGTTTAACCTTGTTATAGCACCGGAAAAAATCATTGATTTTACAATGCTAGGTTTCAGCGCATAGATTTGATAGATGATAATTGTTCCGAGGGAAACGCCAATAAAATGGGCTTCTTGTATTTTGTTGAATTCTACGACCTCAATAACATCTTCAGCGATCATTTGAAAGCTGTAGTTTTTTGTTGTTTTTATTTCTTTTGATTTGCCGTGGCCTCTTAGGTCGATTAAAAGAACGTTGCAATTTGCTGAATAAGCCTTAACTTGCTTATGCCAAATTGCTGAGCTTCCGCCAGCACCGTGGATGAATACACACCATTCTTTGCTTGTTGTATTAAGTATTTTTTTAAAATAAAGCATGTGCAATGTTAATAAAAAAAAGGACACGAATTTCGTGTCCTTTCCCTAAAAGATTTGTTTACTTACTATTTTTTGTCATTTACTTCTTCAAAGTCAACATCGGTAACTTCATCCTGAGGATTAGAATCATCCGAAGATGTTGCCCCTTGGCCTTCTCCTCCTTCAGATCCACCTCCATTCGCTGCACTATACATTTCTTGAGATGCTGCTTGAAAAACAGAGTTTAGTTTTTCCATAGCAGGTTCTAAATTTTCAACGTTTTTAGCTTCGTATTCTTTTTTTAGTTCTGCTAATGCATCTTCAATCGGCTGTTTTTTATCTGCAGGAATTTTATCTCCGTATTCTTTCAATTGACGTTCCGTTTGAAAAATAGTGGAGTCTGCTTTATTTACAGTCTCTACTTCCTCTCTTTTTTTCTTGTCATCTTCTGCATTAGCTTCTGCTTCTGCTTTCATGCGTTGAATTTCTTCATCCGACAATCCAGAAGCTGATTCTATTTTAATAGATTGCTGCTTCCCAGTTCCTTTGTCTTTCGCAGAAATGTTCATGATTCCGTTCGCATCAATGTCAAAAGTAACTTCAATTTGAGGGACACCTCTTTGTGCAGATGGAATATCTGTCAATTGAAATCTACCTAAAGTTTTGTTATCGTTTGCCATAGAGCGTTCACCTTGCAATACATGAATATCAACGGATGGTTGATTATCAGATGCCGTTGAAAAGACCTCCGATTTCTTTGTCGGGATCGTTGTGTTGGCATCAATTAATTTAGTGAAAACACCACCCATTGTTTCAATTCCTAATGATAATGGAATAACATCTAACAACAATACATCTTTAACTTCTCCGGATAAAACACCTCCTTGAATGGCAGCTCCTAAGGCAACTACTTCATCTGGATTAACTCCTTTTGAAGGCACCTTTCCAAAGAAATGCTCCACAGCAGCTTGAATAATTGGAATTCTTGTTGATCCTCCAACTAAAATAACTTCGTCGATATCTTTCACACCTAAGCCAGCATTTTTCAATGCTTTTTTACATGGTGCAATGGTACGTTCAACTATAGTAGAAATTAATTGTTCGAATTTAGCTTTTGTTAAGGTCCTAACTAAGTGTTTTGGAATACCATTAACAGGCATGATGTAAGGTAAATTAATTTCTGAAGTGTTCGTGGAAGAAAGTTCGATTTTCGCTTTCTCTGCTGCTTCCTTCAATCGTTGTAATGCCATTGGATCTTGACGTAAATCTAATCCTTCTTCCGTTTTAAATTCTTCTGCCAACCAAACAATAATTGCCTCATCAACATCGTCACCACCTAAGTGGGTGTCACCGTCAGTAGCTAATACCTCGAATACACCGTCTCCTAATTCTAGAATTGAAACGTCATGTGTTCCTCCACCAAAGTCAAAGACTACAATTTTCTGATCAATTCCTTTTTTGTCTAAACCATAAGCAAGTGCTGCAGCTGTAGGCTCATTTATAATTCTTTTGATGGATAATCCTGCGATTTCGCCTGCTTCTTTAGTGGCTTGACGTTGTGCATCATTAAAGTAGGCTGGAACAGTTACAACCGCTTCTGTTATTTCTTGTCCTAAGTAATCTTCTGCCGTTTTCTTCATTTTTTGAAGAATCATTGCTGAGATCTCTTGAGGTGAATATTTTCGATCATCTATTTCTACACGTGGCGTATTGTTGTCGCCTTTTACTACCTTGTAAGGTACGCGCGCAATTTCTTTTTTTACTTCGTCGAAACTTGAACCCATAAATCTCTTAATCGAAGAGATTGTTTTTGTTGGATTTGTAATCGCTTGTCGCTTTGCTGGATCGCCGACTTTTCTTTCGCCGCCTTCTACGAAACCTACTACGGAAGGTGTTGTTCTTTTTCCTTCTGAATTAGGTATGATTACTGGTTCACTTCCTTCCATAACCGCCACACATGAATTTGTTGTGCCTAAGTCAATTCCAATTATTTTTCCCATTTTGTTTTAAATTTTATATTATTGAACATCACCCCAAAGTCAATTAATATGCCATGAGATTTTTTAGGTTTGAGATGACAAATTAGTAGTGATCAGGCAATGAAAGAGTGACTATTTGTCAGAAATTATGACAAAATTATAGTTTTACAAAGCGCTTGGTTTCAAGAAAGTCTTGGTCGTTGGTTATGCGTATTAAATACAACGCAGCTTTGAAGTTAGAAATATTGATTTGGGTTTGCTTACTTGCTGGGTCGAGTTTTCCCACGCTAATGATTCTTCCATTCAGATCGTAAATTTCAAATCTAATATTTTTCGCTAGTGTGAGGTTGTTGTGCGCAAGGGTAATTGTTGTTGAACTTGGGGAAGGAAAAAGTGTAAATTCAATGGTCGGTCCATCGGGTGGTGGAGGAAGCAACTTAAATACTGCCGTAAAAAGTGTGGAATCAAGATTTACGTTGCTTTCAAAAGTGGGATTCAGTGTGTCACTGATAAATGGATTCGGCAACCATTTCACAAAGGAGTAACCGGGCTCAGCTAATGCAGTAAGTTGAATGGGAACTCCATCAAAATACAAGCCTTGCCATGGGTAATTTTTCGGTTGAATACTGTTTAATTTAATAGTGCCAGCGCTATCTGGGAAAATGGCTAATTCAACTTTAACTTTTTTAGTTAGCTGAAATTCATTCAATAAATTTTGCATTACTATTTCATTTCTGCAAGCCAATTGTTGCCTAAAAATTAAATGGTTGTTGATGTAGTTGGTCATTTGGCCGGCTATATTATTCGGATCTCCCCAACGCTGGTATTCCTTTGGCATCTCAAGCACCATTTTATTGAAAAAGGATTGTTCTGTTGCGAGTAAAGTATCTGTTAGGTAACTTGTATTCATTAAATCAGCATATCGATTGATAAATGAATTTCTATACGTTAAATTTTGAATGCTTTGCAGCCAAATATTGATGTATGGATTGTCGGTACTTTGGTCTAGCATGTAGCGTATCCCATTGTCCGTGCAAGAGGTCCAGCCATTTGGTTGCATGGCTAACTCTAAATCTATTAGTGCGAAACGCCAACGGTAATTGGTTTTATTAGATCGGTAGATTTTTATATTGTTTTGAGGCCAATCAACATTTCCCATCCATGATTCGCCAATAATATAATCGGAATAATGCGCTAAGTCAAAGTATTGGTCTGCTTCTGTGAGGTAAGTTGGAGAAGTAGGATCCAAGGCATTAAAGGCAGTATAATCAGTAGTAAAATCTTCTACTTTCCCTTCAACGGCTCTTAAAACCAAATTGTAAAAAGCAGACATTGACAATATGTCTATGGAGTCTTTGTTGATGTTTTCTCGTTCGTCAAAGTACTCCGTATTGAACTTTTCTCTCAGCTCATAAAGGCCAAAATATTGCCCATTAATGTATACGGATACGGGCTCCATGGCTGAATAATAACTATTGGTCCCTTTACTCATCATACTAACTTGACAAGCGTCTTTCTGTGGTAAGGTTAACCATTGATTACTTCCGTTTCTCAAATAAACATCGCTGTATTTATTTCGAAATGGGATGGCGGGAATTAAGGGTAAGTTTACTGTTTTTTCGCCGAGCGCAGAATGATTAAAAGACAAGCGAAATGAGCGCTGTACATTTGTTCGACTTCCACCCCAGCCACCGTCCATGCGAATGGCAGTTCTAGTTTGAAATATAGTCGGATGGTCACCCTCTTTATCCAACCAGACAACGTGGGCAGCTCTCAGCCAGTCTGATGTAGGATTGTCAAAAATCCCTTGTCCACCATATAGATTGGAGTTTTGTGTGGTGACTAATAATATAGGAGTGGAATGGTCAATATTGAATAAATAGGTTCCATAAGTATCATGACTTGCTAAATAATTGCTCATTGTTAATGGAAAAGCCTTTGCTCGAACTACGCAGGCTTGAAAAATAAAAATGGAATCGCCAATATATTCTGTGGAGTTTAAGGTTGGATCGCTTCCGTCTAAGGTGTAAACAACTTTGGTTGGGATTGAATCGGCATTTGGATTAGTTATTTTTAAATAAATCACATTGTTTAGAATGCCGGTAGGAACAGATAAAACAGGTGCTTTTAATGAATCGGTATAAACAATCGCTGCATTATTACTCGAACCTGGGCTTGGCTCCATCCACTGATTATTTGTGGAGGCATCGGGGGAACTTCCTATGCTCACATCAGTTTGAGGAGAATTAATATATAATGAACTAATTGTTGTCAAACTTGGGTCAGATAAAAACACAGATTCTCCGTTAGTTTCAAGTTTAAAATTGCTGTGGTTACCGAAGCCATTCAGCGGAATAAAATTGGTGGACAACTGATTGAGGTTGGTGGCACTGATGGAAACATCAATATAGGTATAGGTAATAGCATTTGTAGAAACCACTTCAAATCCTATCGAATTAATTGGTCCTGCAGTAAGTCCCGCTGCGATTAGCTCAGAGCCATGCACCAATATTTGATGCCTGGCGCTCCAATACCAATTTCCATAAGGAGCCGGGTAATCGGTATTTGAATTTTGAACAGTTCCAACATCCAGTGTAATTCCATTAATTTTTAAATTTGGCCTTCTGTTGTAGATGAATCCATTTACAGCTGAACAAGATGCGTCACTTCCGTCGTTCCAGTTAGCAGTGGTTGAGGTGTAAGGTGTTTCCGTTTGTAAGAAAATTGAATTTTCTGTATACCCGTTGTTTGCATACGAACAAATATTTAGAAGGATATTGCTTTGGCCGTCCCAGTTAAAAGTATTGGTAAAATTGTGGGTATTCCAACCAACAAAAGGGGTATAGTTTAGGTCATTTACAGCCGGCGAAAAGGGACTTGACTCGTATCTATCTTTTCCACTGCAATAGACCAACTTAAACTCATTGGGAGCTAAACTTAGTCCTGCTAAGGGCCATTGGAGTGGCTGCAATAAATTGTCACTCAAATAATAACCTGTGAGATCAACAAGGCTGTTACCGGCATTGTAAAGTTCTATCCAATCCGGCTTATCCCCATCTTCATCCGTTGCGGAAATATAATTTCTGTTACACCCCTCGTTAATTACGACTTGCGCAATAGCTTGATGAAAAGAACCAATAAATAGAGACAGAATTACTACTAGCCGTATGCTCATATTTTATAAGTGAATTACTTCCCCGTAAGCTGCTGCTGCCGCCTCCATAATGGCTTCAGACATAGTAGGGTGGGGGTGAACTGTTTTAATCAATTCTTCACCAGTAGTTTCTAATTTACGAACGGCTACTAATTCGGCTACCATTTCAGTAACGTTAGCACCGATCATGTGACCTCCTAATAATTCACCGTATTTAGCATCGAAAATTAATTTTACAAAGCCATCTTTCGTTCCAGCTGCACTTGCTTTTCCGGATGCGGAAAAAGGAAACTTCCCTATTTTCACTTCAAATCCTGCTGCTTTGGCTGCTTTTTCGGTCATTCCTACGGATGCCACTTCTGGCGAACAATAGGTACATCCTGGGATGTTTCCATAATTTAGTGGTGCTGGATGATGTCCTGCTATTTTTTCAACACAAATAATTCCTTCTGCTGATGCTACGTGTGCCAAAGCTGGACCTGGAACGATATCACCAATGGCATAATAACCAGGTATATTTGTTTGGTAGTAGTCATCAACTAGTATTCGTCCTTTATCAACAACAATTCCGACATCTTCTAATCCTATATTTTCGATGTTAGATTGAATTCCAACCGCGGAAAGGACCACGTCACATGAAATTTTCTCTTCTCCCTTTTCTGTTTTAATCGTTACGATACAGTCTTTTCCGCTGGTATCTACGTGCTCAACAGAAGAATTAGTCATAATTTTAACACCTGCTTTTTTGAATGATTTTTCTAATTGCTTAGAGATATCTTCGTCTTCTACGGGAACAATGTTCGGTAAATATTCAACAACTGTAACCTCAGTGCCGATGGCATTATAAAAATAGGCAAATTCAACACCGATAGCCCCAGACCCTACAACAACCAGGCGTTTCGGCTGTGTAGCCAAGGTCATCGCTTGACGATAACCAATTATTTTTTTGCCATCTTGAGGTAAATTGGGTAATTCACGTGAACGAGATCCAGTAGCAATAATAAGCCCTTTTCCTGCCACATAGGTAGTTGAAACACCTGCGTCATCCGTTACGATAACTGATTTTCCCGCTGCGATTTTTCCAGTTCCTTTTAAGACGTCAATTTTATTTTTTTTCATCAAGAATTGGATACCATTGCTCATTCCATCGGCTACATCCCTGCTTCGTTTTACCATAGCGGTAAAATCCGCTTTCACGTCTTTTACGGATATTCCATAGTCACTTGCATGGTTTAAGTATTCGAACACATTAGCGCTTTTTATCAAGGCTTTTGTTGGGATACATCCCCAATTCAAGCATACTCCACCAAGTGATTCGCGTTCAACAATGGCAGTTTTAAGCCCTAACTGAGAAGCTCGAATAGCCGTAACGTATCCACCTGGTCCACTTCCAACTACAATGATATCATAATTCATATTGATGTATTTTAAGGAAGCAAATTTAATTAAAAAAGATGAAGGTGCAATTTATAAGTAGGAATCACTTTCAAAACTCCACATCTCAAAATCTTTTGTAGTTTTATCGGAGCAAAAAAGAAACAACATGATAGAAAAAGGTAATAAAAAAACAATTCGTGCTTGGGTGATGTATGATTGGGCCAATTCGGTATATCCTTTGATTATTAGTTCGGCTATTTTTCCGATTCTTTACGAGGTAAATACTAGTATTAAAGATCCTGTAAGTGGAAAAACGACCTATGACATCATTTCTTTTTTTGGTATGGAATTTAAAAACACTGAGTTTTATGCCTACTTAATTTCGCTTTCCTATATTATGGTGGCCTTGCTATCGCCAATCCTTTCAGGTATTGCCGATGCAGGAGGTAAGCGTAAATTATTTATGCAATTCTTTTGTTACATGGGAGCTTTTGCTTCAGGCTTGTTGTACTTTTTTAGTGCGGATAATCACGGTGTTGATGGTACGCCATTTGAACTCGGAATTACCATTTTACCACTGTTTATTGGGAGTATAGGGTTTTGGGGAAGCTTGGTTTATTACAATTCGTATTTGCCTGAAATCGCTGATTATCGTGAGCACGATAAGATAAGTGCACGGGGATTTTCAATGGGCTACTTTGGAAGTTCTTTATTATTGATTATTATTCTAATGCTGACTGTGTTCACGAAAACAATTCCTATAAAATTTGCTTTCCCCTTGGTAAGTTTATGGTGGATTGCCTTTGCTACGTATTCCTTTTATCATATCCCAAAATCAGTACCGACAAGCGAGAAAGCTAATGGAAATATTTTTCTAAAAGGATTTAAAGAACTTAGCAAAGTAGCGAGAGAAATTAAAGCGAATATTCATTTAAGACGATTTTTAGCCAGTTATTTTATGTACAATATGGCGGTGCAAACGATCATGGTAATGGCTGTAGCATTTGCCAATAAGGAAATTAGAGGAATTAAATCATCTGATTTAATTATTAGCATATTAATTATTCAATTTTTGGGTATTGCCGGGGCATTTTTGATGTCAAAAATATCATCAGTTATCGGAAATATTAAAACAATTGGTATTTCAATCCTAATATGGATTGGACTATGTGTGGCTGTATTTAGTGTCGTTTATGAACCGTGGCAGTTTTATATTGCAGCTGCTTTTGTTGGCTTAGTTATGGGAGGTATCCAATCAGTATCAAGGTCCACGTATTCCAAATTATTGCCACAAACAAACGATATTACGTCCTATTTTAGCTTTTTTGATCTGGCTGAAAAAATCGGATTAGCAATTGGGACCCTTACTTTTGGGATAATTGAGGGATATTTGGATATTCGTTCTTCTATTTTGGCACTAATCTTATTTTTTGTTGCTGGTTTTATCTTGTTGTTATTTGTGCCAAAATCTGATAGGCTCATGACAATGAAGCAGTAAAAAAGAATTAATTATTATTTAACGTTAAATCTATCTTTAGATATCAATGCGCCTGCTAAAAAGTTTATTTTTGCCTAAAATTTTTCTATTATGAAACAACTAATTGAAGCTGCTTGGGAGGATAGATCGCTACTACAAGATTCAAAAACCACTCAAGCGATTGAAGCTGTAATAGGAGATTTAGATAAGGGTTTGTTGCGGGTTGCAGAACCAAATGCTGATGGATCTTGGACTGTAAATGATTGGATTAAAAAGGCGGTGGTACTTTATTTCCCGATGCGTCAAATGGAAGTTTTTGAGGCAGGGCCTCTAGAATTTCACGATAAAATGGCCTTAAAGCAAGATTATAAATCACAGGGAGTTCGTGTTGTACCTGGTGCTATTGCTCGTTATGGTTCTTATATCGCTTCGGGGGTAATATTAATGCCTTCCTTTGTGAATATCGGATCTTATATCGATTCAGGAACAATGGTTGATACATGGGCTACCGTTGGTAGTTGTGCACAAATTGGTAAAAATGTACATTTAAGTGGTGGAGTAGGAATTGGTGGTGTCTTGGAACCTTTACAGGCAGCTCCTGTCATCATAGAAGACAATGTTTTTATTGGCTCACGTTGCATTGTAGTGGAAGGCGCTAGAGTGGGAACTGGAGCAGTTTTAGGCGCAAATGTCGTGCTTACCAATTCTACAAAAGTGATCGATGTATCAGGAGAAAAGGCTATTGAATACAAGGGATTTGTCCCACCAGGAAGTGTGGTAATACCAGGGACCTACAAAAAACAATTTCCTGCAGGTGAATTTCAGGTGCCATGCGCTTTAATTATTGGCCAACGAAAAGCGTCTACCGATTTAAAAACTTCCTTAAATCAGGTGCTTCGTGAGCACAATCTTGCTATTTAACAAGGATTTTTTTCTTTTTCCATCCTTTCATCGTATATTTGGGCGCTTAATGACTCAATTTAACCTTAAGCGCTCATGGAATTAAATCCACTTACAGCTATTTCGCCAATAGATGGCCGCTATCATTCCAAAACAAGTCCCTTACAAGCTTATTTTTCTGAGTTTGGTTTAATTAAATACCGCGTATTCGTTGAGGTTTCTTATTTTATTTCTTTGTGCAAACTACCGCTTCCTGCCTTAGCGAATTTCCCAACCAGTGGCATTGCAGTAATGCGAACGTGGTGCGATCATTTTTCAGAGGCAGATGCGCAATGGATTAAAGATTCTGAGAAGACAACCAATCACGATGTGAAGGCGGTTGAATATTTTTTAAAACATAAATTTGAAGCCGAAGGATGGGAAGAATTTTCGGAATTTATTCATTTTGGATTAACTTCTCAAGACATTAATAACACCGCTATTCCTTTGTCATTAAAAGATGGCCTCGAGCAGGTTATTTTCCCCGAATATGAAAAGGTGATTCATAAACTAAGAAATTTTGCTATTCAGTGGAAAGATGTTCCCATGCTGGCGCGGACGCATGGACAGGCAGCTTCCCCAACTAGATTGGGAAAAGAGATTCAAGTTTTTCAAGAACGATTAGCAGGTCAGCTTCGTGTGGCCAAATCTATACCTTCCATGGCAAAGTTTGGTGGGGCAACCGGTAATTTCAATGCGCATCACGTCGCCTATCCAAGTACTGATTGGATAAATTTTAGCAATACATTTTTGGATTCAATGGGTTTAAAGAGAAATCAAACGACCACCCAAATTGACCATTACGATACATTGGCAGCTCTTTTGGATGCATTAAAACGGATGAATACCATACTGATCGATTTAAATCGCGATATGTGGACCTACATATCCATGGATTATTTCAAACAGGAATTAAAAGAGGGTGAGATTGGGTCATCGGCAATGCCACACAAAGTTAACCCCATCGATTTTGAGAATTCAGAAGGTAATTTAGGTATAGCCAATGCCCTTTTTGAACATTTGTCTGCCAAATTACCGATCTCGCGATTACAGCGTGATTTAACAGATTCTACTGTTTTGAGAAGTATTGGTGTTCCTCTAGGCCACAGTTTGATTTCAGTTTTATCTACTTTAAAAGGCTTGGATAAGTTGGTATTGAATGAAGCAAAATTAAAGGCAGATTTAGAGGATAATTGGGCAGTAATAGCAGAAGCGATTCAAACCATTTTGCGCAGAGAGCAATTCGAAAAGCCATATGAGGCTTTAAAACAATTGACTAGGAAAAATGAAAAAGTAACCAAGGATACTGTTCATGATTTTATTGATAAGCTGGATATTTCTTCAGCGTTAAAAGATGAACTTAAAAATATAACACCTTGGAATTATCTTGGGGTGCAACTCGTAAATGATACCTTATGAAAGTTATAATTAGTGCGATGCTATTTATGTTATCCTTGCCATTATTTTGCCAAGATTTTCCTATCGAATGGGGCCCCATTTTGAAAAGTTCGGGTGCTCTACTAGATATTATCCCAAAAAATAACACTTCGTTTTACTCATTGCGTTGGTCAGGCGGTGTGCTAGGTGGTTATCGAATCGTGGAACATGATAATATGGAGGAGGTCCAAAAGGCTCGGATTAAACCAGTTATTAATTCAAGTTATGCAACGGTCGAATCAGCTCATTATCATGGTGGAAAACTGATTATCTTTTTGTCCGATAAAGAAAATGGCATGATGGGCTTGTATAGCCAAGAATTGGGACCTGATTTGTTGCCCACGGACAATTCTAATTTGATAGCAGAATATGCTAATCCAAAAATGGGATCTAAGCCTGATTTTACTATTATTAGTTCACAAAATAGGAAGTATTTAGGCGTGGTTTGGAAAATTAATGGTAAAAAAGAAGACAGTGATATATATGGTTATGTTATTTTAGATTCCACGTTGACAAGCATTCAAAAAGGAGAATACACCTTGTCTTTTAGTGGTAATATGAGCACGATTAACGAGGATCACATTTCAAATACAGGTGATTATTTTCTGATATTAACAGAACATAACCAACGAAATGATCGCCTTCTGGTAAAATCTTATGAGAATTTCAAAGCCTTGCATATTTATAAAATTCGCGACAATGAATTGAAAGAATTTACCATTGATGTGGATGGGAAAAGAATCGATGACATCTTTATTTCATCCAATGATAAGAACACTATTTCTTTATCAGGTTTATATGGAAATGGCAAATATCAAGGAATTGAGGGTGTTTTCTCGGTGCGATTGGATGCTTCAAAAGATTCAATACTATCTATGGGAATGATTCCTTTTGGGACTCAGATTTTCAAGGATAATATGAGCGATCGACAAATGGATCGTTTTGAAAGAAAAAATGAATCGAGGGGCCAAGCACCACAGATTTACAATTATTCTTTACGGAGCATCTTTACCCTTGAAGATGGCACTTCAGTAGGTTCAATTGAGCAGTATTTTGTGCAAACAAGGACGAATTATGATTCTCGCACGGGTATTTCTACCACGACTAATTATTATTATTACAACGATATTATTGCTTTCCGAATCGGATTAGACGGAAAATTTATGTGGGAAACGCGAATCGATAAACAGCAAGTCTCCATTAATGACGGTGGGCCGTATAGTTCGTATAAAAGTTTTACCAATGGAAAAACCGTGAATTTTATATTTAATGATAATAAAAAAAATTACGATGAACTGGGCGATTTTTCACGCGACGAAAATAATTCTGCCTATTCTTATAATTTGTCGCCAAGAAATAATGCCGTTGCTAATTGCTCGATTGATATTGAAACGGGAGCACTAGTAAGAAAAATATTATTTTCTAGAAAAGAATTATCATCCATTGTTATTCCCAAAATGATTTTGGTGAATCAAAAAGACAAAGAAGTATTACTTTATGCCATTACCAAAGGCAAGGAACGTTTTGGTGTTTTATCGTTTAAGAAATAACTGGATGCGCTACCTACTTCTTTTTATATACTTAGGTTTACTTTTTTCTTCTTGTAACACAAGGCCTAAATACATTGAAAATCAGCAGACTTCCAATGATACAATCATTGATGAACATTCGTATGCAAATTTAAATGCCATTAAAACCATTCATTTAGAACTAGAACTAGATGTAAATTTTCAAAATAAGACCATTTATGGCGTTGCGAGACATGAAATGGTCAATAACAATGCTTCAGTGGCAATTTTTGATACGCGAAACCTACTTATTCAAAAGGTAACGACGGGTAAAATAGATCATGAGCAAGAAGCAGATTTCGTAATTGGTGAGATGGACAAAGATTCTATTCTAGGTCAACCATTGAAAGTTACCGTTGATCCAAAAACTACGCAAGTAAATATTTATTACCAGACCACGAAAGGATCAGAAGCCTTGGATTGGTTGGATACACTTTCAACGAGTTCCAAGACAAAACCATTTTTGTATACGCAAGGGCAGGCTATATTAACTAGAACATGGATTCCACTGCAGGATTCTCCCTCTAATCGTTTTACCTATAATGCAGAAGTCAGAGTTCCCAAAGACTTGCTTGCATTGATGAGCGCGGAAAATCCCAAAGAGAAAAATGACCTTGGAATTTATAATTTTGAAATGGATCAGCCGATTCCTTCATATTTAATTTCCTTAGCGGTTGGCGATATTGCCTACCATCCTTTTGATGCAACGACAGGGGTTTATGCTGAAAAAGAATTGTTAGATGCTTGCAAGTATGAGTTTGTAGATTTACCAAAAATGATGAAAGCAGCTTCTTATTTATATGGTGATTATCAATGGAAGCAATACGATTTAATGGTGTTGCCTTATTCATTTCCTTTTGGTGGCATGGAAAATCCGCGTTTGACATTTGTTAATCCTACCATCCTTGCTGGCGATAGAAGTTTAGTTTCTGTTATCGCTCATGAGTTGGCACATTCATGGTCGGGTAATTTAGTAACCAATAATACATGGGACGATTTTTGGCTCAATGAAGGCTTTACTGTTTATTTTGAACAGCGAATCATGGAGGTGCTTTATGGAAAGGAAACGGCAGATATTCTGGCTCAGTTAGAATTTCAAGAATTTCAGGAAGAAATGAAGGAGATTTTGGCAGGGAGGCATCCAGAAGATTCTCAATTACATCTTAATTTGAAGGGGCGAAATCCAGATGATGGCATGACTACTATCGCCTATATCAAAGGAGCCTTCTTCCTGAAAACACTCGAAAGTAAAGTGGGAAGAGAAAAATTTGATCGTTTTTTAAAACATTATTTTAAAGTATTTCAATTTAAAACAGTCAGTACGGCAGGCTTTATTGCTGAAATGGAAAATAATTTATTACTGCCTGAAAAGTTGAATTTTGACTACGATGAATGGATATTTCATAATGGTCTTCCTAAAAATTCCGTTATTATTAATTCTCCACGCTTAAAAAGAATGGAGTCTTTAGCTAAACGATTTTCTGCTGGCGAAAATGTTTTTGAACCAGTTGTCACTTATGAATGGCAGAAAATTAAGAATTCTAAAAAGAAAAAAAGAATTAAAAAAGTGTCAAAAATTAAGCGGGATGATTTTATTGTTCAGGAATGGCAAACATTTATCCGTGGATTAAGTGATGATATTTCGATTGAAAAACTTCAATATCTAGATGCTACGCTTAATTTTAGTACGTGGGGAAATAGCGAAGTAATGGCGGAATGGTTTGTTCTAAATATCCACAGAGAAAATCGAATCATACGACCCGCAATTGAAAAATTTATTTCCAAAGTGGGAAGGAGAAAATACTTACTTCCTATTTATAAAGCTTTAATCAATAATCCGGACGATAAGGTGTGGGCCAAGAAAGTTTTTGATAATTCAAAGGCTTATTATCATGCCGTTTCAAGAAATTCAGTTGCTGAACTTTTTGCGAATTAATTAGCCATTTCGCTCATGTAACGAATGCGCACCAGGCGAAGTTCTTCTTCTGTATACAGGCCATCTAATTCACGATATGCGGTCAATAAATCATCCGAATCAGCGCCGTTAAAGTAATCGAAGATTTCTTCTTGGTTATCTGCATCAAGTAGGTTGTTTATATAATAATTGATATTGACGCGTGTACCCGATGAAACAATTGACTCAATTTCATCTAATAATTCATTAAAACTTTTTCCTTGACTATCCGCAATGTCATCCAATGGAAGTTTACGATCTATATTTTGAATCAATTGAACTTTCAGTCCAGATTTGTTGATGAGTGATTTAACCACCATGTCTTGTGGTCGCTCAATCTCATTGTCCTCCACATAGTTAGCTATTAGCGCGATGAATGGTTCTCCATAGCGTTGTGCCTTACCGATTCCCACCCCTTGGATATTCGTTAACTCATCTAAATCAATTGGATATTGAAAACACATATCTCTCAATGATGGCTCCTGAAAAACAACAAATGGTGGCACCTTCATTTCTTTGGCTATTGATTTTCTTAAATCAATTAGTGCATCGTATAATTGTTCGTCAAAAACACCGCCTTTACTGCCTAAAACAATAGAATCATCGTCATCGGTATTCGAAAAATCATGCTGTTTTAATAATTTGAAAGAGCGTGGATTCTTTAGAAATTCCTTTCCAGCCGCTGTCAATTTTAGGATACCAAAAGATTCAATATCCTTGCTTAAAAAGCCTGCCAAGGTTACTTGACGAATTACAGCATTCCAATAATGCTCATCATTTTCTTTTCCTATTCCAAATAAAGGAAGTGTGTTGTGTTTGTATGCTTTAATGTCTGAGGTGATGTTCCCAGAAAGAAAGGCACAATAATGCTTCGCTTTCTGTGTCTCTTCAAGCATTTCAACTGCTTTTAATAAGTTTAGAACGCTCTCTTCACCCTCTGTTTTTTCCCGTGGATTTCTACAGTTGTCGCAATGTTCATTGCAATTTTTTTCCTCAAATGTTTCGCCAAAATAGTGTAAAATAAATTTTCTACGACATACGGATGTTTCTGCATACGAAACTATTTCATTCAATAATTGCCGCCCGATTTCAAGTTCGGTTATTGGTTTCCCTTGGAGAAACTTTTCTAATTTCTCAATGTCTTTGTAACTATAAAATGCAATGCATTCTCCCGTGCCGCCATCTCGACCAGCACGCCCAGTTTCTTGGTAATAACTTTCTATGGATTTTGGAATGTCGTGATGAATTACAAATCGTACATCTGGCTTGTCTATTCCCATTCCAAAAGCAATGGTTGCAACGATTACATCTGCGTCTTCCATCAAAAACATGTCTTGGTGCTTTGCGCGTGTACCCGAATCTAATCCTGCATGGTATGCAAGGGCATTGATGCCATTAACTTGTAGTAATTCAGTTATTTCTTCTACTTTTTTTCGTGATAAACAGTAGATGATCCCACTTTTTCCTGCGTGTCTTTTTATGTATTTGATGATTTCTTTTTCGACATCGCGTTTTGGCCTTATTTCATAATAAAGGTTATCTCTATTAAAGGATGATTGAAAAAGATTAGCATCCAGCATGTTTAAGTTTTTCTGGATGTCATGTTGTACTTTAGGAGTAGCGGTGGCTGTTAAAGCAATGATTGGAACCTTCGATATTTTCTCAAAAATCTCCCGCAATCGTCGGTATTCTGGACGGAAATCATGTCCCCACTCAGAAATACAATGGGCCTCGTCTATTGCGAAAAAAGATATGTTTACAGATATTAAAAAATCAATATTTTCTTTCTTTGTCAAAGATTCGGGTGCAACATAAAGCATTTTTGTTTTTCCATCTTGAATATCCTTTTTTACCTTTAAAATATCACCTTTTGATAAAGAGGAATTCAGGAAGTGTGCAATTTGATCGTTGTTACTAACACTGCGCATCGCATCTACTTGATTTTTCATTAAGGCTATCAATGGAGAAACAACGACAGCTGTTCCTTCAGATACTAATGCAGGTAATTGATAACACAAAGATTTACCCCCACCTGTAGGCATGATGACAAAGGTATTTCTACCCGACAAAACATTCTGAATGATTAATTCCTGCTCACCCTTGAATTTGCTAAATCCAAAATACTTTTGCAATGAATCTTTCAAATTAGTGTCTATTCCATTCATTGTATTTCCTTCTTCTGTAATCAATTTTTCTTTTTTCTTTTTGCTACTTAAATAATTAATTATTGATAGCCGTTACGTTGGTAACTTCAGGTAAATGTTGTTTTAATAAAGTTTCAATACCACCTTTTAAAGTGGCTGTTGATGAGGGACAGCCTGCACATGCTCCCTTCATTCTAACGCTAACGACACCGTCTTTAAATCCTAAAAAATCGATAGCTCCACCATCATTTTCTACTGCTGGACGGACGTATTCGTCTAACAAGGCACGAATCGCATCATCAATTTCGCTTGGGTCAAAATTCAGATCACTTTCACTATCTGATGATGTTTCATTCTCTTTTCTTGCGGGTTTCGCTTGTGGCATTTGAATCAGGACATCTTTGCCACTTGAAATCCATTCTTTTACGAATTCACGAAGTTCCATGGTAATAAAATCCCAAGGAACATTGTCCGTCTTTGTAATCGTTACAAAATTAGCCGCGATAAACACACTTTTTACAAATGGAAAATCAAACAAAGCCTCAACCATGGGTGAAAATCCTTTTGCTTCTTTTTTTGAAATAAATTCAACTGAGTCTCCACTGATTAATAGGTATTTATTGGCAACAAATTTCATTGTCGCAGGGTTGGGAGTCATTTCAGTATAAATAGTTACAGGCACATTCATTAACTATGATTTAGTTGTTAATAGTATAAAAAAAAAAAGGTTTTAGTTGACTTTTACTTTC
>Ga0214919_10004410_pt1 | contig 20609 bp, 21 predicted proteins | sample LL1503_MetaG_FD_177994 | JGI IMG/M metagenome (GOLD analysis project Ga0214919, IMG submission 177994) | Freshwater microbial communities from Lake Lanier, Atlanta, Georgia, United States - LL-1503 | ecosystem: Environmental > Aquatic > Freshwater > Lake | place: USA: Georgia | collected... | reverse complement strand
CTCCAATTTTTAGTTACAAATTATAGCTCAAAATTAAGCTTTCAAGTGGTGCATCTCACCTCAGCGGATGCATTTTATCGCTGTAGTAGATTATTTCGTACTTATTCATGGTGGGATATTACCATATATGATAACAAAAAGTAAATAGTATAACTTATACCTCATGCGTTAGCTGTGAAATTCTGTTGTAAGTTTGTTGTACTTTTGTCATACAGCAAGCTACTGCAATGCATTGAACTGAGGATTTGTTGTAACCTTGCGTTAATAATAGTGTGAATTTCAGGCATTGAATTATCTGTTCAGTTCCTGTTCGATTTTTGTAATACCAGCAGCAACACTGGTAAAGCTTCCAATGGTGCTGAGTGTTCAATTCTATATGATTATCATTTAGGTTTTATTACTCCAAATTCTCTAAGCATTGCCTTTTAAATATTCTTTAAAATCAACTCAGCAACATTAACTCCTGCTTGCTGATATATCTGCTGCATTGCCGTTGGACTGGTAAGATTAACTTCGGTTAAACATTTACCAATAACATCGATTCCAGCCACAACTACCCCATGTTCTTTGGTCCACTGAGCTACTATATTAGCAATTCGATAATCATCTTCATTTAATGGGTGCACTTCACCACGACCACCAACGGCTAAATTACCTCTAATCTGCCCATCTTGAGGAATACGATACAAACAATGATCAACAACTTCACCATTAATGATAAAAATTCGTTTATCACCATAAATAACTTCAGGAATAAATTTCTGCACCATAATCGTTTGGCTAAAATAATTGGTAAGATTCTCTAAAATTGCGCCTTGATTAGGATCGTCATTCGCAATACGAAACACCCCACGTCCTGCCATCATATCAATTGGTTTGGCAACACATACTCCATGCTGTTTAATAAACTCTAAAATCACTTGCTTATTTTTGCTGACTAGGGTTGGTGTAATTAAGTCTGGAAAGTTTAATATCGTTAATTTCTCATTAAAATTACGTAAAATACCCGGACGATTAATAACTTTAACTCCAGCACGTTCCGCTAATTCTAAAAGCTGGGTAAGGTAATAATACTCCATATTAAACGGTGGATCATTTCGTACAAAAATAGCATCAAAATGCTTTAAATTAACTCCTTCTAAGCGCTCAACCACTTTAAACCAATCCATAGTGCTATATATCTGCGCCACTCCGTGAGTTAATTCAAGCTCGCTGATATTTGCCAATGCCTGATCATTCAGAGCATATATATCACCGGGCAAACAGTAGCTAACTTGGTAGTTCAAATCTTGTGCAGTTAACATCAGCAAATAGGTTGAGTCGCCATAAATATTAAATTTTTCCAGAGGATCGGCGATTATTAAAAATTTTTTAGTCAATGTTATCATCCCTTTTATTTCATTATAAGCTGAATTATAGCGCAGTCTATATTTTTATACACAAAGTATTTATTTCTAGCGGTAAATGTAATTAGGTGTAATTTATATACATTATCAATGTCAACGCTGCTTAGCCATTTAAGTCTAAATTATGCTACAATAATGCAATAGTATATCAACTTAATAGGATATTTAACCATGGGATATAAAGTTACCATCGAGCAAGGATCGCTAGAATTTTCAGTTAATGCTCAGGAAAACTTACTAAATGCAGCACTACAAGCAAAAATTAATCTGCCGCATGGCTGTAAAAGTGGCTCTTGCGGGGCTTGCAAATGTAAAGTTACTCATGGTGACATTGAGCTGGAAGAATATAATAAAATAGCATTAAGCGATGATGATATTGCAAATAACTATATCCTATTATGTAAAGCATCTGCGCATAGCGACGTTATACTTGATATACCCGGTTTTACTAATGGATTCCCCATAAAAACTATGCCCTCTAAAATAGAATCAATTGATAAAGTTGGCAGTGTCGCCATTCTTAAATTAAAACTACCGGCTAATCAAATTTTTGAATTTTATGCTGGTCAATATATTGATATCATCTATGAAGGTAAAAACCGCAGCTATTCAATTGCAAATTCACCAACAAGCAAAGGAATAATTGAATTACATATACGCTATCGACAAGGTGGTGTATTTTCCGAAGCAGCTTGGCAAACTTTAACAATCAACCAAATCTTGCGCTTTAAAGGTCCAATGGGTAATTTTACTTTACAAAATACCACTAAACCAGCCCTAATGGTTTGTACTGGTACTGGGTTTGCACCAATTAAAGCAATCTTGGAACAAATGATTGCTGAAAATAATCAACGAGAATTACATTTAATTTGGGGCAATTTCACAGCAGAAGATTTTTATCTAACAGAAATCCTGCCAGTCTGGCAAAACCAATTAAACCTGAAAGTTACCTTATGTACTAACGATAAAACTGAAGGTTATTATACGGGAATGGTAACCGATTATATCCAAGAAAGCTTTAATGATCTTAACCAACATGAAATTTATGCCTGTGGCAACCCAGCAATGATTGAAAACTTGTATAATATTGCCTCTTCACAGTTAAAATTAGATAAACGTAATTTCTACTCCGATGTTTTCACACCATCTATTTAATAGGTAAAATCATGTTCAAACAAATTAGCTTGCTGGCTATTCCAACTTTATTTATTGTTGCTTGTGGTTATTCAGGTCCACTTTATTTACCGCAAAAAGGTGCACCAACCCAAAATATGAGTAAAAACCAATATGCACCAGCAACTAATGCCGAAAGTGCCACACCTAAATCATTGTTACCAGCTTACATTACAGAATCAAAAGAGTCTGCAAACTTAAAAACAGTGTCACATAATGCTGAAAGTATACCAAACGCTGACTAATCAGTTATACTACTGGCATTATGCAAATTCTTGAACCTCTGCACAACGTTGCAAAAATTTCTGCCAAATTAGCCAAATTAAACCTGCTTTGCTACTGGGATTTGGCTTTGCACATTCCATTGCGCTATGAAGATTTAACCAAAGTCTATCCGATTGCTGAAGTAAAGCCTGGGCAACAAGTTATGGTCCAAGGTAAAATTATTGGTCATGAAATTGTTCATCGAAAGACCAAACAACTTTTAGTCCGTATCGATGATGGTAGTTCTATTATCACTTTACTGTTTTTTCATTTTTTTCCTAGCTATGCAACCCAATACGCTATTGGTAAACAAATTCGTGCTCATGGTGAAATCAAAAATGACTATATGGGTAACAAAACTATTGTTCACCCCAAAATTCAAACCGTCAACGAAGAAGTCAAGCTTAGTAATACCTTTAGTCCGATTTACCCTACCACCAACGGCTTAGCAAACAGCGTTATAATTAATTTAGTTGATCAATTATTTGATGCTAATTTGATAATGGAAACTTTACCGCAAAGCATTCTAGACAAGCATCAGCTATTAGGTTTAGAACAAGCATTGTTAACATTACACAAATTAACGCCGCAACAATTTGCTAATAATTATCAACAACAAGCGCTAAGACGATTAAAATTTGATGAACTAATTGCGCAGCAATTGTTAATGCAAAAAATTTATGCTACCAAGCATCACCATCCGGCACCAGCAATTAAAACCACCAATCAATACCTAATTCCACTGCTGGCTAAGCTACCATTTGAGTTAACTAAAGCACAGAATAAAGTATTGCGCGAAATATTGCAAGACATGGCACAAGCACAACAAATGAATCGTTTACTCCAAGGTGATGTTGGTAGCGGTAAAACTATTGTTGCTACTATTAGCGCATTAACCGCCATTGAAAATCAGTTTCAAGCAGTAATTATGGCACCCACTGAGATTTTAGCTGAGCAGCACTATAGCAAAATCAGTAAGTTACTTGAACCATTCTCAATTAAAGTAGTTTGGTTAGCAGGTAGTCTCACCCCTAAACAAAAAAAATTAGCAGCACAAGCTTGTGCCGATGGTAGCGCGCAATTAATCATTGGTACCCATGCGGTATTTCAAAAGAATGTTGAATTTGCCAATTTAGGCTTAGTTGTTATTGATGAACAGCATCGCTTTGGAGTTGAGCAACGCTTAGCCTTGGTTAATAAAGGAAATAAGGATCAGTTCCCGCATCAATTAATGATGTCAGCAACGCCAATTCCACGCTCTCTGGCAATGAGTTATTATGCAGATTTAGACGTTTCAAGCATCGACGAGCTGCCTCCAGGTAGGACTCCGATTAAAACCTTACTAATCAACAACAATCGCCGTAATGAAGTCTTAAAATTTGTTAGAGAGCATGCTAACCTGGGACATCAGTCTTATTGGGTTTGTCCGCTAATTGAAGAATCTGAAAAATTAGAGTTAGAAAATGCGATTAACACCTATAACGAACTTTGCGTAGCATTAGTACCAATTAAAGTTGGCTTAGTACATGGCAAGATGAAGCCTAAAGACAAGGCAGAGATCATGGCGGATTTTGTGTCAGGATGGACTCAGGTTTTAGTTGCAACTACCGTCATTGAAGTAGGTGTCGATGTACCTAATGCCAGCATTATGATTATCGAGCACAGCGAACGCATGGGTCTAGCACAACTTCATCAATTACGCGGTCGAGTTGGTCGTGGTGATATAGAGAGTCAATGTATCTTACTTTATGAAAATAAACTCAGTGAAATTGCCAAACAACGGCTTAAAGTTATCTCAACTTCAACTGATGGCTTTGAAATCGCACGTCAGGATTTACTGATCCGTGGACCCGGCGAGCTACTCGGACAACGCCAAAGTGGATTACCCGCATTGCGTTTTGCGAATTTGGAGGAAGATCTGGATATTTTGCATGCTGCACGAGATATTGCTAAATTACTGGTTGATAAGTACCCTATTCACGCAAAACAATTAGTAGAATTATGGTTTCATAATAAGCAAATTTATTCTGGAATATAATACAATGCATCCTAAATTTAAGCTATTAATCAATAATCCAATACTAGAGACACCAAGCTATATTTCAGTAAAATCAGAATATATTAATCAATGCTTATCTTCGTATCTATATTTACCAAAAATTACTAACCATCCATTTATTTTTAGTTGTTTTGCACTTTCTATTGATGGTAAATTAAACTATCCTGATCTTAAGAGCGGCTTTGCTATTGCCAAACACAATTTAGCCGCGACTAAACATGAACGTTATGCTGATTGGTGGATTTTGCAGCTTGCGCGTTCAATCAGCGATGCTGTTATTATTGGCAGCAACAGCCTTAATGCAGAAAAAAATGATTATGCCGCACAAATAAATATCGCAGAACTACAACAAGTTCGCACAGAATTAAATAAACCAAAGAACTTATTACATATTCTTATCAGTCGTAATTGCAATAAAATTGATTTTGCCAATGAATTACTCTGCCAAGACAATGATATTCCTCTAATCATCTTCACCCAACAAGCACCTAAATTACTTCCACAGCATTTTACCCTAAGCAATATTAAAGAACTAAATTTGGCTAATAAAAAACAAATTATATTAGATAACACTTTAGATTTGAATAAACTAATCCAAAAACTCCATCAAAATGGAATAAAAACTATTTTAAATGAATCTCCATATTACCATCATCACTTGCAACAACTACAATTATTAGATGAAGCCTGGATTAATCAATCAGGCGTTTATATTGGTGGTAATGCAAGTAGCTTAGGACAATTTAATAGTTCATTTACTGTAAATAGTCACCCACATTATACGATTCTTACTTTACACAGCTTAGGTTATAATTTCGTATATCCGCGCTATAAAATTAGCTATTAAAAATGCGCTTAATCAATTCTCCTATTAACCAATTCAATTATCAACAACGCACCTTTTATGTCAAACGCGATGATTTACTTGACCCCAAATTTAGTGGCAACAAAGCGCGTAAGCTTGCTTATTACTTAGAAAGCCCATTACCACATATTGATACCTTAGTGAGCTATGGCGGTAGTCAATCTAACTTGATGTATTCATTATCCTATTTGGCAAAGCTAAAGCAATGGAATTTTATTTACTATATAAAAAATCTTTCTACCCAAGCAAAAAATGAAATCTCAGGAAATTTAGCGCAAAGTTTACAAAATGGAATGCAGCTTATTGAACTTAAAAATGATTATAATTCATTCTGTGCCAATATAGCTAATACAATCGAAAATAATCAACTACTAATTCAACAAGGTGGCGCGCAAATTGAAGCCGAATATGGGATGCAACAACTTGCACATGAGATCAGCTTATGGGCACAACAGCAAAATTTCCAGCAATTAGCAATTTTTATCGCTTCAGGTACAGGTACCAGCGCTTTATATTTGCAAAAGCATTTACCAGAGTTTGAAGTTTATACCACTAATTGTGTTGGTAGCCCAGAATACTTATTAAAACAATTTGAGGCATTAATTACCACTAAACAAAGAATCCCTCATATTCTCGCTAACAATATATACCGTTTTGCTACTCCATACGCTGAGCTATATAAAACAATTACTAATATTCAAAATACCAGCCAAATTGAATTTGATATGGTTTACGATCCTGTCGGCTGGGATATTCTTCTTCGTAATACAGAAAAAATATCAGCACCTATTATTTATTTGCATTGTGGTGGAATTAATGGTAATAAAACCATGCTACAAAGGTATAAAAAAATCCTTAGCTAAAAGCCAAGGATTTGGAAATTATTAAAATATTTTAGGAAATTGAAACAAATTTAACTTACTTGTTAGTTGCATATTTTTATCAATAAGTTCTTTTTGTCTTCTGCGTAATACTGTCAGAAACTCCAAATTAGCGTTATGTACATTACTCAGATTATTTATATCTGTTAATTTTTTTATATAATCAGCTAAGTCATCATTAATAGCTAGCAGATTTTCCAAAAACGAAGTAACAAATTCGTGGCTATAATTGGCCATTTCAGCATTTGAGTCGTTAATTATATCCAAACTCTTTTGCAAAAGTGGGTTAGAACTCCCCAATTCAAGCATTGGACCTGCATATTTTCTAATTTCTGAAGCCATATTTACAGCAGGATCTTTAGCTACTGGTTTAATTTCCACTACTGGTTCAGGTTTAACAACTTTGCTTGCTGGGCTTGCATTTTCTGATTTAGCTACTTTAGGTGCTGTAACTGGCACTGTTTTCACTGTTACCTTGCGAACCGTTCTTTTTTTAGCTGTTTCTGGTTGTTTATCTTCAACACTTTGTTTTTCTGCATCAATTGATTTTCTTAATGATGAGGTTAATTTAGTTGCCATTTTGTTTACTCCTAATAATTTAATTTATTAATGATAGAATTTCTTTAGCTAGTTCTTTTATTTCTTGCTTGGCTTTTGGATTATCCAAGTCTAACACAGTGCCACCAAATGCAGCGGCTTGACGATAAGCTGTGCGCTGATAAATATCAGATTCAGTTTTGGGAAAATCAAATTCAGTGATCAACTCTAAAGCTTCTTTAGAAATACTGATATTACTCTGACACATATTAGCAACCAAACGTGATACAAGTTTATCGTTTATCTCACTTACATTAGAGATCAATTTTTGTATTCCTACTGCAGCCCATAAATCAGTCGGACTAGGTATAACTGGTATCAGCGCTAAATCAGCAATTAATAGTGCGGATGAAGTAAAATTATTATCAATTGTAGGTGGACAATCAACAAAAATATACTCATAATCCTCAAGATATTTCTTTATCTCTCGATTCACTTTATCTGTAATATTTGCCAAACTCATAACGGCAGCTGGAAAGGGATTATCATCGCTACTACTATAAGCCCAACGAGTTGCACTTCCTTGCGGATCCCCATCAATCAATAATACTTTTGCTTGCAAACCAATAACACCAGCTAAATTCATGGTTAGCGTTGTTTTTCCACAACCACCTTTTTGATTTGTTACAACTATAACTTTTGCGCTCATTTTTCCTACACTTCTAATTTAATTCTCACATTATCTTATCATATTAACTATCATCTTAGTATTATTAGTCACTTACCTTAAAACCAAACATACATCTTATAAACTTTAGTGAAGCTACTTATGTTTTTAATTACTACAAATTTCATAATTTTCTAAAATATATTATTAACACTATCGATAACTCAAATTATCACGATTCTTTTTTATCTTAAAGTAATGTTTCATGTGAAACATTACTTTAAATCTTTAAAAACTAAATTAAATATCTTTTGCGAAGCGCCACAATACTCATCAATAAATCGCGAACAACACTTTTGTAATAAAGCATATTCATTTGTATTAAATATCAATTTATTAATAGTATTCTCTAACTCAGAAGCAGAAGTAATTTGAATCGCACAACCAAATTTAACTGAATTTATAGCAACATCACTAAAATTAAACATTGAACTACCAAAAATTACTGGTTTTCCCATATAAATTGCTTCAATCGGATTTTGTCCGCCAAAATCTTTAAAGCTACCACCAATTACAACTAAATAACTAAGTGCATAATATGCCAGCATTTCACCCATGCTATCACCAATTACAAGCTTAGTTTCTGGATTAATTTTTGTATTATCAGAACGCTTGCAAAAATTTATATTGTGTTTTATAAGTAACAATTCAAGCTCAATAAATCTTTCAGGGTGTCTTGGAATAATTAAATATATAACATCTTGATTTAAATCTATATTATTTAATAAAATTTCTTCTTCACCATCTCTGGTTGAAGCAAAGGTAATAATTTTCCTGTTATCAAATATTTTTTTTAATTCAATTACCTTATCTTTGTTTGAGTCATCAAATACTAAATCAAATTTTGTATTACCTACTGTTTGCAAATTTCCATTGTATCCAAGTTTAGAAAAATTATTTTCAGTATTTGCATCCTGACATAAAATCCCGTTAAACTTATTTAAAATCGGTAGTAATGCTAATTTAAAGCGATTATAGCCTCTAAAAGAACGATTTGATAGTCTGGCATTAACTAGATATATAGAAGTCTTAGATCGCTCAGCAAAGTATATTAAATTAGGCCAGATTTCAGTCTCCATTATTATTCCAATTTTTGGTTTAAAATTTTTATAAAAACTTTTTACACAAAAACTTATATCATACGGAATATAATGCACAATTGCTTGTGGATATAATGTTTGAGCAGTTTGACGACCTGTAGGGGTCATTGTCGTTATCAAAATCTGATAATTAGATAAGTTACTAGAAATTAGCTCAACCAATTTCTGCATTGCTCTAGTTTCACCAACTGATACCGAATGTAACCATATTATTGGTTTTTGACAAGAGTTAGCTAAATTAATTCCAAAACGCTCATTCCAGTTACATAAGTAAGCTGGATTTTTTCTCCCACGTTTCATTAAGTATAAAGGTAAAATAGGCGCTAATAAATAAGTAATTAACGAATAAATTAATCTCATTTATCATCTTTCGGGTTCTTTTGCATATAGTCCATAAATTGAAGCATCATATTTACTGGGTTTACATCCTGAAAAGCTTTAGCAGAATTCGCCATATTTTTCATTGTTTCCATTTGAACAATATATTGCTGTAAATAAGTTATTAAGTTATTAGCAAATTCAATTTGTTTTTCACATTCACTAATACATTTATCTGGCGATGTAAACATTTCATTATTCAACATTATATTTCCTTAAAACAATATTATTAAACAAAACTTATACTTTATACTCGTAGTATTTAATTTTTTGACAAGAAAGATTGAGAAAAAAAGACGGCGCAGTGTAGCTAGAACTACATCAAGAGTCTTTTTTTAAATCCGACAAAGACCAAGATTCAAAGACGATGAGTATATATTAATTTATTACCTGTAATACAATTAGTTACTGCTTCAAAACTAACATTTTCTTTAAACCCACCTAAATTAAAAGCTATATTACTTTCAACAATACCGACATAGGATGGCTTGCTATGTAAATAGATTGCAATTGTTGGTATTCGCAGTAAATTTGCCATGTGTGTAAACCCGGTATCCACTCCAATTACTAAGCTACTTTTTTTAATTAAGCCACTTAATTCAGCAAAATTTAATTTATCTATGACTACAAACCTATCATTAGTTATTTTCTTTGCTAATTTATTAACAAAATTTAATTCTTCTGAGTTACTATATGTAACAACTATATTTTCATCAATATGTTCAATAAACCAGTTAATTAATTTAATCCAATTATCTAAATCCCACTTTTTATTATCTTTTGAAGTTCCGTGCAATAGTAAAACATAATCATTTTTAAACTTTAGTGGTGCTTCTAATGTATCAACTAAGAACTTATAATCTTTTAAATCAGTATCTAATTCAAATATTTTTGATATTAACCCACGTAATCTGATTACAGCAACATTATTTTGCTTAACCTCATATTTATAATTATAAAATAAGCTGGAAAATTTTTCACGTGCACTTTTGTTATCAAGACCATAAACCGGACCAGAAAACAATAGCTTCGCTAAAAAAGCAGATTTAATAAGCCCTTGTGTATCTATAATATAATCATATTGTTTTAATTTAGTGATTTTTTTAAACTTTAAAATATTATATAACCATGTTAATTTATTTTTCTTCCATTTTCTTAAAGGAATACTAATAACATTATCAACCAGTGATGCTAATTTAACAACTCCTTCAAAATTAGCATCAACTAACCAATCTATTTCACAATTCGGTAATTTATTTTTAATATCCGGCAAAACCGTCATTGTATGAAGAATATCTCCAATAGAAGATAGCCTAATAATTAGAATTTTTGTAACCATTTACTTCATTTACTAACATATAATTGTGGGTAATTAATATTTAGTATGTTGATAACTTTAACTTATTAACATACTAAATAAAAAATAAAATTTAACTAACAATATTACAAAAAAAATATTGTACGTTATTAATAGCATTTAACTATTTATAAGTAGCTATAATTATTATATAAAACTATCTTATTAACAGATTTGCTGCCTAATAATAACTATAATATATTATATAAGTATTATATAATTAATAATAGGTTTAATTCAAATAAATAAAAACATTTTATTAATAAATATTTAATTAATGTATAAAAAAGTTGTTAATTAGAAAAGGATAAACTGTTAATAACTAATAAATAGCTAACAAAAATTTTATTACATATCTTTTTATTAACAATTAAGTAACGTAGTAAAGATTATTTACTAATATCTTTTAAAGTATATTAATTTGCTGATTTAATTTACTATATTTAAGTAGTTAACAAACTATATCACTAATAATAACAATAATAAAACATATATATTAAATAAATAATATATAAATGATAAAATTGCGGATTATTACTAGCAAGGATATATTATGAGTAAAGAAAATAAATACACAATTGAAAAGATAACTTATCTTAAGCAATGGACAGATCATTTATTTAGCTTTAGAATTACACGTAATGAAGCATTTAAATTTATTCCAGGTCAATTTGCTCGTCTTGGTGTAAAAAAAGAAGATGATACTATTGTTTGGCGACCATATTCAATTGTGTCTGCAGATTATGATGAAGAATTGGAATTTTATTCAATTGTTGTACCAGATGGTGAATTTACACAACGATTAAAAAACATTAATATTAATGATGATATTTTTATAGATAAAACTAACTATGGATTATTAACTACAGATCGCTTTGAAAATGGTAAAGATTTATGGTTTTTATCAACAGGCACTGGTTTAGCACCTTTTATTTCAATATTATATGATTTCACAATATGGGAACAATATGATAAAGTTATATTGGTTCATGGTGTAAGAACTGCAGAAGAGTTAGCATACCAAGACACAATAAGTGATTTCTTTACGCATGAATATTATGGTGACTTAGTTAAAAATAAATTAGTATATGTTAAAGTTGTTACCCGTGAAAATTCTGGTGGTGATCTTTATGGACGTATTACGGAATTAATAAAAAATGGTGAGCTTGAGAAATTTGTTAATATTCCAATTACTATTGAAGATAGTAGAGTTATGATTTGTGGAAATCCAGAAATGGTAAGTGATACTAGGCATATGTTAGCAGAAAAAGGTTTAACTGTTTCCAAGCGTGGAAACCCAGGTAATATGGCTGTAGAAAATTATTGGTAAAAATCTGTATGTTTCATGTGAAACATACAGATTTTTAAAAAAGTATCTCTATCTGTCATTGCTTTTTATCAATCCTTAGCGTCAATGAATGTATAATAAATAAGTTAAATTTTAAAAGTATAAATAACTAATGAGTGATTATGAATTAATTATAGAAGTATTAACTAATGTTTATAATGGTAAAAATTTAACAGATCAAATTAATAAACATAAAAGTAATATTAATATTTCACGAATCAAATATATAGTATATGGAGTTATTCGTAATTATTATTCGATTGAATTTTGTATTCATAAAATTGTACAACATATTTCGAAAAAAAATGAGATTATAGTTCAAATAGGTTTATATGAACTGAATAATAGTAATAAACCTGATTATGCAGTAGTAAACACATTGGTTGAACTTGTAAATAATGCTAAAGATAAAAAATTTATTAATTGGGTGTTTCGTGAATATCAAAGACAAAAAGAAAGTTTAAATAATTTAATTTTAAAAGATTATTCTTTAAAATATAATCTTCCAAATTGGATAATTGATTTATTAAAAAAACAATTTAAAAATTATTATCTTAAATTTTTAGATGGCTTAAATTATCATCCAGCATTTGGTTTAAGAGTTAACTATACTAAAAGATCTTTGGGTGAATACATTGAAATATTAAAGCAAAATAACATTAAATATATAATTAACGAAGATAATAAAATCTGTTTAGAAAAAGCATTAGATATTAAAGATGTTCCTTTGTTTACAGATGGTGTATCAAGTATACAGGATGTAGCAGCACAATATGTAGTAAATATATTAAATCAAAATAATATTATCCCAAAAAAAGTTTTTGATGCGTGTGCAGCACCTGGTGGTAAAACTTGTCAAATATTAGAAAATTACAATTGTACTTTGACTGCTATGGATATTAGTTCTGATCGCTTAGAAAAAATAAAGCAAAATTTACAACGATTAGACCTGAAAGCTAAAACAATGGTTGGTGATGCTTTTAACCTTGATTGGTGGGACAAAAATAAGTTTGACCTGATTGTTGCTGATGTACCTTGCTCAGCAAGTGGTACAATAAAAAGAAATCCAGATATTAAAATCAACCGCACTTATGATGATGTTATAAAATTTACAGAAAGCCAACGTAAAATAGTGCTAAGTTTATGGAATTGTTTAGAAGATAATGGTTACCTTCTTTATATTACTTGTTCAATATTCCGTGATGAAAATCAAGATAATATAGCATGGCTTAAAAATAATATTAAAGGATTTAAATTAATAGATGAATTACAAATTATTCCTACTGAATATAGTGATTCACTTTATTATGCGCTAGTACAAAAAAATAATTAAAAATATTAATTTACAAAGATAAAAATTAATATTATTTGAAATAATTCAACTGCACAAAGTTACATATACTCGTAGTATTTGACTCTTGCACGCGAAGGATTGATAAAAAAGACGACGCAGTGTAGACAGAACTATATAAGGAGTCTTTTGTGAAATCCGACAAAGTCCAAGATTCAAAGACGATGAGTATATTTAAACTATCAAAATTTAGGTATTAATAAATGAAAAGAACTAATATAGGATTTTTAGTAGTATTATTTATTTTAATAATTTTTAGTTATTTCTACGTTACAATATATTCAAAATATGATGTAATGTTATATTTAAATGATTATAAAGAAATTATTCAGCTTAATCGTATAATAGAAGTATTATTGTTAATAACTATTGCTTTTTTTGTTTATAAAATTTTTTTTAGAAGTAATTATGTTTTTGGGTCTAGGATAACTAAGAAATTATTTATACTTTTATCATCTGTAATAGTTATACCTTCGTTAATTAATATAAAAATTGCTAATTACTTTATTGATAATACAGTTAATCGCTTATTTAATCCACAAATTGAAGAACTTTTTGATAATAGCTTTAATATAGCGGAAGAGAGTATAAAATACTTTTCTAAAGAACTGCGTAAAAAATCAGTGATTGCTGCGGAATACCTAAAATTAGTTGATAAAAATGATGATAAAGCAGATTTAGCAAAAATTCGTAATATTTTAGATGTTACAAGCTTGACCATTTATAAGCAAAATGGTATATTAGAGTTACAAGATAAACAAAACGATAGTAAATATTTTCCAAGTATATTACCTAAGTATATTATTGATAAAATAAAAATTTCTGGTTATTATTATGAAATTAATAAAGATAATAGCGGTAATTATTTATTTTATTATTATCAATTTTATGATGATAATAAAATAATAGCACTAACACAATTTGCACCAGATTTCATTCGAATAGATAATAGCAAGTTAATCCAAAATAAAGAGTTATATTTAGGATTACTTAATAATAAAGATCATTTAAAAGATGTTTACACTAGCACATTAATTATCAGTGTGTTATTGTCAATTTCAATAGCTGTTCTTTTATCAATGTTTTTCTCACAATTCCTAATAAAAAGGATTAGCAATTTAATTGAAAATATTGAATTAATTAAACAAGGCTCGTATCTTAATAATAATTCATTTCAAGGTAATGATGAGTTATCTCAACTCATTACATCTTTTAATGAAATGAGCCATAATTTAGATAGAGTAAGAAAGTTAGAAAAATTTCAAAAAGATCAAATAACAGCATCAAAAAATTTCCTTGAAAATTTAATTAATAACCTAAATTTAAGTGTTGTTGTATATGATCAAGATTATATTATTAAGAGTATAAATATTATTAGTCATAGCATTCTTGATATAGATCTAGAGACTATAAAAGGAACTCCATTAAATCAATGGGGGAGTTTATATCCACATCTTGAAGATTTGATAAACATTATTGAAATAAACTCAAAACAAAATAATGAATGGGAAGAAAATGTAATTGTTCGTAATAGACATAGTATTAAAAATCTATATATTAAGACAATAAAATTTAAAACTCATGAAAATAGTCAATATATGACCTTAATAAGTGATGTAACAAATCTGATTAAAGCAAAACAAAATCAAGCATGGGCAGATATTGCAAAACGTTTAGCACACGAAATAAAAAATCCACTTACACCAATTGTGTTATCAGCTGAACGAATTGAAATGAAATTAGTACCTAAATTATCAAATGATGATCAGGTATTTTTACAAAGGTTAGTTAAACAAATTATCATTCAAGTGGAAGATCTTAAAGACTTAGTTAATAAATTCAGAGATTTTGCAAATATAAATAAACCTAATTTATCTAAGATAGAAATGGTTCATTTCTTTAATCAATTCCTAACGCTTTATGAAAATATTAACTATATTAAATTTGAAGTTGATATACCGGAAAATGAAATCTTAATAATGGGAGATTCAAGTCTTTTGAGACAAGTATTTCATAATCTATTAAAAAATTCGATAGAAAGTATTGAAAACATTGAAAATAAATTAATTAAAGTTGTTTTGAATATACAAAATGAATATCTAGGTATTACAATTAAAGATAATGGTAATGGTTTTGAGAATATTATAATGGAGAATTTATTTGAACCTTATCGTACTACTAAAGGAGTTAAAGGAAGCGGACTTGGTATGGCGATTGTGAAGAAAATTATTGATGAACATAATGGTAAAATTGAAGTATTTAATGACAACGGTGCCAATGTAGTAGTAAAATTACCACTTATTAGTCAAAATACTGTATTATAGGTTAAAAATAAATGGATAAATTAATATTAATTGTAGATGATGAGCTAGGTATTCGTGAGTTACTACGCGAATGTTTAGAAGATGAGGGTTATGTAGTAAAGTTAGCTGAAAATGCATTAGAAGCTGATAAAATTGTTAAAGAAAATCGTTTTGATCTAATCTTAATGGATGTGTGGTTGCCTGATATGGATGGTGTATCATTGTTTAAAAGATTTTTATCAAATGGTATTACAGCACCTGTTATCATGATGTCTGGGCATGCTTCAATAACTAGTGCGCTTGAAGCAATTAGAATTGGAGCTAGAGATTTTCTTGAAAAACCTCTTTCATTAAGTAAGTTATTACCTTTAGTTGATAAACATATTTTAAAAGAGCGTACCAATAGCGATGGAATTTTGGAAGATATTTCTGAAATTATTACCCTTGATTTAAATAATCAACTTAAAGGAATTAAAGAAACTTTAGAGCGTAGATATTTCTTATATCATATGAATAAGCAAAAAGGAAATATTACTAAGATTGCTGAAGTTTCAGGTGTAGATAGAGCTCATTTATACCGCAAATTTAAAAATCTGGGAATTAAAATCAAATAAATTTTATTAGGTGTATTATAGTTAATTTATGAAAATTTATAATAGTTTATCAAAGCAAAAAGAAAATTTTATACCAATTAAACCCAACGAAATAAAAATGTATGTCTGCGGGCAGACCGTTTATGACTATTGTCATTTAGGTCATGCTCGCAAAGCTGTTGTTTTTGATATGGTACGTCGTTGGTTTATTACTAGTGGTTATAAAGTAGTATTTGTCGAAAACATTACGGATATAGATGATAAAATTATTCGACGTGCTAAAGAAAATAGTGAAACTATTTACCAATTAACTGAGCGTTATATAAAATACATGCATGAAGATTTTGCCTCCTTAGGTGTTATGCGACCAGATTATGAGCCAAAAGCTACTGAATATGTTTCTCAGATGGTTTATCTTATTCAAGATTTGATTGATAAGAATTATGCATATCAAGCTGAAAATGGAGATGTTTATTACCGAGTACGTAAATTTGTTGGTTATGGCAAGTTATCTGGAAAGTCTTTAGATGATTTGAGAGCTGGTGAACGTGTAGATGTTGATCTTAATAAAGAAGATCCACTTGATTTTGTTTTATGGAAAGCATCGAAAGAAAACGAAGTTTATTGGGATTCTCCCCTTGGAAATGGTCGCCCAGGCTGGCATATTGAGTGTTCAGCAATGTCAGAAGAAATTCTTGGTAAAAATTTTGATATTCATGGTGGTGGTCAAGATTTACAATTTCCTCACCATGAAAATGAAATAGCTCAAAGTGAAGCACACAATAATTGCCAATTTGCCAATTACTGGATGCATAATGGCTTTTTAAATGTTAATGATGAAAAAATGTCTAAGTCGCTAGGGAATTTTTTCACATTACGTGATGCGCTAAATCAGTATAATCCTGAAGTAATTAGATATTTCATGCTAAAAAGTCATTATCGTAGCCCATTAAATTTTAGCTATGATAATTTACTTGATGCTAAAAATAGTTTAAGCAAGATTTATCAAACATTGCGTGACTACGATTTTAATGCTGATAATTGTAATATTGGTGAAATAGACTGGTTAGATAAATATGCGGTAAATTTCAAAAATGCTATGGATGATGATTTTAATACATCATTAGCAATTAGTGTACTATTTGAAATAGTAACTGAAATTAATCGTGAGAAAAATTCTAAATTAGCAAAATTACTTTATACATTAGCTAATACGATTGGGTTACTAAGTAGTAACCCACAGCAATTTTTACAATCAGGTGTGGGATTATCAGTACAATTTATTGAAGAAATGATAGTAAAACGTAATCAAGCTCGTCTAGATCGTGATTTCGCTTTATCAGATAAAATACGTGATGAATTATTATCCAACAATATTGTTTTGGAAGATAGTAAAAATGGCACAATTTGGCGTAAACTATGAGCTTTTACGTAATAAAAAATTTTGGTTTATGCTATAATCGTGACTTGCAATAAAGTAAATAGCTTGGAACAAGCTGTGAACAGGGTGATTAAGTATCAACTGATTCAGGGATTATGTGCGTCTATTTTTATAACAGTCTGTTATAAAGATTTAAATACATTTATTTCTTCACTACTTGGGATATTTATCGCTATATTCCCGACTATTGTGTACGCTATAACGGTGTCATCACGAAATGTTGAAAATTATAGTATCAAATATAGCAAGCACAAAAAGGCAACATTGTTAAAGTTTATAGCTAATATGTTAGGGTTTTTCTTGGTGTTTAGCATCTTTAAAAATGTTAATGCTTTAGCGTTGTTTATAGTTTATGTTATTGCGCTTAGTGGTTATTGGACCAATTTACTTGGTTTGATAGGAAAAAAATAAAATTTGGAGGAAGTATGGCGTCAGCAACTGAATATATTGATCATCACCTGACCTTCAATACGATTACATTATCTGGAAACCCTGGTGGTTTTTGGACGGTTAATATTGATACTTTAGTTACTTCATGGGTGCTAGGTTTATTATTTTTACTTACTTTTGTAATTGTAGCAAGACGTTTTAAAGTAGCTAATCCAGGTAAGTTTCAGCTGTTTATAGAATTAGTTTTTGAAATGGTAAGCTCTCAGGTAAATGATGCTTATCATAAAAAAAGTAAGTTTATAGCTCCTCTTGCATTAACTATCTTTTGCTGGGTTTTTCTGTTTAATTTAATGGATGATTTACCAGTTGATATTATTAATTTTTTCACAACTAGCCTTGGTCATCCAGGCGCGCACTGGCGACTAGTTCCATCAGCTGATATTAATATGACGTTTGCTCTTTCTTTATCAGTATTGATTTTAATTATCGTCTATAGTATTTGGGCTAAAGGTGTTGGCGGTTGGTCAAAAGAGTTATTAACTAAACCTTTTGGTAAGTGGTTGTTGCCATTTAATCTTTTATTTCAATTAATTGAAATATTCTCAAAACCAATCTCGCTTGCATTGCGGTTGTTTGGTAATATGTATGCTGGTGAAATGATTTTTATTCTAATCGCACTATTGCCATGGTATCTACAATGGATACTCGGTACTCCGTGGGCGATTTTTCATATATTAATTATTACTCTTCAAGCGTTTTTGTTTATGATGTTAACTGTGGTGTATTTAAGCCTCGCAGTTGAGGAACACTAATTTTTTATTGTTTGGTGTGTTTTTTTGTTTTTAATTTTTTAGGAGCCTTTAATGGAAGCTATTATTTCTAATATTTCTGGTTTAACTGCTGTTGCTGCTGCACTACTTATCGGGCTTGGCGCCTGTGGTACTGCAATTGGTTTCGGTATTCTAGGGGGTAAATTCCTAGAGTCATCAGCTCGTCAACCAGAATTAGCTACTGGTTTGATGATTAAGATGTTCATCGTTGCTGGTTTATTGGATGCGATTGCGATGATTGGTGTGGGTGTGGCATTCTGGTTAATTACTAGTAATCCTATTTTATCAACGGCATTAGAATTATTGAAAAATGCTCACTAGTCGTAATTAATATTTAAAGGAGATTCCTCGTGAATATTAATGCAACAATGCTCGGAGAAATGATTACCTTCATTCTGTTGGTACTCTTTACAATGAAATTTGTCTGGCCACCGATTAGTGGTATGCTTGAAGAACGTGCAAGCAGAATTACTGATGGTTTGGCTGCTGCCGAAAAAGGTAAGCAACAATTACTGGATGCTGAAGCAAATATTGCCGAAGAGTTGAAAAAAATTCAAGCTCGTGCGGGTGAAATAATTGCTAATGCCGAAAAAAGGGCTAATCAAGTTATCGAAGAATCAAAAGAGCGTGCTCGTATCGAAGGTGACAAAATTATTGCTGATGCTAAGGCTCAGATTGAACAAGATTTTGTGCGCATGAAAGAGGACTTACGGCTACGTGTTTCCGATTTGGTGATTCGCGGTACTGAGCAAATCTTGCGGGTTGAAATTGATCAATCTCGTCATGAGAAAATTTTAGCTCAATTGAAAGCGGAGTTGTAATTATCATGGCTGAATTGAGTGTAATTGCACATCCGTATGCACAGGCTTTATTTAATTTAGCAAAACAAAGCAATCAAGAAAGTATTTGGCTTGATAGGTTATCTGATTTGCAACAAATTGTTGACAATTCTGACTTTGCTGATTTATTAAATAATCCAGAAATTAAAGATTCGCAAATAATTTCTGTAGTTAATACACTTTTAAATGGTGATGCTTCAACAGAAGTTACAAATCTTTTAAGTATATTAATTGAGAATAATCGAGTTTCAGCTTTACCTGAAATTTATCAAGTTTTTCGCGATTTAGTTCTTGAAGATCAAAAGCGTGGTGATGCAATTATTGAATCAGCTTATGCAATGAGTCAGACAGAAAAACAAGACTTTGAAGAATTACTATCTAAAAAGTTTGGTAAAAAAATTACTGCAACAGTGGTAATTAATCCCGAATTATTGGCTGGAATCAAAGTTACTATCAATGATAAAGTTATTGATGGGTCCGTTAAGGGTAGACTAAGTGATTTATCTACTCAACTTACTAAATAAAAATAGGAGCGATTCATGCAATTAAATCCTTCTGAAATTAGTGATATTATTAAATCAAAGATCGACGGCACTCAAAATAGTAGTGACTATCGCAGTAAAGGTACAGTAGTATCAGTTACTGATGGTATTGTTCGTATCTATGGTTTATCAGAAGTTATGCAAGGGGAAATGATTTTATTCCCAGGAAATGTTTATGGTATGGCAATGAACTTGGAGCGCGACTCTGTCGGCGCTGTAGTTCTT
>Ga0214919_10004409_pt1 | contig 20610 bp, 20 predicted proteins | sample LL1503_MetaG_FD_177994 | JGI IMG/M metagenome (GOLD analysis project Ga0214919, IMG submission 177994) | Freshwater microbial communities from Lake Lanier, Atlanta, Georgia, United States - LL-1503 | ecosystem: Environmental > Aquatic > Freshwater > Lake | place: USA: Georgia | collected... | reverse complement strand
ACGCACTCGTTACGCGGGCCAAGAGTAAGGGTGAGCTCCTGGCTCATCTTAAAAAGCGCGGCATTGAAGATGACATCGCCAATGCAACTATCTTTCGCCTGCAAGAGGCTGGGCTAATCAATGATGGCGAGTTTGCAAAGGCCTGGACACAGTCGCGCCACAACTCCAAAAAGCTATCAAAGCGAATCATCGCTGGCGAACTTCGCACAAGGGGAGTCGATCAAAACTCTATCGATGAGGCACTCGATGAGATCGATGGAGAAGATGAGTATCGAATGGCATTCTCACTTGCGATGAAAAAATATGCAACGATGTCGCGCTTAGAGGCCGATGTTCAGATCCGGCGCATTCAATCGCTTTTGCAGCGAAAAGGTTTTGGCTTCGATATTATTGGTCGAGTTATTCGCGAGCTAGATATTCACTCAGGCGAGCAGCGGTAGCAACTACAGCGGCTGCATGAATACGGCCGGGCTGTCGACCTAAGCGCTCAATCGGTCCGCTAATACTTACAGCGGCGATAACTTTTCCATTAGGAGCCTTTACCGGTGCAGAGACCGATGCAACACCGGCCTCGCGCTCACCCACGGATTGTGCCCAGCCTCGACGTCGGTCAGCTGCTAATTGAGCGGCGGTAAAGCGAGCATTAGTTAAACCGCGATGAATCTTTTCGCTATCTTCCCAAGCTAATAAAATCTGGGCGGCAGATCCGGCCGACATTGTCAGGGCGCTACCAACCGGCACTGAATCACGAAGACCCGATAAGCGCTCTGCAACTGCGACACAGATACGTTGATCTCCCTGTCGCTTATATAACTGAGCACTCTCACCCGTTGCATCGCGCAGAGCGGCAAGGGCAGGACCAGCCGCGGCTAATAATCGATCCTCACCGGCCGCTGCTCCTAACTCAGCGTTTCGAAGACCGATTGTGAAACGCCCAGATAAATCACGAACCACTAAGCGATGAAACTCAAGGGCCACGGCTAAGCGATGGGCGGTAGGTCGGGCGATTCCGGTTGCGGCAACGAGCTCAGCTAATGAGTGTGGACCGGCCTCAAGTGTGCTTAAAATCGCTACGGCTTTATCTAAGACGCCAACTCCGCTATTCTTTCTGACCATAGGGTGATATTAGCATCCCACTATTTGATATGGCAAGAAAAAGGAGTATGGATCGATGGCTACAACGTTAGCGCAGAAGATCTGGGCCGAGCATGTCGTTCGTGCAGCAAGCGGTGAGCCCGATCTTTTATATGTCGATCTACATTTAATCCACGAAGTGACAAGTCCGCAGGCCTTTGATGGTCTGCGCCTTGCCAATCGCACAGTACGCCGCCCAGATTTAACTATTGCAACTGAAGATCACAACGTTCCAACACTCAACATTGATAAGCCGATCGCCGACCCAGTATCAAAACTGCAGGTAGATACATTGCGTGCTAACTGCGCCGAATTCGGAGTTCGTATTCACTCTCTGGGAGATAAGGACCAAGGCATAGTCCATGTTGTTGGACCTCAGCTGGGCCTTACACAACCCGGTATGACTATTGTCTGTGGAGACTCACACACATCCACACATGGCGCCTTTGGAGCCCTTGCATTTGGAATTGGAACCTCTGAAGTTGAGCATGTATTAGCAACACAGACTCTTCCACTTGCCCGCCCCAAAACGATGGCGATAAATGTTGAGGGCACATTAGCGCCCGGTGTTACATCAAAGGATATTATTCTTGCAATTATCGCCAAGATTGGTACTGGTGGCGGTCAGGGCTATGTCATCGAATATCGAGGTAGCGCAATCCGTGCCCTGTCAATGGAATCTCGGATGACGGTCTGTAATATGTCGATCGAGGCCGGTGCCCGTGCAGGTTTAATTGCACCAGATCAAAGAACCTTTGATTATATTGCCGGCAAGCCACATGCACCCGAGGACTTTGATGCCGCCGTTGCATATTGGAAAACGCTCTTTAGCGACAAGGATGCAAAATTTGACGTTGAAGTTGACCTCAATGCCGATGATCTAGAGCCATTTGTCACATGGGGCACAAACCCTGCCCAGGGTGCATCCCTTAATTCAAATGTCCCAAATCCTGCCGATATCAAAGATGACGAGGCGCGAGGGGCTGCCGAGCGGGCATTGGTCTATATGGGTCTTACCGCCGGTACACCCCTTAAAAAGATAGCCATTGACACTGTTTTCTTGGGCTCGTGCACAAATGGCCGTATCGAAGATTTACGTGCAGCCGCTGAAGTTGTTAAGGGTAAGAAAATCGCATCAACGCTTCGCATGTTAGTTGTGCCGGGATCGGCGCGTGTGCGTTTAGAGGCAGAGGCCGAAGGCTTAGATAAAGTCTTTATCGACGCGGGGGCTGAATGGAGAAATGCTGGATGCTCTATGTGTCTTGGCATGAACCCAGATCAATTAGCTGTCGGAGAGCGCTCCGCGTCGACATCGAATAGAAACTTTGAGGGCCGCCAAGGAAAAGGTGGACGCACTCACTTGGTAAGTCCATTAGTTGCAGCCGCTACTGCTTTGCGTGGCACACTTTCATCACCGGCAGATTTGTAAAGGTGGGCAATCGCAATGGAGAAATTTGTTAAGCACACCGGAAGCGCCCTTCCACTTCGTCGCAGCAATGTCGATACTGATCAGATTATTCCAGCCGTATATTTAAAGCGCGTTACACGTAGTGGCTTTGAAGATGGATTATTTGCAGCCTGGCGCAGCGACCCCGAGTTTGTCTTAAATAAGAGTGAATACTCATCAGCAACGATTTTAGTTGCCGGTGTGGATTTCGGTACCGGCTCATCGCGCGAGCATGCAGTCTGGGCCCTTCAAAACTATGGCTTCAAAGTAGTTATCTCCAGCCGCTTTGCCGATATTTTCCGTGGTAACTCCTTAAAGGGCGGGCTGCTCACTGTTATTTTAGAGCAGAGTGATGTGGAGGCTATGTGGCTTGCTATAGAGGCCGATCCTACGACGCAGATCACCGTTGATTTAGAGAGCCGTAGCGTTTCATACAATGCCATCACGCTCGGATTTGTTATCGATGATTACACCCGCTGGCGTTTAATGGAGGGGTTGGATGACATCGGATTAACCGTTAAAAACAGCGCTTCTATCGATACTTTTGAGAAATCTCGCGCGGGATATAAGCCTGCAACACTTCCTATACGGGGATAAATAGGCGTAAATCACTGCTTTTTTCGTAGGGTGAGCGTGAATCTGTAGAACTCTCAAGTGGGAATTGAGGGTTTTCTATGCGTAAAACAGTGGTTTTCACTCCATAGTAAAAAAATATATATTGCGACACGCCTGCTTTAATAGGGCTATCACCCCTTATATGCGCGTAAGTTTATGAACACGTTAAGCAGTTGCTTAACATTTACGCGTAAATAAGGGGATTTCAATGAATAAGGCCCAATTCATTGCGGCGTTGGCACCACACTTCAACGACAGCAAGAAGGAAGCAGCTCACGCTGTAGATATCGTTTTTGACACAATCGTTCGCAACCTGCACAAGGGCGAAGATGTAATGATCAACGATTTCGGTAAGTTCAAGAAGGTTGATCGCAAGGCACGTATGGGACGTAACCCATTTACTGGTGAGACAATCAAGATCAAGGCTTCAAAGAAGGCTCGCTTCTTGCCTGCAAAGGGTTTGAAGGATGTCATCTCAGGTGCGCGCAAACTCGGACCTGCACCAAAGCCAGAACCAAAGCCAGTTGTTAAGGCAAAGCCAGTAGCCAAGAAGGCCGCTAAGAAAGCTCCAGCTAAGAAGAAGGTTGCAGCTAAGAAGAAGGTTGCCAAGAAGGCTCCAGCTAAGAAGAAGGTTGCCAAGAAGGCTAAGAAGAAGTAATTCTTTTTAACTCTTTTTTAAGAGACGGGGTCAGCTAAGGCTGGCCCCGTTTTCTTATGCCAGGCACTAATATTGAGCCTATGAGGGAGTACAAGATTTCTTATGCTCCGCCAACGGGCAAACCATTGGGAACAAATCGTACTTTTCAGATCTGCACAACGATTGTTATTCCGATTCTAAACTTAGTCGCAAAAAAACGATGGCGCGGGGCAAGTAACATCCCTATGACTGGGCGGGTCATCGTTGCCAGTAACCACATCTCCTATCTCGATGTCCTGTTCCTCACCCACTTTCTCTATCGCAACGGCCGAGCACCACGCTATATCGGCAAAGAGGGCGTCTTTAAAACTCCAGTAATTGGAAGGATTCTCTTAGCTGCAGGCCAAGTTCCAGTGGCTCGGGAGAGTAAAGATGCGGCCAAGGCACTTGAGCATGCAGTGAAATTACTACAAGCCGGTCACTGTTTAGGGGTCTACCCAGAGGGCACACTTACGCGCGACCCAGCTGGCTGGCCAATGGTTGCAAAGACCGGCCTTGCCCGCCTTGCGATTATGACGCACTCCCCGGTGATCCCAATTGCGCAATGGGGTTCACACATTGTGATGCCAACGTATGAAAAGAAAATTAAACTCTTTCCTCGAACTCCCATCAATATCTTAGTTGGTGCTCCACTTGATTTATCCCGCTGGTATGATCGCGAGGATGATCCAGAGGCATTGGTCGAGGCAACAGCCTTTGTGATGCGTGCAATTACCGATCTACTCGAAGAGCTGCGCGGTGAAAAACGCCCTATAGAAATATTTGATCCCCATACTTCAGATTTACCCCGAACCGGAAACTTTAAGAAGAAGCGATGAGCAAGATTACCGTATTTGGTTCAGGTCAATGGGGAAGCACCATGGCCCAGGTTTTATCCGATGCCGGAAATCACGTTCTTATGTGGGGCCGAAATCAAAGCGTAGTCGATGAGATTAATCAGAGCCACACTAATTCACGCTATCTCGATAGCAATTCTTTGCCTAACGGCGTTAATGCAACAACTGATTTAGCTCAGGCATTTGATTACTCGTCTATTTACGTGCTTGCAATTCCTGCTCAAACTCTGCGAGAAAATCTGCACGTCTGGAAGGCCTATGCCCCAGCAAACGCTCTATATATAAGCACTTTAAAGGGCATTGAAGCATCGACTCAAAAGCGCATGTCCCAGATTATTGAAGAGGTTTTGCAAACTGATAATGTGGCGATTATTACTGGGCCAAATTTGGCTAACGAGTTAATTCTGCGCCAGCCAGCTGGCGCAGTTGTCGCAGCTCATACCACTATCGTTGCAGAAAAAGTACTGAAATTATTTGCAACACCTTACTATCGCGTCTATACATCGACCGATATTTTGGGCTGCGAATTCGCTGGTGCGATTAAATCTGTTATTGCATTAGCTGTTGGTATGTCGATCGGAATGGGCTTTGGCGAAAATACTCAGGCCATGGTTATCACTCGAGGCCTCAATGAAGTGGCACGGCTATCGGCGGCCCATGGGGCCGACCCGCTCACTGCTGCAGGTCTAGCCGGTATGGGTGATCTCGTTGCCAGTTGTGGATCCCCACTGTCGCGAAATCGAACATTCGGTGAAGTGTTGGGGCGCTCGGGATCTATGGCAGTAGCGCGCGAACAAGTGGCCAAGACCGTTGAGGGCGTAGCCTCATCTAGTGCAGTCCTTGCAATCGCCCGTAGCGTTGGTATCGAGGTCCCAGTCATTGAGGCCGTAGCCGATGTATGTGCAGGCACCATAACTCCTATGCATGCCTTTGATCGCTTAATGGAGATTACAACTCGCGGAGAGAACTTCATCAAATGAGTAAGAAAACCGTTGCCATTATCTGCGGAGGCCGCAGCAGTGAACACGAAATCTCATGTCTTTCAGCTGGTGGAGTTCTGGCTGGTTTAGATAGATCTCTCTATGACTCAGTTTTAATTGGAATAACTAAGACTGGCAACTGGGTGTTACTGCCCAATGACTATCCACTGGCAATCATTAACGGGGCGCTACCAACCGTTGATGAGAGGGCGACACCGCTTGTAGCTGATGTGCATGGCTTTGCAGTCAATGGAAAAGCGCTGCACATAGATGTCGTCTTTCCAGCACTGCACGGCCCATTTGGTGAAGATGGCACGATTCAAGGCTTTTTTGAAATCGCAAATATCGCATACGTTGGTAGTGGTGTGATGGCATCGGCTGCTGCGATGGATAAATCTTTTTCAAAGACAATCTTTGCCGCCGCCGGTATGGCCGTAGCACCTGGAATTGTTGTAACGGGCGAAAACTGGAAGGCAATGATTACAGATATTTCATATCCAGTATTTGTTAAACCCGCCCGCGGCGGCTCTAGTCGCGGCACACATAAAGTTAAATCTGGCGCTGGCCTAGAAGCAGCGCTCAAGGATGCCTTTACTTTTGATCGCAAAGTGATGATCGAGAGCGCAGTCGTAGGGCGAGAGATTGAATGCGCCGTACTTGAATCTAATGGTTCTGTGCAGGCATCAGTTGTTGGTGAAATCATCATCGATAGTAGATTTGAATTCTATGATTTTGAGGCAAAGTATTTAGATAACGCCACTACCGTCAAGGTTCCAGCCGATATACCAGCAGCTGCAAGTGAGCAGATCCGAGTCAGCGCAGTAGCTGCATTTAAAGCCTTGGGGTGTAGCGGGCTTGCTCGTGTTGATTTCTTCTACACCGATAAGGGTGAGGTCGTAATAAATGAGATTAACACTATGCCAGGTTTCACTGGGACTTCGATGTATCCAAAGCTCATGGCAGCAACGGACGTCAGATACTCCGCACTAATAAATGCTTTAATCTCAACGGCACTAGCCCGAACTAACGGCGTTCTTGGTAATTAAGAGAAATTACTGGGGAGGAATTCGGGTATTGTTAAATGAAATGCACTATTATAACAATACATTAAAGAGAAGAGATAGTGAATGAAGGAATTTAAGAGTAGCGAATTACAAATCACTATTTTGGAATCGAATGAAGAGCTTGGAAAAAGAGCAGCTCGGGATTTTGCAATAGCTACCCAGAATGCCCTGCAAGATAAGAGTGAGATTGCCATAATTCTTGCAAGCGGAAATTCACAACTCTCTTTCGTGAATGCCCTTTACGGACACACTGATATTGAATGGTCCAGGATCAATGTCTTTCACATGGATGAGTATCTAGGAATTGACGCGAATCATCCATCCAGTTTTATTCGTTGGATGCATGAAAAAATTGAACTTAAGTTACAACCAAAAGCTTTTTTTGGAATTCGGGGCGATGTGCCAGTCGTTGAGGAGATTGCTCGATACACCGATTTAATTCTAAAACATAAACCATCGATATGTGTGATGGGAATTGGCGAAAATGGACATTTAGCTTTCAATGATCCACCTGCTGATTTCTCTACTCAAGAGATAATCAAGATTGTAGAGCTTGATGACATTAAGTGTCGGATGCAACAAGTTAATGAAGGTCACTTCGCCTCACTAGCTGATATGCCACTACAGGCGCTGACGCTAACTGTCCGGACACTTCTAGAACCAGAGACAGTATTGGTGTTGACTCCCGAACCGCGAAAGGCACAGGCTGTAAAGGAGGCCCTGGAAGGCCCGCTAACGCCAAATTGTCCGGCATCAATTCTAAGGACATCCCCCAATGCCCATCTATATCTGGATCAAGACTCGTCAGCTCTTTTAACGCTCTGATTGCAATCAAGTGAAAATTATTGGAGTTTTACTTGCTCAGCTCTGAATCTGCAATAGAGAATGCTCCAATCTTGAGTTTCGAGATTGTTAATGCAGTTAGGAGCCGCGAGTTACAAATAAGCGGGGCAAGGTCAGAGGATTTTTCTGACTTTACTGGTGAAATTCATGCATCGGGGAGCGACTACTTATTTGTTGGCAAGTTAAGTTCAATAAATGCGAGTGCACTGCGCAAACATCTCCCATGGCTCAACCCTAAAGCGATTGGACTAAACCTTTCAGCCGGTGTTGGAGATCGACTTGGATTGGCAACTTCGGGACATGCCCGAGCCTTTTCTAAATACGGCCAAGGAGTGTTGCCTATTTTCGCGCAGCAATCAGCTAGAGAGATGCACAGGCTATATCGAACTCCGCAAGAGGTGATGGACGATGTCACTTTTGGCTTGGTTGAATCATCATGGCAGGGTCAAATTGGCTCCGATGCTGACCACCTTAAATCTATTGAAGATATTGACTCGTGCCTGGCAGCTGGATTTTCTATGTTCACACTTGACCCTGGCGATTCTGTCGTACGAGTGCCCACTAATTTTGATGGCAAGTTGGGCCATTTGCCGTGGGGAGAACTTGAAGATAGCGAAGCATCGATGCTTGGTAGATATGTAGACAAACAATTTATTTTAGAGGAGAGTTCGCTGTCTTTTACTGATGAACAAATAAGACGAGCGGCATTTAAATATAGTGCTGCAGTAGCCTCAGTAGTATCGATGTATCGGCATTTAATGCTGAAGGCAACACATGAAGTTGAAGTTGAAATTGCAATAGATGAGACTAGTGAAGTTACCACGCCAGGAGAGCATATTTTTATTGCAACAGAGCTCAAGCGTTTAGGCGTAAAATGGGTTAGTTTTGCACCTCGTTATATTGATGGCTTTGAAAAAGCTATCGAATTCAAGGGCAGTATCAAGCAACTAGCAGAAAATCTCAAAGGCCATTTCGCAATTGCGCAGGCCTTGGGTCCTTATAAATTGAGCATTCATACTGGTTCTGACAAATTTAGTATCTATTCTTTGGCAAATGAAGTGTGCAAAGGTCTACTGCATTTAAAGACTTCTGGAACCAGCTATTTAGAGGCATTGTCAGTTTGTGCTCAGCATGCTCCTGAGCTCTTTCGGGAAATCTATCAAAGCAGTTACGACTCCTATGCAAAATCTCGCTCCTCATATCAAGTTTCAGCAGATTTGAATAGTGCTCCCTTAATAGGAAACTTACGGGACGATGACTTGAAAGAACTACTTATATTAGAGGGTACTCGCCAAATTCTTCATGTCGGTTACGGTGCAGCTTTGACACTGCAAGATAGCACCGGAGATTTTGTGCTGCGCAATGCGCTGCAATCTTGTCTTATCGAGAATAAACAAGATTATGATCAGGCTATAGAGCACCACATTGGAAGGCATCTATCACTACTAAATAAGTCCACATGAGCCTTTGACAATGAGTAATTAAAATTGAATTAAATCGCTTATTTGGTATCCACTGACCTAGCCTGACTGACCATTTGCGTAGGATTCACATATCTAAGTGCCACAATCAAAATAAAGAGTGTTGTAAGCATGTAGAACACGGCCATTGCACTAATTGCTTGGTAAGGGCGAATTCCAGAGGCAAAAACCGCATAATAAAGTGCTACGACAAGCGTATTGCTACCTGGACCAGAAACTAGATATGTAAGCTCGAAAAGTGCAACTGTTTGGACAAGGACAAGAAGTGCCGCAGCTAAAAGTCCTGGAATAATTAGGGGAGTGAGTATCTTTATAAATATTTGCCTAGTCGTAGCTCCACACATTCGGGCAGCTGCCTCGATTTTTGGGTCAATTTGTTCGATAAATGGAGAGAGTACCAAAATAACAAATGGAATTGCCGGCACGGTATTTGCAACAATCACACCAGTTAATGTTCCACCCAGATTTAAGCGGTAGATAAAAGTTGCTAGTGGAATTCCATAGGTTATTGGAGGCAACATGATTGGAAGTAAAAAACTCAACATGAGAAGCTTTTTCCCAGGGAAGTCGCGGCGCGCAAGCACATAAGCTGCGGGTGTTCCCACTAAAATTGAAATTAAAACAACGGCTAGTGCTACTTGTAATGTAACTCTAAGAAGATTGGGAACCTGATAGTCATGCCAGGCGGTTGTATAAAATTTCATCGTCCATCCTGATGGTAACCAACCATCAAACCATTCGGTACCGAAGGAGCTTACGACTACTGTTCCGATGACTCCGAGAAGGTTAATAAAAAAGAAGGCTACCGAAGCCCAAATTACCCACCCAAATGGCGATTTTACAAATATTTTTCTGGAAACTGAATTTGAAACCTCAGTTGTATCCTGAATAGTCATTAGCCTTTGCCGCCTGAAGTACTTCCACTGTAGAGGCGAGATCGCATGATCAATACAATTGCAACTACTGCAAGTTCTAATACACCAGTAATTACCGAAATTGCAGATGCCATTGAATAATCGTACTTACTAGAGATAGCCTGGGCAGCTGCAACTGCCAGAACATGCGAATCTCCTGCTGGATTTCCAAGCAAATTAGCAGATGGAAAAACCGAGAATGCGAGCACAAAATTTAAACAAAATGTGATCGCCAATCCAGGGGTCAATAAAGGAAAAGTAATGTATCTAAATCTCTGCCAAGGTGTTGCACCCAACGTGCTTGCAGCCTCTTCCATTTTGGGATTGATCCCCGATATGTATGAGAGAGTTAGCAAAAAAGCAAAAGGAAAGCCAGTTATTAGTAGTGAAATCATAACGCCCCAAAAATTATGGAGTAATTGGAGAGGCTGACTAATTATTCCTGTGGCTAACAAAGTTCGATTTAACCATCCGTTGGGGGCTAGATATGCCGATAATCCTTCAGCGATGAGGACGGTTCCTAGGCTCATTGGAATAACAAGTAGTGTGTTAATTGTGCGTTTACCGCGGACTCTGTGCCTCAGTCGTACAGCCAAAGGTATGGCTGCAAAAACATTTATCACTGAAACAGGTAGAGCGATTCTGAAAGTGTTCCAAATTGAATCACGCATGTAGGGATCGCCAAAAAAACTTCGGTAGTTTCCCAGAGCTCCAGACTTATCCATAGGATGAAAAGATAGATAAGTGCCATAAATGGTTGGGTAGATAAAGAAAGTAAGCATCGCCAAAAATGCTGGAATCACTAAGAAAAGAAGTCGATCAATGCCATGCTCTGCAAGCCATGACTTTAAATTTAAAGAGCTTTTGCTTGCATCAATTGCAGACATTTGGTTAATTATTACTTTCCGGATACACCATTACACGTTCTGGACGAACTGTCAGATTCGTTTTCTCGCCAATTTCTAATCTAATTGGTGTACGAACATAAATAACGAATCCCTGCACAGTGGATACTTCTACAGCAAAGTCTTTGCCTTGGTATTCAATGGTCTTTACGGTACATGCAATATTATTTTTCGAGGATTTTTCAATTAATAAATCTTCAGGTCGAATAGCTACTAAAACTTTACCTACTGTAGCACCCGAAAAAATACCCGAGGCTGTTAGATCAATTCCTGAAGATGTTAGTGAATACTTATTGGTAGATCCTCCTGCGAGTAACTCCATAGAAATTAAGTTTCGGTACCCCATAAAATCGGCGACAAAACTATTTATTGGGTTCATGTAAACATCTTCAGGAGTTCCTATTTGCTGAACTTTGCCATCGTGAAGAACCACTAGGCGATCTGCAAGTGAGAGCGCCTCTTCTTGATCGTGGGTCACATAAACGGTAGTGAGTCCTAATTCGTGGTGCAAACGCTTAATTTCACTGCGCATCTCGTGTCGTAGTTTTGCATCTAAATTTGAAAGTGGCTCATCCATCAAAACGACTTGAGGCTCAATTACGATGGCGCGAGCGATTGCAACGCGCTGCTGTTGTCCTCCCGAGAGCTGATTCGGGTGCTTATCGGCATGTAAGGACAATTGGACAAGATCGATGGCAGCATTAACGCGGCGCTCAATCTCAGGCTTAGGAGTCTTTTTAATCTTTAGTCCAAATCCGATATTTTGGCGCACAGTTAAATGTGGGAAAAGGGCATAGTTCTGAAAGACCATTCCAAAATCGCGGCGCTCAGGCGGTAGCGTGTCGATACGTCGCCCATCAAGGTAGATGGAGCCAGCAGTTAAAGGCAATAGTCCGGCCAAACAGTTCAAAGCGGTGGATTTACCGCAGCCAGATGGACCCAGGAGGGCAACAAACTCTCCATTGCCGATCGTTAAGGATAAATTGGAAAGTGCCACGGACTTGCCAAAGGCCCGTGACACTCCCTTCAAGTGCAGTTCGTTAAAGCGTTGCTTAGACAAGTAGTGAAACCTTCTTACTTTAGTTTGGCTCCGCCGATTTCTTTATCCCATTTGTCAAACATTGCACCTAGCGTCTTACCTGGCAACTGTGGAAGAGCAGGATATTTCGCAAGTAGTGCATCGTACTCAGGGCGGCCGTAAATTCGAAGTACTTTACGGCTAGCTGCAGGTGCCATTGCGGGCGTAATTCCTGAAATCGCTGGACCCGGATACATATAGCCATCATCGTAGGCATAAGCCTGTTGAGAAGGTGTCAAGATCCACTTCATCAAATCTAGAGCCACGGCGAGTTTGTCGGCTGCTATTCCCTTTGGAATTGCTAGATAGGTTGCATCCATCATCCATGTTGTGTTCTCGAATGCGACCACCTTTGATTCCTTTGGAACAGTTCCGATGGCACGGACGTTTACATCCCAACCGGCAGAGCTAGGTACGAGTTTCTTTGTTCCAGCTGCAAGCTCACGCATGCTCTTGCCTGTACCAGTTGTGTAGTAAGGAATATATTTACCAAGATCCTTTAGATACGCCCAGGTCTTATCCCAGCCGTTAATCGGATCTTGTGGATCCTTATCTCCAAGGATGTAAGGCAATCCCTGAACAAATGCTCGACCAGGGCCTGAGTTTGATGGGCGACCGTAGGTAAATCCATCTGGATTGGCCTTGACCCAATCAAGCAAAGCTGCAGGCGTTGTTGGTGGCTTTGCAACCGACTTCGGAAGGTACTGAAGAAGTGGACCGTAGTTTCCAAAGTCAGTAACAATTGCGAAGCTTTGAGCTTGGTCCCACATTAATTTTGCACCGGGTAGATAACGGGCAACGCTGGCACCAAGTTGGAAGTTATAATCTGGGAATATTTTGGTAAGAAGTCCCTGCTCGATTGAAGGGGCAAGTGCATCATTTCCGGTTAGCAAAAGATCAATTTGCAGCTTTCCGGCAGCTTCCTGAGCCTTCAACTTTCCTGCGACCTCTGTTGCATCGCCAGTCTCAAAATTTACTTTAGCAAGGCGCTTAGGAAAGTGCTTCATATAATTTTCAACCATTGGTTGAACAATCTGTAAATCGCCAGCCACGTCAACAATATTGAGGGTTACTGGGGAGGAGGGCATTTTTAGCGCGGCACCAACTGGGTTGGCCTGCTTAAAATTCGCGATCGCTGGGCTAGCAATGGCAATAGTGCTTACCAAGGCAATACAAGTAAGGCCGGCAAATAATTTACTACGTTTCTTAAACATTAACGACTCCTATTCTCAGTAAAACCGGGATGGGTTTTTATCGGCTTTTGGCTACTTTGCCGCTGGCTTATGTGCATTCGAACTATAGTCAATCAATTAAAAAAAACATAGGTTAGCTCGAAATTTGCAGGGGAGTTATCAATACTCTCGAATTCAACCTGCGCGGATAGGTGCTCTCTTAATAGGAGGGGTGGGCTAGAGGTGAGAAAAGTAGGCTCTGTTATCACTTGGGGATGCAGATTCTTAGGCGATTCGACGCCCTTGATCGATGATCACGGCCTGGCGCATGAGCTCTTCATCATGGGCCTGGGTCGCACGGCGGATGCGACTAATCCGGGAGTGTTGATCGAGCTCTAGGTGGGTGTATTCATCGACGGGCTGGCGGTGTGTGTGAAAGTAATGGGTGATATTCCAAAGATTCATGTCCATAGATTGGCCCAGCCATGTGAAGGCATTGGTAACTGAAGGTGAATAGATGATTTCTTTTTAGGGAAGTCTTAAGGTGTAAGTCCACTCTCATTGGCTAATGAGTGTTTATGAATTGGGTTTGTACCGTGAGAAAGCGGTTCACCTGTACCGCCAGTTAAATCAGCGATTATCTCTGCAGCAATTGATATTGCTGTCTCCTCCGGGGTTCGTGGTCCGATATCTAAACCAATGGGAGAGCGAAGTCGCGATAATTCGCTCTCACTCATGCCAATTTCACGAAGACGCTTTAAACGATTCTCATGAGTGCGCCGACTGCCCATTGCCCCGATATAGCGGGCTTTGCTGCGAAGGGCGATCTCTAAGACTGGAACATCAAACTTAGGATCATGGGTTAAGACGCAGATGACCGTTCGTTCATCGACATCGACCTTTGCAAGATAGCGATGGGGCCAATCAACGATTACCTCATCAGCATCTGGAAATCTCTTCTTCGTTGTAAAAAGCTCACGCGCATCACAGACTGTCACGTGGTAGCCCAGAAACTTTCCGACTCGGACTACGGCGCTAGCAAAATCAATTGCACCAAAGACAATCATGTGCGGTGCTGGGGCATAGGACTCAATAAAGATTGCGACCTCATCCTGCATCCGCTCACCATCTGGGCCAAGCATTAAGGTGCGAGTGTGACCAAGATCGAGAAAGCCTCTCCCATCTTCACTGACAGAAAAATCTAAACCACCTGAACCAAGTGATCCGTATGACTGATCTGCATCAAAGATCATTCGCGCACCCATATGTGCAGCTCCACTGATTAACGTTGCGATTGCAATGCCTCGGTGCTCCTTAATAGCAGATGCAATTTGATGAAACTTTGGAAAATTTTTCTTATCGATAATCTGGATAAAGAGTTCAATAGTTCCCCCACATGTGAGACCAACGGCAAAGGCGTTTTCATCGCTGACGCCGTAGGTCACACTCATGGGCTGACCAGTCTGCAAAACCTCTAAGGCAGCTTCGTGGATTGCACCCTCTACGCAGCCACCGGAAACACTGCCAATTACTTCACCGGCAAGTGAGACTGCCATCGCCGCACCTACGGGGCGCGGTGCAGATGACCAGGTTCTAGTTACAGTTGCTACTGCAAAGGCACTCCCGCTTTCATACCACGGTGTGATCTGGTCAATAATCTCGCGCATATGTGTGAGTCTAGCAATGCAGGCTTTTAAACTGGCAAGAAAGGATGAATCAATAATGATTGTTGGACTCATCCTTGCTGCAGGTGAAGGCACCAGAATGGGGCAACCAAAGGCAACGCTTGAAATAGATGGCGTGCGCTTAATCGATCGTGCCGTTGCAGTTTTTAAGGCCGCTGGGTTAGAGAAGATATTTGTAGTTTTAGGGGCTTGGGTTGGCGAAGTCGATGGAGCTACTGTTATTGACAATAAAGAATGGTCACGTGGCATGGCAAGTTCATTACACGCAGGTCTCACTTACATCAGTAATGTGGCCGAAATCGAAAGCGTAGTTATCTCACTCGTTGATCTACCTGGACTCACGAGTGAGGCGATAAAAGTTATTGCAGGCACTAAACGCGATTTAGTTGTAGCAACCTATAACGATGTGATTGGCCATCCTATGAAATTTGCACGATCACATTGGGCGGGCATTATGAAGATGGCCCATGGCGACACTGGGGCTCGAGATTACTTAAAAGCCCGCTCCGACATCCATTATCTGAGATTAGATGATTTAGCACAGGGGCTGGATGTCGATACTCCCGCCGATTTGCAGAAATATTTGAACTCTGAATGAATGAGCTATGAGTTCTTTAGTTGATACATATGGCCGCGCCCATCGCGACTTACGTGTCTCACTCACCGATCGCTGCTCACTTCGCTGCACCTATTGCATGCCTCATGATTTTAACGCGTGGCTGCCAAGTGAGGATTTATTAACAACTGACGAGCTCATTGCATTTATCGAAGCTGCAGTCTCACAAGGCATCAATGAGATCCGTTTAACTGGGGGAGAGCCGCTGCTGCGTCCAGATATCGTTGAAATCGTTGCACGGATTAATGGGATTTCTAATCCACCTAAACTTTCGATGACTACAAATGGTTTGGCGTTGGCAAAGCTTGCACAACCATTAGTTGATGCGGGTTTGAGCCGAATCAATATCTCTTTAGATACCCTCGATCGTGAGCGTTTTAAAAAGCTAACTTTCAGAGATCGCATTAACGATGTCTTTGCCGGTATTGATGCTGCGCGTGCTGCAGGCTTAAAGCCTCTAAAAATTAACTCAGTGTTAATGCGTGGAGTAAATGATGATGAGTCAATTGCCCTGCTGCGCTGGGCGCTCAAAGAGAGTTTGAATCTGCGCTTTATTGAACAGATGCCATTGGATGCAGGTGGGGCGTGGTCACGCGATCAGATGATTACAGCCGATGAGATTTATGCGCAGTTAAGCAGTGAGTTCACATTGACGCCAGTTGAGGATCGTGGATCATCTCCGGCCGAAGAGTTCTATATCGATGGCGGACCAGCTGTTGTTGGAATCATCGGTAGTGTGACGAGACCATTTTGCGGCGACTGTGATCGTGTGCGCTTAACATCTGATGGGCAGATTCGCGCCTGTCTATTTTCAATGACTGAGACGGATATGCGCGGGATTTTGCGCAACAAAGATTTAACCCCCGATCAAAAGCGGGAGAGTTTAGTCAAGGCCTTTCACTCAACGATTAAAGCTAAACTGCCGGGCCATGGCATCAATGATCCTAGTTTTATTCAACCTACACGTCCTATGTCGGCAATCGGCGGTTAGTGATGAGCGATGAGGTTTTAGGTCTAGATGAGGCCTATTCAGTAAAGACTCCCGATGATAATCGCAGGCTCTATGCCAAGTGGGCGGCAACTTATGAATCATCTTTTGTTGATGCTAAGCAGTATCGCTATCCCAAAGCTATCGCTGAGGTTTTTAACGATGTTCTACCGGCCGTTACTCGAGTGTTAGATATCGGCACGGGTACTGGATTAACTGGAATGTATGTAACTCGCCTTCGTCCAGCCGTGGTTATAGATGGCATGGATATTTCACCTGAGATGTTGGCCCAAGCAAAGCTTAAAACACGCGAGGATGGCAGCGTTGTTTATCGCGCACTCTATGAGCGGGATTTAACAGTGGCCGTTCCCAATGAGAATGCGCCATATGAGGCGCTCTTTAGCTCTGGCACATTTACACATGGGCATTTAGGTCCAGAGTGTTTGCGCAATCTCTTGCCACTGCTTGCCCATGATGGTTGGTTAGTGGTGGGGGTTAACAATGAGCACTTTGAGTCCAAAGGCTTTGCAGGCGAGTTGGAATCACTGGTTGCACTCGGTGCGATCCAAACTCCAGAGATTCTGCGAATCGATGTGTATGAGCCTGGCAGTGTGCACTATGGTGATCAAGCCCGTGTCATTGTCACTCGCGCAATAAATTAAATAACTCCCTTTTTAAATACGATATCGCGCAGTCCAGCCTCATCGAGTTTGGTTAGCTTTTCAATCTCACTTGATTCAATAGCTCCGCAATCTAGGCCTCGCAGGAAATAACGGGCCAGAGTAAGTGCCGTTGCTGGCTCATCCATCGTTCCCGATGTCGCGCTGCTCAGATAGTTGCGCAAGCGAAGTGAGGCGACAGCCAGGCCATCGCGGTAGAAGATCCAGTTAGCGGCGATGCGTGTAGGAAGTTGCGAGCCATGTAGATCCCAGCCTTGATAAATACCGCGCTCTAATGAGCGGCGAACAAGGCGATAGTGATTGTGCATTGCGGCATGGACTTGCGCCGTAGATCCAACGGGCAGAATATTTGTTGAGCCATCTGAGATACGGACCGTTGTGCCGGCAGTTGCAACTTGCAAAACATTCTTTGCATAATCTGCCGCCGGATGATCGAGGCTTTGATAGGCCGATGAGATACCAGCGGCAGCTGAATAATCATACGTACCGTAGTGAAATGCGCTTAGGCGCCCTTTTGCGCGATCTATATATTGGGCTGCAGTTACGCAACCGTTTTCATCCATGATGGCCTGCGTCGTTTCAATCTGTATTTCAAATCTAATTGTGCCAACGTTCAGACCATGGGCTTTTTCAATTACTTCAAGGGCTGAGACCATGACATCTACTTGCTCTGGAAAAGTAACTTTCGGCAGAGTAATGACACAGTTCTCAGGGTATTTTCCATTAGAAATGATGCCGGCAGTAAATTGATCAAGAGTCTTTAACCCGCGCTCACGCGTCACTGCCTCTAGCGCCTTCATACGGATACCAATAAATGCTGTCTTTAAATCATTAAATATATTAAGGGCTGACTTTAAATCTTTCTCCTCCTCAGAATCTCCACGACGGCCATAGCCATCTTCAAAATCGATGCGCAGATCTTCAATGGGTTCAGTTTTAATCTTGTCTTTAATACGATCAAAGATCTCTTCGACTCCAGCAATATCTGCGCCAACGGCAGTTGCTAGAGCTTTAGCTGTGGGTGTGTGCTCTTCCATAGTTTGTAGGGCAGTTGCACCCCACTGCGCCGGAGTTGTGGCAGTTAACTTATCGGCCGGTACATAACATGTGTGAATAGGTTGGCGGCCACCAAAGTCACCGCGGTATTTAGTGGCAAGTAAGTTATCGGCATGTGCCAGAGTTGCATCGGCCTTATCAAAAAAAGATTTATCTAATGCCATCTTAGGCCTTAGCACTTTCTTGTCCCCAGACGCGAAAGCGTCCGAGACCACCATCTGGAAATACATCCAAGCGCACCGCTTCAATAACTTGATCGCACGGGGTAATAAATTTGTGGGGAGTATCTGCCTGTACACCAGTGCGGGGGAGTAAAACAATGGAGCCTGGTGCTTTAAGTAAAGCATCGCCGCTTCCACCTGTAACCATAACTTCGGCTGGGGGATTGCCTTTGAAATGTGTAGTGTCGATTTCTAAGGCGTTAACACTGCCAGGAGCAGATAAGCGCACAACAAAGAAGTCATTGCCGCCGCCGCGCCTGCGTTTATTTTCCCAACCATCGCCCTGGTTTTTAGGATCTCCTGCCTGCAATGTATTTTTAGCAGAAGAATAAAAGTCATCACTTGATCCTAAGAACTCGGCGCCATTATCTAGGGCAGCTAAGTTTTTAGGCCCACAGGCTGCGACCCATGCAGGGTCCGGCACGGGTGTTCCGAAGACACGAAAGCGGGCGATGCCACCGTCGGGGTACATTGTTAAGCGCACATGTGTCCATCGCGCATCACTTGAAATTGCAAATAAGTTTTCACTATCTCCTGCAAGCTCAGATTTTTCCAAAACAGTTGTCCACGTCGTTGCAAGAAGTTCACTAATGGTTGGGATGTGATTAAAGACTGCGGCCTCAACGGAGGCGTGTGGGGGATAGTTACCGGTGAAGTTACCGGTATCGATATTGACGCCTTTGATGATGCCGGCCTGACCTAATCGAATAATCGCAGAGTCATTGCCTGGCTCATTGCGTCGTCGACGAGTCTCCCAGCCGTCATAGATTTGACCTTTGTGACCAAAGGTGTGGGATGCAAACGTGGCACGTCCGGGATTTAAAAGATTTTCTTTCTCGGCAAAGAACTCATCATTTGCATAGACAACTCCGGCACCTGACTGGCGAAGGGCCAGATCTGGCAGTTGCGTGAAATCCATTAATTCTTTCCCCTGATTAAGAATTCGCCGTGTGGTGAATTTATCATGGAACCATCTTTGTAAATTAACTCTCCACGAAGCCACGTTTGTTTAATACGGCCCTGCAGTCTTTTACCTTGATATGGCGTGATCTGGTTCTTATGAAAAAGCTCAGTGGGCTCGACGTTGAACTTTGCCTCGGTATCGAACTCGGCAAAGTCGGCATCCATTCCAACTTTAATTGCGCCCTTGCGTGCCAGCCCAGCTAGCTCTGCAGGCTTTTGCGACATCCACTTAGTTACTTGCCAGAGAGAGACTCCATGGCGCTGTGCCTGCGTCCAAATAATCGATATGCCAAGTTGAAGGGATGAGATTCCACCCCATGCCCCTTGGAAATCACCGATGTCAAAAATCTTTAAATCTTCGGTACATGGTGAGTGATCAGAGACGATTAGATCGATAACACCGCTCTTTAATCCCGCCCATAACTCATCTTGATTACTTTTCTCACGTATAGGTGGACAGCACTTGTACTGCGTTGCACCATCTGCGATCTCCTCAGAGCTCAACGCTAAATAATGTGGACAGGTTTCGGCGCTAATCCGCACACCATCTGATTTTGCCGAACGAATTAATGCCAGTGAATCTCCACTAGAAAGATGTAACACATGCACACGCCCTTTTATGCGACGTGCCTCTTCAATTAACTCTGCAATAGCGACGTTTTCGGCGCCCTTGGGGCGAGATGCTAAAAACTCTGAGTAGGAACGCGATGATGGCTTGGCTGATTTTTGAATAGCAACCGAGTCTTCGGCATGCACAATCATGAGAGCATCAAAGGAGGCCAGCTCATTGAGGGCAGCGGTTAGATCGGGTAGGTCAGAGCCTGGGAACTCATCGACACCTGAGTGCAGAAGAAAACATTTAAAACCAAAGACACCGTGATCATGTAGCGCTTTTAGATCACTGACATTTCCCGGAATCGATCCGCCCCAAAAACCAACATCTACTGAGCATTTTCCAGTTGCCGCAGCTTTTTTAACTGCAAGGGCGTCAATGGAAGTTGTGGGCGGAATACTGTTGAGCGGCATATCGATAACCGTAGTTACGCCACCTGCCGCAGCGGCCTTGGTTGCAGATTCAAAGCCCTCCCACTGAGTGCGCCCTGGTTCGTTAATATGAACATGGGTATCGACAAGGCCTGGAATAAGGGCGCCAGTGATTGTTAAATCCTTTTTAGCGGCCAGAACCTCATCGAAGCCAGCAATTTTGACGATTTGACCATCACTAACGCAGACTG
>Ga0214919_10004408_pt1 | contig 20612 bp, 16 predicted proteins | sample LL1503_MetaG_FD_177994 | JGI IMG/M metagenome (GOLD analysis project Ga0214919, IMG submission 177994) | Freshwater microbial communities from Lake Lanier, Atlanta, Georgia, United States - LL-1503 | ecosystem: Environmental > Aquatic > Freshwater > Lake | place: USA: Georgia | collected... | reverse complement strand
AGCCTACTATAAAATTACCTCTAATCATTTTTAAAAACCCTCCCTAAAATCGGGAGGGTTTTTTTGATTTATAGTAGGCTTTAAAAATATAAGCCTTGTCGTTTATTTTTATTTCTTCTTCTTTTTCTTGCCTTTCTTTTCTTCCTCTAGTACTTTAATACGCATATTTTTAAATCTTAGTACATCACCATGGCCGAGAAAACCAATATGACCAGTAGTTCTCAATAAACCAGGATGTTCTTTATGATCCATGGTGCCATTTTTAGAGGCTTCTGCATAATCACCCTCTAAGATGACGGTGCCATTTAAGGTAACTTTAATTTCTGTTCCTTTTACCATAATTTCTTCCTGATTCCACTCACCAGTAGGCTTTAAAAAACCTCTTTTTGCAGGTATCACTCCATATACTGAACCATGGTATTGATAAGGCTGAAGGGCTTTGTATTTATCGGCTTCATTATCTAATACTTGAATTTCCATTCCCACATAGGCCGCATCTCCTTCTAAGGGAGCATGCACGCCAATGCCATTATTTGCACCTGGTGTTAATTGAAAATCGAATCTATAAATAAAATCAGCAAATTCTTCTTTTGTATATAAATTACCACCACTTCCTTTGTCAGGATTTACTACCACAGCCCCCTCTTCAACTAAATAGCCTGAGGTATTACCTGTCCAGCTATCCAAATTAGTTCCATCAAATAATGAAATAAAACCTTCATTTTTTTCTTCTTCTGTTAAACTTACAATTTCATCAGATGGAATTTCTCTAATATAAATATTTCGATAGGCTACATAAGTGCCATGGGCTTGTAATTCAATTTGTTCTTTAGGAAAAATTGGTAATTTACGATCCCAAAAATTTTCAAGGGGTACATTATCAGTAACTAGCACTCCATTTAAATATACAGTTACCTGAGCACCCTTCATAATAATATGAAAATTATTCCAATCTCCAATTTTATTATCGGCCACTACTAGAGGCTTGCTTTGATTTTTTATATTGTTGTATAATCCACCAGAACCCACTTGTGCACCTACTTCTCTTCTACTAGTATCCCAAATTTGCACTTGAGGGCTACCTCTTAAATAAATTCCTGCATCACCTTTCTCAGTAATTTTCCAATCTACATACATTTCAAAATCGGCATATTTTTTTTCTGTAGCTAGATTATCACCATGTCCTGTAAATACTAAAAGACCATCTTTGACAATCCAATCATTTTTCATTTTATCATTGGCTTTTTGTTCTGCTGCTTTTAAAGCAGAGTCGCTCATTTTAGCCCTAGCAATAGGGTTCATGACCAATCCCTTCCATCCTGTTAAATCTTTACCATTAAATAAGCTAACAAATCCATTATCATAAGGTAAGTTAATTAAGTGATCTGTGAGTTTAGATACTAATACGGCACTATCTATACCATGAATAAGAGTTATTGCTTTTTCCAAGCTAGCTCTTACTTCTGGACCTCTAATATTTTTATCAGCTAAGGCTAAACGTGCTAATATTAAAGCAGCATCTTGATTAATACTTTCATCATTCAACGATTTACTCACCAGCATAAAACTTGCAAAACCTGGAATAAAAGAGGCTTCATGTAGTACATTTCTTTTTTCTAATCGGGTGGTTGCCTTTTCTATTCTGTCTTGTAACATTAATAATTTTTGAGCATCGGTTTTTGCAACTTGCTTTTCAGCACTTCCTATTTTAATTTCTGGTAATATAGTATTAACATTGTCTAAGGCTGCTTGTATATGTTTTGCATTTTCACTAGTAGCGGATTTTAATCCCTTGCTTAATGCTTGCTTAGCCAAAGGAGTATGAATACTTGCTAAAGCCCTTGCTGCATTGCCTCCAAAGGTTTCATTTTTTAATAAACTGCTGAGAAGTTTTACGGCAGCATCATCACCTAGTAAGCCTAATTGTTTAATGATAAATTCACGTGCATAAAAAGTTTTAGCGGACCCATACACAGCTACTAAATTTTGAGCAACTTGTTGTTTTAGGGCAGCATTTAAAGTAGCATCATTTATGTAAGCGTTTAAAGCATAGGTTGGTTTTAATCTTAGTGAATCATTATCTAGTAAGTGTACTAATTTTGTCCACTCACTCTTTCCCCAAATATGCATTGAAGTAATAGCAGTCTCGGTGTCCGATGGTCGTTGATAAGGGAAACTATTGATGGTATTTTTTACTGAACCTACTTGTGCAATTAGCTGTATGGCAGAGATCAAGAAGATTAGTAAATAAGAAATTTTATTTTTCATTGAAATTATTTTTTGAATGATTAAATGGTCCAAGGAGAACGCATCGCTGGGTTAATTAATCTGTTTGCCTCTTCATCATTAATAAATTCTTGGGTAGTTGGATTAAACTTTAAGTTTCTTCCTAGTTGTAATGCAATTTTTCCCATATTTATAATAGTGCAAGATCTAAAACCATTAGATTCATTGAGCGCAAATGGCGTTCTTTCTCTTACAGATTCTAAAAAATTTGTAACCTGAGGTGCTGGATCTGGCATCATGGCTAATTTTTCTTTTAAATTTGGAATATCCGATTTAAAGCCTGCAAAAAGTTTGCCTTTTGGCCCCTCAATATAGGCTGCACCTGGATCCTTGGCTTCTCCATCTAAAATAATCTTACAACCATCTTCATAAGTGAAAGTTAATTTTCTAAATGTACCACAAGCATCAGGATGTTGTTGTTCTGCATCTACTTCAACAGAAATAGGACTTGTTTCATCTTTATCTAAAAAATATTGAATAGGATCGATATAATGTTGTCCCATATCCCCAAGACCACCACCATCATAATCCCAATAGCCTCTAAATGTTTGGTGTACTCTATGTGCATTATAAGGTTTAAAAGGGGCAGGGCCTAGCCATCTTTCATAATCTAATTCTTCAGGCACCGGTTGAGCTTCTAATTTTGTTTTTCCTACCCAATAAAATTTCCAATCAAATCCGGTTGTTTTACTCACAGTTACTGTCAAAGGCCAACCTAATAAACCAGATTCAACTAATTTTTTAATGGGCTTTACAGTAGTATTCATCCCATAAAAATTATCTTCAAAACGGAACCATGTATTTAAACGAAACATTCGCTTATATTGCTGAACGGCTTCTACCACTCGTTTTCCTTCGCCGATTGTTCTTGTCATTGGTTTTTCACACCAAATATCCTTACCAGCTTTAGCAGCTTCAATAGCCATAATACCATGCCAATGAGGAGGGGTTGCAATATGCACAATATCTACTTCAGGTAGTGCAATTAATTCTCTATGGTCATGAAATGTTTTTACATTTCCTCCAACTAGTTCTGCCGCAGATTGTAAATGTTTTTTATCTACATCACAAATGGCTACCACTCGAGTGCCTGCATAAGGGACATGACCTCTACCCATACCACCTAGTCCGATTATACCTTTAGTTAGTTGATCACTTGGTGCTAAAAATCCTCGACCTAAAACCTGTCTTGGAATAATTGTAAAACCTGCCACTACAGCAGCTGAGTTTTTTAAAAATCGACGACGGCTATTTTTTTCCGGTGTTTTCATTTTTTGTTATTAAAGTAAAAAATAATTTTATTAAAATAGGTAACAGAGAAAATAGAAAAATGATTTTACCAGTTCTCTATAAATGCTTCATATTTCTTAGCTAAATTTATTCATTTTTGTTTAAATTTGGTACAATCCAATTATATTAAAATTGCTTTTATGAATGATACCCATTTACATCTAGAAGAACATTTAAAAAGCAGTGATATGCTAACCGATATCGTTATTGGAATGAGTGATGGGCTTACCGTTCCCTTTGCTTTAGCAGCTGGTTTGAGTGGTGCAGTGCAAGGAAATGTTAACCTAATTTGGATTGCAGGCATTGCAGAAATTGCAGCAGGCTCCATTGCCATGGGCCTTGGTGGTTTTTTAGCAGGTAAAACAGAGCAAGACCACTATGCGAGTGAATTAAAAAATGAATATTGGGAATTAGAGCATAAAAGAGAAGTGGAAATTGAAGAAGTGCGTAAAGTTTTTTTAGAATGGGGATTAAGTCCTAGCACTGCAGAAGAAGCAACACAAGAAATTATAAAAGACAACAAGCGTTGGGTAGAATTTATGATGAAACATGAATTAGGCTTAGAAAAGCCCGACCCTAAGCGAGCAAGAAAAAGCGCCTTTAATATTGGTACAAGTTATATAGTAGGTGGCCTAGTACCTTTAACACCTTATTTTTTTGTAACAGATGCCATTGAAGGTTTAAAAATTTCTGCAGGCATTACGCTAGTTTGCTTGTATATTTTTGGTTTTTTTAAAAGTAAAATGACGGGCGTGAATCCTTGGTGGGGTGGCGTGAAAGTTATGATGACAGGTGCTATTGCCGCCGCTGCTGCCTTTAGCATTGCAAAACTTATTGAAGGATAACACTAATAAATTTGAACTATATTATTTAGTAGCTTCTAAACTGTTGTAATAATTAAGTAGCGCAATTATATCTTCCTCAGATTTTAATTTATTTTTAGTATTTTTTATCCAAGGTTCCACACTTGCATTAAATGGAATTGCAGATAAAATACTATTTCTATCTAATGACTTCAAAGGAATTGTTTTCCCATTAGTATAAATACCATAATAAGATTTTGTAAAAAAGCTAGTTTGGTTTTTTCCTGTTAAAGGATCAAAAGGACTTACTTTTACTAAATTCTTTTGTAATAAAATTAATTGATAGGCCCCATTATTAAAAACACGGTAGAAGCCTGCAGGTTTATTGTCAATATAATCAGGTAAGACCGCAAAAACTGCTAAAATTTTAGTAGCATCCTTGTTATTTAAAAAAACAATTTTATCAATTAAACTAGTTTCTGCTACTAATTCACCGTCTTTTTCATTTGTATAATGAACTTCAGTTGTATATAAATTTAATTTAGCCTTAGGTAGTTTATAAATAGCACCCGATTTAAAATATAAAATAGCACTATTCCAATTTTCATCCCAAAAAGGAGTGCCCTCTACATCTTCATAAGTTAAGCCTTTTGCTTTTTTATCACCAATTGCAGAACTATTTGTAATCATTATCATACCAGGATTAGGCCCCTTACTTGCTTCATTTATATCAATAGTTAGGGTTTGGGCTTTTAGGTGTATAGTACTTATAATTACAACTACTGCCAGTAATAAGAAGCGAAGTATACCCAAATTCTTTTTCATATATATATTTTATATTACTAATTAGAGCCTTTTAATATTTAGACAAGATTCATTTGTAAAAGTTTAGTTTTTATTTCGAATAGCTATTCCTTTTCTAGTACCATTGTGCTGTCCTTCATTAATGGTTAAAGCTCCATTCACGAATACGTATTTAAACCCTTTAGCGTACTTATGTGGCTCCGTATAATTCGCCATATCGGTCACTTCGTTTTCATCAAAAACAACAATATCTGCTATATAGTCTTCTTTAATTAAGCCTCTATTTTTTATATTAAATTTTTCTGCAGGTAATGAGGTCATTCTTCTAATGGCATCTTCTAAACTAATCACACCCATTTCCCTTACATACTTTCCTAATACTCTAGCATTAGTTCCATAAGCTCTAGGATGAGGCTTACCAACACCCATAACGGCAATACCTGCATCGCTAGCTATCATATTAAAAGGGTATTTCATAATAGCCTCTACATCATTGTCACCCATACCATGGTATACCATTTGTGCTCCACCTTTTTCAATCATTTGAATAATGGTTTCCGCTTCTGCTTTTTGATGATGCTTATTGCCTAATAATAAATTTATTTCTTCAATACTTTTTCCATTGAAACTAGTATCCGCTTTATAACTAGCCACTACTGCATAGCTAAAATGTTTCAGCCCTCTTTTTTTTATAATACCTATACTGTGTTCAGCTACTTTTTTTCTAATTTCTGGATTTTTTAATCGAGCCATAATAGAATCTTGTCCATCAGATAATACCCAGTCTGGTAATAGCACACTTAATTGTGTGCTACTTGCTGTATAAGGGTATTGATCAATGGTGACATCAATACCTTCTTTTCTTGCATTGATGACTAGTGGAATAGTTTCTTTACTTCTTCCCCAATTGTTTTGACCGCTTACTTTAAAATGTGAAATTTCTACAGGTATATTCGCAGCGCGTCCAATTTGTATAGCTTCATTAATTGCATCTAGTACTTTATCTTCTTCATATCTAATATGAGATGAATATACACCACCATTAGCTGCAATGACTTTAGCAAGAGAAACAATTTCTTCTGTTGGGGCATAAGCACCAGGAATATAAATTAATCCAGTAGACATACCCACTGCTCCATCCCGCATCGCTTCTTCAGCTAATTTTTCCATAGTTTGCATTTCAGTAGCAGTAGCATTTCGATTAGCTGTTCCCATGGCCTGTTTTCTTATGGTATTATGTCCAATAAGGGATGCTACATTAATAGAAGTACCAATAGAATCAATGGCATTAAAATAAGTTTTTAAATTTTCGGCAGAACCTCCACAATTTCCAGTAATAACAGTAGTTACTCCATCATAAATAAAATTAGTGGCTAAGGGGTTTCTTGTTTCACCCCCTTCTATATGTGCATGTACATCAATAAAACCTGGGGCTATCACTAAACCTTTTGCATCTATATCTTTGTTAGCTTTCCAATTTTTTAAATTGCCAATAGCTATGATTTTATTATTTTGAATGGCAACATCTTTATATTGCCAATTATTACCAGAGCCATCTATAAGTTTACCATTTCTAATGATATAGTCGGCCTGCTGAGCATTTAACCTTAAGAGGGATACTAAACAAACTGAAAGTAAAATTATCTTTTTCATATATTTAAGTTGTGGTATAAATTTACTAAATCTCCTTTATATTAAAGATATTAAAATGGCAATAAGCATAAAAATTAGTAATTTTAAAGAGCAGCTAATACAGTATAAATATATAGCAAATACTATACTTATATTTTATTATTGAAAAACTTATATTTAAATCACTCAAATACTAGTCTTATGAAAAAATTAATTACATCAGTGCTTTGTATGATTCTTTTCATACAAAACATACAGGCGCAAAAAACAAAAAGCTTGCAAAAAGCTAGCGATACTGCGGCTGCATTTGATGCTTATGTGCAAAAATCAATTAAAGAATGGGAAATTCCAGGACTAGCCATAGTGGTAGTTAAAAATAATAAAGTTGTTTTCAAAAATTCTTATGGTACCACCGAACTAGGAACAGGTAATAAGGTAAATAACCAAACTTTATTTGCTTGTGCTTCTACTACCAAGGCTATGACTGCAACGGCCATGGGCATCTTAGTAGACCAAGGTAAAGTAAACTGGGATGACCCTGTGATAAAATACTTACCAAGTTTTAGATTATACGACCCTTATGTAACTACACAAATGCGCGTACGTGATTTGTTCTTACATAATTCAGGTGTGGGCAATACCGATTATTTATGGGCCATGAATATACTTTCTAGTGATGAAATTATGGAGCGTATGCAATTAGTGAAACCTTCTTATTCTTTTAGAGCGGGCTTTATTTATCAAAATATATTTTATGGCATTGCAGGAAAAGTGATTGAAAAAGTAAGTGGTATGCCCTGGGAAAATTTTATTACTAAAAATATTTTTGAGCCTTTAGGCATGCTGCAAACACGCGCTAAATTAGGATTGGTAACTAATCCTAATATTTCTAAACCACATGAAAGAGTGGAGGGAAAAATACAAGTTATTGAAAGAGATTCTGCGGATAGAATTGGTGCAGCAGGTTCAGTTTATTCTAATATTGATGAAATTGCTTTATGGATGCAGTGTATGCTAGACTCTAGTAAATATGAAGGAGGCCGATTAGTCTCTCCTGCCACTTGGACTACTTTATTAAAGCCACAAACTTTTGTAACAGAATCAGAATTTTATCCTACCAAACAATTAACTAAACCTAATTTCACCACCTATGCCTTAGGTTGGTTTCAACAAGATTACAAAGGCAGAAAATTAAATTTTCATACAGGGAGCTTGTCTGGAGAAATTGCGATTCATGGACAAATGCCTGAAGAAAAAACAGGGGTTTATGTTTTTGCTAATTTAGATCATGCTGAAGCAAGACATGCTTTAATGTTTAAAGCCTTTGACCAATATGCATTAGGAGGCAATACCGATTGGAGTGCAGACTTTTTAAATTTGTATGGAAATATTAGAGCCAAAGCAATAGCTGCCAGAACCGCAGCAGAAGCTACAAGAGTGATGAACACCAAGCCCTCATTGCCTTTACAAGCCTATGTAGGCACTTATACCGATCCTTTATTTGGAAGCATTACCATCACAATTGAAAATGATACTTTAGTAGGTGAAAATATTAAATTAGGCAAAGGCGTGATATCACATTGGAATTACGATACTTTTCAATTAGCATGGAATAAAAAATGGTATGGAAAAACAGGCCTTAATTTTAGATTGGATGAGCAAGGAAAAGTTTCATCAGTGGAAATGGATGGAGTATCCTTAGCAAAAAATTAATGGCTATACATTTTATAAAAAATTATAAAATATAAAACTATAAAAAAACAGAAAGGAAACTTGTATTAAAAATTAAATAACTAAATAATATTCAATGGATTTTTCTAAGTTTAAAAAAAGTACTACATCGGTTTGGGGTGGAGAGAGTGATTTAAAGGTGAGCGGTGCAGTAACATCGCCAATAGTGAACAGTGTGGCTTTTGCTTATAATGATGTAGATCATTGGCACCAGGTTTCACTAGGTAAAGAAGAAGGTTATATTTATAGCAGAAATACGAATCCTACGGTGGCTGTCTTAGAAGAAAAAATTCGTTTATTAGAAGGTGCTGAAGCGGCTACTTCTTTTGCAACTGGGATGGCGGCTATTAGTAATACACTCTATACTTTTTTAACAGCGGGTAAAAGAGTAGTATCTCAAAAAGATAATTATGGAGGCACCAGTAAAATATTTTTAGATTTTTTACCACTGTATAATGTGGATGTACAATTATGTGATACCACTAATTTTGATTTATTTGAAAAAGAAATTGCCAAAGGTTGTGACTTAGTATATTTAGAAACACCAACAAATCCTACATTAAAAGTTGTAGACATTAAAAGGTTAGCAGCTGCTGCTAAAAAAGTTGGTGCTATTGTAGTGGTGGATAATACTTTTGCAACTCCTATAAATCAAAATCCTTTAGCATTGGGTGCCGACTTAGTTATACATAGCGCGACTAAATTTTTATGTGGTCACTCCGATGCTATGGGCGGCGTGGTGGCAGGTAAAAAAGAATTAGTGCAAAAAATTTATCAGTACAGAGAAATTAATGGTGCTAGTTTACAAGCCGACCCTGCTTATATGATTGCTAGAGGAATGAAAACTTTAGAACTAAGAATTGAAAGACAGAATGCATCAGCTTTAAAAATTGCAAACTATTTAAAAGCACATTCAAAGGTATCTGATGTATTTTATCCAGGCCTAACTACGCACCCGGGGCACGAAATTGCAAAGCAGCAAATGTCTGGATTTGGAGGCATTATGAGTTTTGCCCTAGACGGAGGCTATGAGCATGTAAAAAAACTATTAACTACGCTTAAATTAGTGCACTTAGCTGCAAGTCTTGGTTCGGTGAGTACCTTGGCAGGCCCTCCTAGAACCACTAGCCATGTTGAATTAACCGAGGCCCAAAGAAAACTATTGGGCATACCCGAAAGCTTAATTCGTTATTCTGTAGGTATTGAAAACGTAGATGACTTATTGCAAGATTTAGATACTGCTTTAGCTAGTTTATAAAAGCTAATGAATTCTCTACATTTCTCTAAATTTTTGCACCAGGCCCTTTTACAAATTTTCCAGGTTTAGCATTGGTATGCTCACCGTCTTTTAAAACTTGCACACCATTTACCCAAACATGTGACATACCTGTTGCATATTGTCTTGGTTTTTCAAATGTTGCATGGTCTTTTATTTTACTAGGATCAAAAACCAAAACATCGGCATAGTTACCTACTTTTAATTCTCCACGCTTTTGAATATGTAAACTAGTAGCCGCCACTTTAGAAAGTTTATTAATTGCTTTTTCTACTGTCATTACTTTTTCTTCATTTACATAATGTCCAATCACGCGCGCAAAATTTCCATAGGCACGAGGATGTGTACTTTGTTTCATAAAAATAGGGTCGGTAGATGCCGATTCTGCATCAGATCCAAAACTAACCCAGGGAAGCACGATTTGTTTTTTTATATTTTCTTCACTCATTAAAAAATAAGCCACTTCTACACGACTGCTATCTTGAATAATTAAATCGATAGCACAATCCTCTGGTGTAGTATTTCTTATTTTAGCAACTTCTGCTAAAGTTTTTCCAGAATATTTAACTAATGAATCTCTTCTAAATCCTAGTAATAAAACTTTGCTAGCACCACCAGTGCCATAATATAAATTTTCCCAATCTTTTGCATCGGTCTTCATGGCTTTTATCATCTCTGCTCTTATTTTAGGATCTTGTAAACGCAACCATAGTTTTCCAAAACCACCATCTTGTAAAGAAGGAGGCATGGCTGCTGTCATACCCGTTGCCCCTGCAGGGTAAGTATACATATTAGCCGCAACATCAATGCCTGCAGCCCTTGCAGCTTCAACTAATTTTATAACAGAATCCATTTTAGGCCAATTGTTTACACCCCCTGCTTTTAAATGATAAATTTCTCCATGCACTTTTGCTTCTTTAGCAATAGTAATTAATTCATTCACGGCTTCAATAAAATTATTACCCTCACTTCGCATATGTGAAATATAACCACCACCATAAGGTGCAGCAGCTTTACAAAGTTCAATGAGCTCATCAGTCTTTGCAAAAAAAGCTGGCGGATAAATTAAAGAACTACCCACTCCTAGTGCGCCTTCTTCCATGGCTTGTTTTACCAAGCCCTTCATGCTTTCTAATTCTGCAGCTGTCGGAGCACGATTGTCTTCTCCAATAATATTTTCACGAATAGTAGTAGCACCTACAAAAGAAGCAATATTGCAACTAATGCCACGCTTTTCCATAAAATGCATGTACTCTCCTAAAGTATTCCAAGCAATAGGTAATTTATTGGGTCCAGTTTGATCATCTTCCATTGCCTTTTTCATCTTCGCATTTAAAGGACCCATACTTCCACCTTCTCCAAATACTTCTAAGGTTACTCCTTGTCTAATATCTCCTTGTGAATTACCATCTATAATTAATGAAGTAGGTGCCCAGCTTAACATATTAATAAAGCCAGGCGTTATAGCCATGCCTTTTGCATCTATTATATTAGTTGCCGACTCTTTAGATAAATCACCTATAAAAGCAATAGTATCATTTTTAATAGCAAGGTCTGCTTTATAGGGAGCACCTCCATTTCCATCATAGACTAAACCGTTTTTTATAATGGTGTCATATTTGCTATTAGTACAAGCAAATAAAAAACTAATTAAACAGATGGATAGGATTTGTTTCATGGCTTAAATTTTAAGTGAAAAGGATTTTAATTTCTTACAAGATCTCTGTAATTTAATGTTTTTTCAATAAAATTTTTTATATTCAAGTTCGCTTTTTAAGACCAAACCTAAAAACTAACGATTATGTCAAAAAACATTCAAGCCAACAGACTATTTGTTGCAAGCTGTCTTGCTTTATTAGTCACTTCTCTTTCCTTTGGAATTAGAGCAGGTGTACTTAGTCAACAAGGCATTGATTTTCACTTAACTAACGCGCAACTAGGCACCATTGCAGCTACTGCTTTTTGGGGTTTTCCACTAGCGATGCTCGTAGGCGGTACTATTGTTGATATTATTGGCATGAAGCGCTTATTAGTGCTAGCCTTTATATTTCATCTAGCAGGTATTGTACTTACTATTTATGCTACAGGCTATTGGAGTTTATTTTTCTCTACTTTATTAATCGGTATTGCCAATGGTACAGTAGAAGCATCTTGTAATCCTTTAGTAACTGCTTTATTTCCTACTAACAAAACTACCAAATTGAATCATTTTCATTTATGGTTTCCTGGAGGTATTGTGATCGGGACTTTAATTGTATTCTTATTTAATAAAATTGGATTAGGTACAAATTTACAAGTAGGGATGATGTTAATTCCTACTATATTATATGGTTATTTCTTTTCTAAACTAGATTTTCCAGAAACAGAGCGTGTATCAAGTGGAGTTTCTGCTTCAGATATGTACAAAAGTTTATTGAATCCACTTTTTATTTTTATGATTATCTGTATGTTCGGAACAGCTATCACTGAACTATTTACAGGACAATGGATTGATGTACTATTGAAAAATGTAAGCGATAATGCTATTTTATTATTAACCATTGAAACAGGTATTATGGTTATTGGTCGAGCATTTGCAGGTCCTGTAGTTCATAAGTTTTCACCTTCAGGTGTCTTATTAATTTCGGCTATTTTAGCGGCGGCAGGTTTATACTTATTAGGTCATACGACTGGCAATATGTTATTTGTTGGTGCTATTATTTTTGGTATTGGTGTATGTTATTTCTGGCCAACTATGTTAGGGTTTGTTTCTGAAAATTTACCTAAAACAGGCGCTGTAGGACTTAATCTTATGGGCGGTGCTGGTATGTTTGCTGTTTCTGTTTATATGATTTTCATGAGTGACTTTTATGATAAGTTGGTGAATGCTAAAATTCCAGTAGGTACTGCAGAAGCGGACTTAGCAGCCGTTACTAATGAAGCTAAAAAATTAGCGGGTCCTGAAGTAATCAATGCTACTTTAATGATCCCTTTAGTTTTAATTGTTGCCTTTATTGGATTAAATGTATATATGAGAAATAAAAAAGCAGCTACTGCTTAATAATAGTATACATTTTTAAAAATAATAAATAATATTTTTAAATTATTATAAAACCCTTGTAGTATAAATATTACAAGGGTTATTTTTTAAATTAGTATGTTGAAAATAGGGTTGATTAAATTTTTTTATATGCGTCGCTTAATTTTATATTTTTCTTTTTTATCATGCTTACTTTTTATTATAGGAGCTTGTACTAGTGCACCTGGGTATTTAAAAAATAATGAAAAAATAGGAGAGCTAATAGATTCTACCAAAACAACCTATGTACTATATGCCTATGATGAACAGTATGCAATTGAATCTCATTATTACGACAAAGAAGGAGCCTTACTAAAAGTAGTAAAATACGACGACCTTGCACGCTCAGTTATTTATAATGTAAGGTCTAAAAAAGCAAGTGAATTAAAGTTATTAGAACAATAGTGAAATGAGTATATTTTTTATAAAGAGGCTAAAATAGTATCTAAATTAGAAAGAAGACCTTTTGCATTTTCTATAGAGAAAATAATAGGCGGTTTTATTTTGAAAACATTATTATAAGGGCCATCAACCCCCATTAAAAAACCTTTTTCTTTCATTTTTTCAACTGCTAGCTTAATGGCCTCCGTAGCTGGCTCTTTGGTAATTCTATCTTTTACTAACTCTACTCCAATAAATAAACCCGAACCTCTTACATCTCCAATAATACTATGAGTATTCATAAGTGCTCGCATGCCTTCCAATAAATAATTACCTACTTGGAGTGCATTTTCTTGTAAGCCTTCCTCCTGAATGACTTCTAATACAGCTATTCCTGTTGCCATAGAAACGGGGTTGCCTCCATAAGTATTAAAATACTCAATACCATTATTAAAGCTATTGGCAATTTCATCTGTTACAATAACTGCAGCTAAGGGATGTCCATTGCCAATGGGTTTGCCCATCACCACTATATCTGGCACTACGTCTTGTAATTCAAAGCCCCAAAAATGACTACCTACTCTTCCAAAGCCCACTTGCACTTCATCTGCAATACAAATGCCACCTGCGGCTCGAACATATTTATATACTTCTTTTAAATAATTATGCGGTAGGGGCATTTGGCCACCTACCCCTAATAGTGTTTCACAAATAAATGCGGCTGGTTTTTTATTTTCTTTTTTAATGTTATCAATAATATTTTTTACATCCTTTGCATATTTACTTCCTGCATCCGCATCTTCATATTGGTAAGGCCCTCTATATAAATCGGGGTTCATGGCTTTATGTATCCATGGCATTTGTCCAATGCCACCTGCTCTGTCAAATTTATAAGGACTCATTTCTATAGTAGCTGTTGAAGTTCCATGATAGGCATGGTCTAAAACAATAACATCTTTTTGTTTTGTGCAGTGCCTGCTTATTCTTATGGCTAAATCATTGGCCTCGCTACCGCTATTGGTAAAATAACAAACATTTAAACCAGCAGGTAAACTAGTTGTTAACTTTTGCGCATATTCAACTAAGTGATTATTTAAATACCTTGTATTAGTATTTAAACTAGCAATTTGTTTTTGCATCACTCTGACAACGCTGGGATGACAATGTCCTATATGACTTACATTGTTAACGCAATCAATATAGGTATTGCCCTTATCATCATATAAATATTGTAATGCTGCCTTATCAATTTTTAAATGCTTTTCATAACTAATACTTAGGTTCCTTCCAATATGCGCATTTCTTTCAGTTTCTAATTTTGTATAATTTTCATTTGCATCAATGATGGAACTATACTCACAAGCTAGTCTAAAAGCATTTTCAGCTTTAATAGGATTAAGCGTAATTAAATAGTCGAGTAAATCCCAGGCAGGCTTCTCTGTTATGAAATGATGTTCATTGTTAGTGTCTAAAGAGCCATTATAGGCAGACTGCGTTACACTTATACAAAGTCTTGCAGCAATTAAATAATATAAGATACTTAATTCTTTTTCTTCAATCGCATAAGCACTATGATAACCCTTCACTACGAGAACAGCTGCAGCAAGCGGGTCCGACTGGTGCAACATGGCATAGGTACAGGCTACTGCTACATTATTAATTAATGCAGTGTATACCATATCACCAAAATCAATTAGCCCTGCAATGCAATCACCTTCTACTAGAACATTATAGTCATTGGCATCATTATGTGTGTAGGCTTGTCTGTATGAAGAAAGAGTGGGGAGTACCTCTGTTTCAAATTGCAGCATAAAATAATCTGCAATTCTTTTTTTAGCAGGATCAGAGATATAGTGCATTTTATAATTCGCATCTCTGGCAGTGCTAATATCCCAAGTATAATGCCTATGCATACCCGGATGCTTAAAGCTTAGCAAACTTTTATCCATCTTGCCTAAAAAAATACCTAAATTTTCAAATAGTACTTTATTTTTTGCAGGCGCTTCTACCCAAAAACTACCCTCTAAAAAACTTAATATTCTAATATAATAAGTGTGTTCATCAAGAATTATTTCTGTTAAGGTTTCACCCTTTTTATTTAATGTATAAGTTTGAAATTGAGCAGCAATATCGGTTTTAGCTAAATGTTGTAGAATTTTTACTTGTGCTTCTAAGAAAAAATAATCGTGAGAACTATTAGAAACTTTTAAAATATTTTTCTTACCCGATTTTTCAACTAATAAAAAATTAAGTTCATCATAGCCATTGAGCACAGATGCTTTTACTTCTATGCCATAATAATTTGCTACCCAATTTTCAATGGTGCCAATGGTAAAATTCATACCAACAAGTTAGTTAATTATTCAGAAAGCTTTCCATTGAGGCGGCTACCATTTTAGGCGCTTCTTCCATAGGCGTATGACCTATATTTTTATAAACTGCTAATACACTTCCTTTAATATCTTTTTGAAATAGGTAGGCGTTTTCTACGGAGATAAGATGGTCCTGCTCTCCCCATAAAATTAAAGTAGGCTGTGTAATGGTTTTAATAGGATCTGAAGAGCTAGCTGTTCGGTTTTTAAATAAAGATAAAGTAGCTGCGCGATTGCCTTCTCTTAATAGCATTTCATGATACCTGGTAACTATGGCATTGGTAATAAGACTATTATCATAAAATACGGTTTCCAAACTTTTTCTTATTAAAAATTTGGGGGTTATAACTAATAGTAAATTATTAATAATAGGGGTACTGGCTAATTTAAATCCTAAACTTCCTTTTTCATTTTTCATGGGATAACCACCTGCATCAATTAAAATTAGTTTAGTTATTTTCTCTGGATGCGCTACTGCATATTGCCATGCAATAGCACCTCCTAAGGAATTACCAGCTAAAGCGCATTTATTTATATGCATTGTATGTAAAAAGGAATCAAGAAAGCGAACGTAATAATCACCTGCATAATAATTTTCTGGATTAGGGCCTGTAATGCCAAAGGCAGGTAGGTCGAATCTTATAATTCTTCTGTTAGTAGAGCTTGCAAGCATAATGGAAACCAGGCTGTCCCAGGTATGCAAAGAAGAAGATGTGCCATGTATTAGCACTAAGGGAGTAGAGTCGGCAGGGTTGCCTTCATCTCTATAATGCACTTGCATGCCCATAAGGGGCATATATTTAGAAGCCGCATTAGCATACTTAGCTTTAATTTTCTCAACAGGAATATCTCTTTGGCCATAGACTGTAAATACTAGCACTAATAATACTAGTATACTAATTAAACCATAGCTAAGCGCGCGTTTTAACTTATTCATAGATAATTCTACTAAAGAAGTATGTTTTACTTATTAGGTTCTACAAAATAATCTACCACAAAAACTTTATCCATATGTGGCTTTAATACTGCCTGAAAAGCAATATGCGCTGGATGTTTTTGATAGTCTGCTAAATCTTTTTCAGAATTAAAAGTAAGGGTAAAGCAATGTGTAAATCCTTGGTCTAAATGTTCTGGACTCATATTGATACCCCATTGCATATTTTTAACTTGAGGTACTTTACCATATAATTTTGCAAAAGTATGTGCTACATTCTCTACTTCTTGTGCAGAAGAACTTGCTTTGAATGTAAATAAAACAATATGTTTTAATTCTCCTGTTCTATTTTGTGCATTTGTACTTAAAAAGCTTATTGCTAAAAATAAGCATAAAATAATTTTTTTCATTTTGGTTAATTTGATTCGTGTTCGGTAATAAAGAATTAAAGTAAATGTATTTAAAATTCTATATAAATTTTCTTTTAGGACTATATAGTTTTTAACTAAAAATAAGTTTGAGGGTCGTCACAAATTCTAAAATTTTCATTAAAGTCATTCATTATTTTAATATCCTCGCTAGAGAGTTTAAAGCTAGTAGCTTCAAAGTTTTCTACTAATCTTTCCTTTTTAGAAGATTTAGGTATAGTGGAAATGCCATGCTGTAAATGCCAGTTCAAAACAATTTGTGCAGGTGTTTTACCGTATTTTTTACAAAGAAGTACTAACCGTTCATCTGAAAACTTAAGCCCTCTTGTAATGGGTGAATAAGACTGCACTTGAATGCCTGCTTTTTTGCAGTAGGCTAGTAATTCTTCTTGATATAACCAGGGAGAGAATTCTATTTGATTGACTGCAGGAACAATATTAGCCGTTGATTTTAATTCTTCTAATAAGGCAATATTATAATTAGCAACTCCAATGGCCTTCACTCTTTTTTCTTCGTATAATTTTTCTAATGCCTTCCAAGAAGCAGCGCGGCCTTCTTTAATAGGCCAATGTATTAAATATAAATCGACATAGTCTTGATTTAGCTTTTTTAAACTATCGTCAAAAGCCTTGAGGGCTTGATCATAACCATGATCGGTATTATTTAACTTGGTGGTTAAAAAAATCTCTTTTCTATCTACCCCTGCATTTTTTATAGCATTCCCAATTTCTACTTCGTTTTCATACATACTTGCAGTGTCAATTAAGCGGTAGCCAATTGCTAAGGCATCTTCTACCGCCCTCTCTGCTTCAGCTTTGTACATATCATAAACACCTAAGCCCAATAGTGGCATAGTAATACCATTATTGAGGGTAGTCTTTACCATTTCTCTAGTCCTAATAATTTTTTTCCAAGATCATTTAAAACTGCAGTTTCATATTTTGTTTGCTCCCAATTTCTTGGATCGCCAGGGAATGCATAACCTTCTGGTGCAATACGATGTTTCCAAGAATTCACTCTCCACTGTGTTAAGGCTTCATTATTTTCTTCTGCAGGCATCATTGATAAATATTGAGCAATACGCACTTTATCCGTACTATTATTAGCTCTAATACCATGTGGTTCTAAACTATTAAAAATTAATAAGTCGCCTGCTTCTAATTTTACTTTAGTAGGCGTGAATCCTGTAGTGTCTGGTTTAAATCTATCTCTATCTTCTGGTTGTGTTAGTTTCCAAGTATCATAAGTTCTATATAATTCAGGAATACATTGAAAGCCGCCCATGTTTTCATCTGTTTGATCGGCTAGGGCTAATACGCCTTGCACATTTACGGGTTTTGTTTCTGGATCATAATCCCAATGAATAAATGCTTTGTATTCATGTCCAGGTCTGATAGGAAAATTTAAATTGGCTCTATCTATAGAAACCCATAATTTTTCAGTACCCCATATATCAACAAAGGCATCATATACTCTTTGCATTTGACGATTATTCCATAAATGTTGATTGTTATAACATTCAACCATACCTGTACCTGCGAGCTCTTTCATTTTCATTTCTGCTCTTGGTGCAGTGTACCATGTTTCTTTATTATTAGGATCCTTCTCTTCAAACTCCCATAAAAATGCGGCGGTGGCTTGTGCTTGTTCACGAGGTACTGCATTTTTAATGACAATATATCCATTGTGTTTCCAGAAGGTCCAATCTTCTTCACTTAATACACGAAGTGGTTTACCATTTGAGCGGTCGTTTAAACTAGTCGCACTGCTTTTTGCAGTAGATGGGTTTCCAGGTATGTCTTTATGTGCATTATTGGGAACCATTGTGGGTACCATTGTTGGCACCATTGTTTTGTTTTCCATATAGCAATTGTATTTATTTTTATAAGGTAAAAGTACAGGTTCTAAAGGGCTAACTATTTTCCCTAAATTGGCCATTATTTGCTCTATTTTGATAAATTATTACTATTTTAGGAGCATAGTCAGTTATTTTAGTGGTAATTATAAACTATTCTCTTTTCGATGAAATTAAGTTTAGAAAATATTAAACCAGATGAAGGCAGTTCCTTTAAAATACTTTTAACACCCAAGTTGAATGAAATTTATTATTGGCATTTTCATCCGGAAATAGAACTTGTTTATGTTGAAGCAGAAAAAGGTATCAGACATATTGGTGATCATATTTGTACATATGAAGGAAGTGACTTAGCCTTAATTGGTTCTTATATTCCGCATTTAAATTTTGATTATGGTGTAAAAACAACTGTTGAAACGGTGGTGGTGCAGTTTAGACAAAATTTTTATGAAGATGCATTTTATAAGCAACCTGAGATGCAAGCTATTTATGATTTATTTGAAAGAGCTAAAACAGGTATTGCTTTTTATGGTGAAACAAAAATAAAAGCAGGCAACTTATTAAAAAAATTAACTGGTCTCTCTGCCTTTGATCAGTTATTATTATTAATTCAGGTATTTCAACAATTAGCAACAAGTAAAGAATATACTTCATTGAATACACGCCCCATTGCATCTCATGCTGTTATCAAGGAACAAGAAAGAATGCATCAAATTTATAAATTTGTAGAAGCTAATTTTCAAAAGCCAATAAAAATTATTGAAATCGCCTCTGTAGTCAATTTATCTGAGGCTGCATTTTGCAGATACTTTAAAAAATCGACGAAGCTTACTTATACCGATTTTGTAAATCAATATCGAGTAAACCATGCTAAAAAATTATTGATGCAAGATGCAAATGTAACAGAAGCCTGTTATGATACAGGATTTGAAAGCCTTTCTTACTTTAATAAAATATTTAAAAAAATAACTGGGGAAAATCCCTCAGCTTATCGAAAACGAAAAATGAGTTTCTAAAATATTAATTCAATTCATTGCTAAATACCTATATTATTTCGTAAATTTCTATTCATAAAACTGTGATATAGATCATAAACATTTTAAAGAAGTCAAGATGAAAATAATGATTATTAGATGGGGATTTAGATGCCTATTGCTGGTATCATTGCTCTTATCGATGAACCCCTTAGTATCAAATGCCCAAAAAGCAGATTGGCTAATAAAACCAACAGCACAAAAGGCTGTTATATCTATTCAAAACAATCAATTAATATTAGATAATGGATTGGTTAGACGTGTTTTTTTATTAGACCCCAATGCAAGTTGTATTAGTTATAAGAATTTAAGTAATGGTCAAGAATTATTGAGAAGTATTGAACCTGAAGCTAGACTGGTCTTAAACGGAACATCCTATAATGTTGGCGGACTAAGTGGTCAAAAAGAAAAAGCTTATTTAAAACTAGATGTAGAAAAATTTCTACAAAAAAAAGATTCAGATTTTGTTTTTACGAACTATAGTATTTCCGATATCAAACCCTTTATTAATTGGAAGCCTAACACATGGTTAACCAATCCGAATCAACCAACTGGCAAAACAGTCACACTTGAATTTATTTCGAATTTACCTTCTTTAAAAAATATAATGGTTCAGGTGCATTATGAATTATATGATGGCCTTCCATTAATTACTAAATGGATATCTGTAGAAAATAAATCAAATGCGTCTATTAAAATAAACAGAGTGGTGAATGAGGTATTGGGT